>JACCEA012418612.1_pt1 | contig 16321 bp, 14 predicted proteins | sample 7449851 | NCBI WGS metagenome assembly JACCEA01 (sample SAMN15323453, study PRJNA562643) | freshwater metagenome | isolation source: river surface water | place: USA:Blue River Watershed | collected 2017-08-18 | reverse complement strand
GACACAAACAAACTAATATCTTCATATGAGACCTGTTGTATGGTTAAGTTTTGATCACAGGGACCGAAAACGGGTGCAAAGGTAGGTAAAAATGTGATTTTTATGGTTTGTCACAACATATATACCGACTCAATGACGAAGGCTGAAACTGTTTGAAAATAGCGGGTAAAGCAGCAAAAATTATTGAACAAAGGAGGGATAAATGTTATACCAAAGCCCGAACACTGATAAAGAAAAGCTCCTTACACGAAAACAAGTAGAAGCCGTCAGTTTCGGCCGGCGACAAAGATGAATGGCTTGCCGCGCTTTTCGCGAAGGGCCACCTGTACCTTGCCGGCGTTGCGTATCACCTGGTACTTATTGAGATCAAAAACATCGAGCACATTGCAATAGCTACGGCTGAACGCAATTTGCTTCATGTAACCCTGTAGAAATGAGGCTGTAACCTTGTCGGTTGCAAGAATATTCTTTTCGTATTGTTTCCAGACGCCCTTTCTATACCACATATATCCGATCTGAATTTTCAATGTGTTGTGTTACCGCTTGTTTGCTACCTGTAGCGCTTGGACGGCTTGTAGAGCGAACCTATATCGGACCCGCAACCACATTTGCGGCTACTCCTGCAGCCCTCGGTAAGAGAGAAAAGTATTGCCGCAGCAAATAAATAAATGACGAAACGAGTTCCTTTAGTTCTTTTCATAAAATCTACATTTGTAAAAATAGAGAAAATTGCCGGTTAGCCAACCTAAAAAAATACTCATAACCCCGCTGGACTGGGGAGCAGGGCACACCACGCGGTGCATTCCGCTGGCGGCACATCTGCTGCAGACGGGCCACAAACCAATAGTGGCGGGCAATGAGGCACAAATGGCTATTATAGACCAATACTTCAATGGAAGTATTGATACAATTTATACTCCCGGTTACAATGTGACCTACTCGGGTCTGAACAAGGTGGCGCAGGCGGGACTTTTATTACAGACACCACGACTGCTGAAAACCATAGGGCAGGAAAATATCAGGCTTAGAGAGATAGTAAGGGAACTGAGACCAAATGGAATCATATCAGACAACCGATACGGCATGTACCATACACAGGTCCCATCGGTGATCATGACGCACCAACTGCGGATACAGTCGGGAATGGGGAACACTGTGGACAATGTATTGCAGCGGTTGCACTACAGGTACCTGAATAAGTTCGGCGCAAAGTGGGTGGTGGATACAGAAGAAAGCCCGGGGCTGGCAGGCACACTCTCCCACCCTGCGGCGATGCCCGACAGCCATCATTACATCGGACTTCTGTCACGCTTTGCAGGAATGGTGAATGACACCACAAAAGAGGACGGGCTGATACTTGTGCTGATATCAGGGCCGGAACCGCAGCGCACTGAATTCTCACGGATGTTGTGGCAGCAAGTATTGAAACACAACGGACCGGTGATATTTGCTGAGGGCATCGACACGGCGACAGTACCGGCGGACATTCCGGAGCACATCAGCTACTATAAACGTATAGACGGACCAGCACTGGCAGAGGCACTTATGAACGCATCGATGGTTGTGTGCCGCAGTGGTTACTCTACCCTTATGGACCTGCGCGCCATGAACAAGCGCGCCATAGTGATACCCACGCCGGGGCAGACGGAACAACGATATCTCGGGCACACACTGCACGAAAGAGGGATATTCTATTCTACCCCGCAAAAGGGATTCGACCTGCAGCGGGCGCTGAATGAAGCAGCCGCCTTCCCCTTCCATAAAACAAACAGTGCGGACGCTTTTTCAGCATTCCGCACTGTGTTGGACAACTGGGTAAACAGCCTGCCCTAGAAGAAGTCGTAAGCCCGGCGCATGGCTGAATTGATACGTACTCCGAAGTACACATACGTAGTAGTGAGCGCACTCTTGCTTGTACCTGTAGTGGATGTGTGGGGGTAGATACCGTCTACGCCTGAGTAGTCGCGGTACACACCACCGCAATCGATGAACATGTTGCGGCGTATCTGGTATGACGCATTCAGACCTAGCATCATGCACCTGCTTTCAGGACCGTTGATCATGCTGACACCATACTGGTAAGCAGCAGTGGGGTAATTTTTGAAAACATTATTACCGTAGTTCTTGCTGCCGGTATCGTTGCCGCGCACATAGTAAGTGGCACGCGCGGTAAGCGTGAGGTTCTTGACTGGCTGGTAGCGGATCTGACCGATGGCCTTGATGAAGCCTGAACCGAGCGGATCGGCGAGGGGCTGGTTGTAGTTGGTATAGTTGGCCAATGTATCCTGCGCTGAATAAGTATAAGGACGCACCGCATCGATCTCGCCCTGAAGGTCGAGGTTCTTCAGACCAAACGCGTTGAAGTACTTACCGCCCATCTGCACGCCCCATTTGTTGCCGTACCATTTATTGCTACCGGTAAGTTCCTTGATCTTGAACTCGTTGAGAATGAACTGACCGTAGAACTGGAAATTGCGGGCCACCAATGCCTTGGCGCTGAAACCGAGCAGCGACTTGTCTCCGGCACCATTGTAGCGGCTCATTGCGGTGCTGAGTATCACAGGGTTCAAATAGGAAATCTCGTAGCCACCCGGACGACCGAACACCTGCGCTTCGAACAGACCGATGTTCAACCAACGGGTCACGTTGGTGTTGAGGTAGCGCATGGTTGAGTATTTGTGTTCGTTCACACGGTCGGCTCCTTTTACATACTGCGGGGTAAGTTCGAGGTACAGACACTCGTAGTTGAGCTTCCAGATGCGCATCTGCAGATTGAGGAACGGCATATTGGAAGAGTTGTCGGTAAGGAACAAGCTGGTAAAGCCATCGCCGAAGAAGTGTTTGCCGTAACCGAACGTAGCGTTCAGGTGATTCTTAACGAGGTCGGCATTCACATAACCGGAAACCTGCAGGTAGTCGTACCCGCCGAATTGGTTTACGGTCTTCTTGAAGTAGTCGGCACCGGGCACGGCCTCCAATTTTTTCTGTGCCCAATTATTGACGTGGTAAGGGAACTTTTCCTGATTATCGGTCATCATGGTGTAGAAGCCTATCTTTTTAGCTATCCAGCCGCGTACCTCCAGGCCCTGACTGTTGGCCGTCACCATCTTGGGGATAGCGGTGCCAGTTACAGGGTCGTTGGCAGGAGTGTTGGTCTGCATGAGGCCTGTACCTACTACCACAGGATTGATAACAGCGAAGAAATTTGCCGTCTTTACATAACCCAGGTTATACTGTGTTTTATAGAATGTGTTCAGGATGCTGCGTTTGGAACGAATGGCCCCGTTCTCATCGGCAGCCCACTCGCCACTTTCACTCATCATTTGCTGCATATTGTAGCGGTCTATGCCGCTCATGTTCTTTTGCAAACGGTCGTTGCCGGAGATCTCCAATACGCCACCGGAGTCGGCAGACGAACGTGGCCCGGTGAGATATTCGAGAAAGTGCACAATGTTTCTGCGGGATTCAGGCTTGTCTCCGTTCGACATGCTGTCGCACAACCGGCCCGAAAGTGTCTCCCAACGATCGAGATTGTGGTATCCTTCGGAACCGAGTTGCAGAAAAGTGGTCTGCGCCCCTGCACTGAAGGCACCCATCACTGCGGCGGAAACTAATATGGCATTTTTGAGCATAAAGAAGATTTTGAAACGTGTATTCGGTAGTTTTGCACTTAATAAAAAAGTGCCCCTGAGCATGGGGCGAATATACTGATATGTTTTCAAAACTTATAAAAGGAGCGACCGTTGTTAATGAAGGTGTGAGCAAGGTACAAGACGTGCTCATTGTTAACGGCAGGATAGAGAAAATAGACAATGATATCACGCCGCAAGGCAATTGCACTGTTATCAACGCTGCAGGCCTGCACCTGTTACCGGGCGCCATTGACGACCAGGTGCATTTTCGTGAGCCGGGCCTTACACACAAGGCTACCATAGGCAGCGAAGCACGCGCCGCCGTGGCAGGAGGGGTAACCTCGTTTATGGAGATGCCCAACACCAATCCACCCGCGCTGACACAAGAACTTCTTGAAGACAAATACAGGATAGCTTCCGGCACATCTATCGCCAACTATTCATTCTTCATGGGCGTGTCTAACACGAATGCCGATGAAGTGCTGCGCACCAACGACAAGAAGAAAGACGTGTGCGGTGTGAAGATATTCATGGGATCGAGCACGGGTGATATGCTTGTTGACAACTACATAACGCTGGGAAAAATATTCGGCGGATCGGAGTTGCTGATAGCAACACACTGTGAAGACGAAAAAATAGTAACAGAAAACAAAGCTAAATATCCTGATGCTGATAATGCGTCGTTTCACCCGGTGATACGCGATGTGGAAGCGTGTTTCTCCAGCTCGTTCTCAGCTATTCAACTGGCCAAGCAGCACGATACAAGGCTGCACATACTGCACATCTCTACAGCAAAAGAACTGCAACTGTTCACCAACATGTTGCCGCTGAAGGATAAGCGGATCACATCGGAGGTGTGCGTGCATCACCTGCACTTCACGGCTGATGATTATGCGAAGCAGGGCAACCTCATTAAATGCAACCCTGCTATAAAGGCGGCAGAAAATAAAGAGGCGCTGTGGGAAGCACTGCTGGACGACCGTCTGGACATTATTGCTACAGACCACGCACCACATACCTGGGAAGAGAAACAACAACCTTACCAGAAAGCACCTGCGGGTGTGCCCCTGGTACAGCACACCATGCTGCTGATGCTGCAGTATGTGAAGCAAGGAAGGATATCGATAGAAAAGGTGGTAGAGAAAATGGCACATGCGCCTGCAGTATGCTTCCAGATAGCGGAGCGCGGCTACATTCGCGAAGGCTACCATGCCGATCTTGTACTGGTGAACCTGAACATGCCATACACAGTAACCAAACAGAACATCCTTTACAAATGCGGCTGGTCTCCGTTTGAAGGCCATTCTTTCCCGGCCACGATACACAGCACCTACGTGAACGGTGAGAAAGTGTATGAACTGGGCAAGATCTATGATCATGCTATGGGTGCCAGACTGAAATTTGACCGCTAAGACCAGCTGATGCAGAACGACAAGACCACCCTCCGCGACCTATCCATCTTTACGACCGATGGTGGCGGAGGCGTGTTTGCGTTGATAGACCGAACGACGACACAGGAAGGGCGCGAGATGCTGCGCAAACACATCACCAATCCGCCTGGCACACACGAGGAATTGATATCGCTGCAGGAATCGGTGCGCTTCTGGTGCCGGCACGCAAACAGATGGCCATCGGTGATATCGAACGGTACACTGGTGATGCTGGAAAAATTCTACGAATCGGCCGACCATGCCGCACCACCCGCGACAGGAATAGCAGGCATGCTGGCCCAGGCATTGCAGAAGGTATTCAACAAACGCGAGTATTTCTTCACCCGCTTCTCCGTATCGCATCTGTCGGATTTTCTGAAGGGATGCAGCGAGCTGACCACTCTACTGGACGAACCAGATGTACCGGCGCGCCTTGCCACAGAGTTGGCGGCCATGAAGGAAGAACTGCAGCACCCGCTTACAGAAAAGATAATAGGCGTGAACGGACAGACCCGCTTCGCGGAACTACAACAACTACAGTACAAAGCCCGCCGCGACCTGAAGCAAATCACCTTCAGACTAATAACGATGTATGCAAAACTGGATGCCTGCCAGTCTATGGCAAAAGCCACTACCGAACATGGGTGGGTGTTTCCGGCACTACAGCCGGAGCTACCTGTGCTATTTGAAGCAGAGGGCATCAGGCATCCGTTGCTTGCCAACCCTATCTCATACGATATGAGTTTCGGGCAGGGCAGGAACTTCCTGGTGCTTACCGGCGCCAACATGTCGGGCAAGACCACATTCCTGCGCGCGCTGGGAGTGGGTTCGCTGCTAGCCCATATAGGCATGGGAGTACCGGCCAACAAAATGCGCATCAGCTTCCTGAATGGCATCATCACCAATATGCATGCCGAGGACAATCTGCTGAAAGGGGAAAGTTACTTTTTTGCCGAAGTGCAGCGCATGAAGCAGATAGCAGCCCGCATAGGCGAAGAACGCCCGCATCTGGCACTAATGGACGAGTTGTTTAAAGGCACCAATGTGCATGACGCGTTTGAGTGCACGAGAGCTGTAGTGGAGGGATTGATGAATCACCCGAACCACATTATGGCATTGTCAACGCATCTGTATGAAGTGGCGCAGCAGTTCAGCGGCAACAGCAAGATCATCTTCGCCTACTTTGTTACGAATATATCTTCGGGCGGCACTTATAAATTCACCTACCAACTGAAAGAAGGAATTTCTAACGACCGGATAGGATACATTATCTTGCAGCAGGAAGGCGTAATAGACATGCTGAACGTGACACACGCCAAAAAATAAAACCAGAAAAGTGAAAGAGATCGAATCAAACAAAAAGACAGGCAGGATAATAGCCATTGTATTTCTTGCCCTTATGATACTGCCGGCATGTTATGCCCTTATAAAGGAGCTTCGTTACCAAAAAACAACCAAGGATAAAACAGAAACGCAGGCACCGATGGCACCTGCGTCGAAATAAGTATTCGTTGTTTTACGGAGTGTAGTTGAACTTGAACCCGATACCGTGTATCGTCTGCAGCTTGGCTACTGTCTGAGATTTCAGGTATTTCCTGATCTTGGTAATGAACACGTCCATGCTTCGGCCCAGGAAGTAATCGTCTTTGCCCCACACACTCATCAGTATCTCATCGCGCTTCAGCACCCTGTTGGCATTGAGGCACAGATAACGGATCAGATCCGCCTCGCGCTGCGTGAGCTGGTATTCCACTTTATCGTTCTTCAGCAACAGATTGGTATAGTCAAAAACAAGCTCACCGATATTGAAAGAAACCGGACCTGAATCGTCTTTTTTCTTGCTACGTTTCACAAACACCTGAATACGCATCAGCAGTTCCTGCAGATTGTATGGCTTGGTAATGTAGTCGTCGGCACCGCTTTCAAAACCTGCGATCTTGTCGTTGTCCATATTCTTGGACGACAGTAATATGATGGGAATATTCTCGTTCTTCTTTCGGATGCTGTTTGCCAGCTCCATACCGTCTTTTTTACCGGGCAACATGATGTCGAGCAGGCAAATGTCGAAGATATTCTTCATAAACTGGTGCCATGCCCCATCGCCATCGGTGCAGTGTGTCACATCGAAGTCCTGTTTTTGCAGAAAATCCTTTACAACGTATCCCAGAACGGGATCGTCTTCAACTAAAAGTATCTTCAGTTTGGTTTGGGACATAAAGGAATAAGCGTTGTTTCCACCCGCTAATATAATACAAGTATCGACAAGAATTGAAATTGCACAAAGAAATAATATGTAAATGCAATATTTATTTAATACGGTCAGGGTTCTGATTTATGAACGCTTCCCACGAGCCCGCCTTCTTTTTTGTACTCTTTTTTACGGCAGGAAGAGACATGTCTGCCGGCATGATACGCGTTTGATAATGATGGCAGAGTGCCACTGCCACAGCATCGGCGGCATCCATGAATTTTAGGTCCTCGCGCACATTGAGTGTGTGCTGCACCATGTCCCAGACCTGATCTTTTGTAGCGTTGCCGCGACCGGTGACCGACTGTTTCACCTTTCGGGGTGAGTATTCAACCGGCTGCAGTCCGCCCATCATGGCAGCGGCCATTGCTACGCCCTGAGCGCGCCCCAGCTTCAGCATACTCTGTACATTCTTGCCAAAGAAAGGGGCCTCGATAGCTACCGCAGTGGGCTTGTGCACCCGTATGAGGCTTTCCATCTTTTTGAAAATTAGCTGCAACCGCTCTGAGTGGTCCTCATATTTGGCTAAATGCAGCACACCCATTTCTATAAGCGATACGTTACTTTTGCTGGCACGGATCAATCCATAGCCCATCACCAGGGTGCCGGGGTCTATTCCTAAAATGATGTGGCTGTCTTTCAAGAAAATATAGAATTGACGAGTTGAACAAAAGTACCAAAATATGGATAAACTATGCCACAGGCGGCATTGTGAGCGTGCTGCTGCTGGCGGCCATCTATAAGCAGGTACAAAAACAACTGTCTGAAACAGGCACGGAATTACTTACCAATACTGCCCCTACCTACCTGCTGGTACTGGCTATGGTGCTGATGCTGGCCAACTCGTTTCTGGAGAGTTATAAGTGGTTCTCGCTTGTGCGCCGCACAGAGCCGGTATCTTACGGAACAGCACTGGCATCTTACCTCGCTGGTATAGCATTCTCGATCATCACACCCAACAGGATAGGTGAGTATCCCGGCCGCATTCTGTATCTGGGCAGGGGCAATACCATGCACTACATTGGTGTGTCTGTGACGGGTGTGCTCAGTCAACTGGCAGCCATCTGGTTTCTGGGATTGGTGGGGTTGGTGTATTACAATATTACTTTCCCCGACCACCTGGCACAAGCCGCATTGTTGGTGTGTGTGGTCATCAATATCCTTTTAGGGCTGTTGTATCTCAACTTTGACCGTTTGCTGCCCATGCTTGAAAAAATAACGTGGTTGCGCAGGGTATCGGTGTATGGAAAACTGATGGGACGGATGCCAACATCTGAGAAGTGGCGCATTTTAACAATTTCGATAGTGCGGGTAATGGTGTTTACGGCACAGTATTTGTTTTTACTTAGATGGATGAATGTAGATGTTCCCATTGTTGCCGGCTTTTGTTTGTCGGCACTGTTCTTCTGGGTGCTGGCGGTTGTACCTTCACTGGCACTTACGGAACTGGGAGTGAGAGGCACTGTAAGCCTCTTCATCTTCGGACATTTTTCTGCCAACACCGTAGGCATACTGGCAGCCACTACAAGTCTGTGGTTGCTGAATCTGGTGATACCCGCGGTGCCCGGCAGCATATTGATAACAAAAATGAAATGGCTGCGATAGCCATTCCACGCAAACACAAAAACACATGGAACCAGGAGAAAAGGTGACCACCACACGAAAAAGCACCATTCGCACAGCACTTGCAGCACTGCTCTGCGTTACCACCTCCGCCCTCTCATTTGCTCAAAACGATTTCTGCAATACCAAAAACACCGCCTACAAGGCCGGCGAAAAACTGACCTTCCAAGCCTATTACAACATGGGCTTCATATGGATCTATGCAGGCAACGCTGTATTTACAGTGGAATCGAAAATGTATAATGGCCGCAAAGTTTATCACGTTGTGGGCGATGGCCGCACCGCAAAATCGTATGAATGGTTTTACAAGGTGCGCGACCTGTATGAAAGCCATATAGACCAGGAAACGCTGTTGCCGCTGCACCACGTGCGCGCTGTGAATGAAGGAACACTGAGCTACAAACACGAGATCGTCTTTGACCGCACAGCGCATACCGCAACGTTAGCCAACGGCAATAAGCACCCCATTTCGCAATGCACACAAGACGTAGTATCTGCCATCTACTTTGCCCGTAATATAGATTACAGTAAGTACAAGCCGGGCGACAAGATCCCGTTCGAAATGTTCCTTGACGACAAGACCTATCCGCTGTACATCAAGTACATGGGACGCGAAAAAGTAGAGACCAAGCGCGGCACATTCAATGCCATAAAAATAGTGCCATTGCTGATAGAGGGTACACTGTTTCAGGGTGGCGAGGGCATGGCAGTATGGGTGAGTGACGACAAGAACCACCTGCCATTGCGCGTAAGCAGCCCGATAGTGATAGGTAGCGTAAAAGCAGACCTGATGGCGTATGAGAACCTGAGCAATCCGTTCAGTTCCGTCATTAAACTCGACGACTAAAACAGGCGCTTGTTCTTGCGGATGGTAATGAGGTATTCCTCGAGGTCTTTAGATGGCTTCAGCCACAGCAGCATCAGCACGTAGATCACCACTATAATTAATGACCTGAGCCCGGCATCGAGCGCGGTGTTGATATATATGTGACGCACCTGACTGAAGAAATGCGGCAGCAGCAGACCGGCAGCCAATGCAGGCAGCGCCGCGGCAACTACCCTGAGCGTGCGACCGGAGAACGGCAACATATTCAGCTTCTTCCAGACAAACCAACACTTAGCGGCGTTGAACACTACTATGGTTATAGTGGTGCTCCATGCTGCCCCAAAGATGCCGAACTGAGGCACCAGGAACCTGATAAGCAGGAAAAGAGAGGCCATGAGGATGAGTGACAGATAAAAGTTGAACTTGTAATAGTTGGTGATGGACAACACCTGATCGTTCATACCGGTGGCGATGTTGACGAGCTGGCCGGCAAACAGGATCAGGAAAACAGGAGCCACATCGGCATATCCCTTGCCTACAACTGTCACCAGCCCCGGCAAGTTGGAGCAAAGCACTAATGCTACTGCCACAGTGGCAATGAAAATATTGATAGACGACCGCACAAAAAGGTCGGCGGCCTTGACATGATCGTTCTCGGCAAATGCTTTTGCCAGCACTGTGAAACTGGCAGTGGTCATAGCCTTGGTTGGTATCTGCAGGAAGGAAATGAGGAACACGGCCACGCGGAACACGGCCACCACTTCGAAACCTCTGTGATCGTATAGCGGCAGCAACATGGCATCGAGGCTCGCAATAAGGTTTACCGATGCGGTGAGCAGGAAATGATACCAGGTAAACTTCAGCAGATCATTGTACTCGGCGCGTGAGAGGTCGGACAGGCGCAGAGAAAATCCGAAATTCTCTGTACGCATTGCCAACAGGGCAAGTATGACCACAGGCACTACATATATGAGCACTGTACCAATGACCAGCACATCGAAATTCACATAACCGAATGCGAACAACAGAATGAGCACGATGTTCACCACGCGCAGCACCACCTCGCGCATGAACGCGGCCACTGCCACCTTCAATTGGGTGCCCAGATAACTCTCGAACAACATGAGGTAAATGAACATGACCGTGAATACAGGCAGCCAGATGAAGTAGCGGTCCATGAGGGGCTGATCGGCAGGCTGAAAATGATTCAGTATCCAGGTGCGTAAGGAAAGGTAGGTGACCGCACCTATCAACGCCAGCACACCCGGCAATAGAAAACTCCAGGTAAGCAGCGCGCGGCGTTTGCGCTCATCGTGATTGTAACGGTGGATATAGACGACAAGAGTATAGTTGATACCAAACAGCATAAGCTGCGATATGGTAACGGCATAGTTGGTAAAGTTGCCTATGAAGCCGTATTGCTGCCGCGCGATGAACCTGACAGACAACGCCATAATAAGTGCACCGAGCACCGCGCCCGTAGCCGTTACTATCGCATTTTTGGCAGACTGCCTGAAAACTATACCCATTGGAAATTGTAAGTCCGTGTCAGTTGACGCTGACACGGACAAAAGTAGCTATATACACGTGAATCCCTAAGTCCGAACCGGCTAAAACCACTGTTTGTAAAAAAGTTTAACTTCAGATAAAGCATCTTAGAATATCAAAACAAAGTAATATCTTTATGCTCCTAAAATTCTCAAGACCATGAAATATCTTGTATTTGCAGCGATCGTGCTCAGCTCTAACCTGACACACGCCCAGATCATTACTACATTTGCCGGAAACGGATCAACAGGATCAACAGGAGATGGTGGCCCGGCCATTGCAGCTGCGTGTGAATCACCAAGCGGCATTGCTTTTGGCCCGGGTGGTGATGTTTTCTTCAGTCTTTATTATGCAAATACGATACGCAAAGTATCGTCAGCGGGAATAATTACAACGATTGCCGGAAACGGAACCGATGGGTTTAGTGGTGATGGAGGTCCCGCAACGGCAGCACAATTTTCCAAACCCACAAAAGTATTGAGAGACAATGCCGGCAACATTTACGTTGCCGACCTGTATAATAACCGTGTCCGTAAAATATCGACAACAGGGATAATTTCAACATTTGCCGGTAATGGTAGTACAACGTTTTCAGGTGATGGCGGCCCTGCAACAGCAGCGTCTCTTTTTCACCCGATAGGTCTTGCCATGGACGGCGCAGGGAACATATACATATCAGATTACGATCATTACCGCATTCGGAAAGTTACTCCGAGCGGAATTATCTCAACCTATGCAGGTAACGGCACCCCGGGCGCAACGGGAGACGGTGGACCAGCTACCGCGGCACAATTTAACAGGGTGTGGGGTATAAAAATGGACGGATCAGGCAATCTGTATTTAGCTGATCAGGTAAATAATCTTTTGCGCAAAGTATCTCCATCCGGGATAATAACGACTGTCGCAGGTACCGGAGCCGCAGGCTACTCGGGAGATGGCGGACCGGCAACTGCGGCCGTACTCAACCACGTATCAGATATCGACTTTGATGGTCTGGGAAATATTTACATCGCCGATCAGCTGAACCACGCTATCAGAAAGATCACTCCAGACGGGACAATCGTTACGATAGCAGGCACTGGTACAGCAGGGTACAGCGGCGATGGCGGTAGCCCGCTTACAGCTCAGTTCGATCAACCGAATGAAATTGAGGTCTCTCCTGCCGGCAATCTGCATATTGCCGACAACAATAACAACCGCATTCGCATTATGAAAATGTGTGAGGCCGTAGTTACGTCGAACCCCAATTCTGACACCGTTTCTGTGAGCGACTCTGTATTGTTCTCAATAGGAACAAGTACTGTGTACTTTAGTTTTCAATGGCAGGAAGACGCAGGTGCGGGATTCGCTGACCTGACCAATACTGCGCCCTACAGCGGAGTTAATACAAACACGTTGAAGATAAACCCGGTTGGTATGGGTTTCAACAACCGCAGATACAGGTGTGTTCTGAAGAGCGAAACGGCATGTTACGACACATCTGCATCGGCAACACTTACTGTGTTGAATTCCGGCGCGGTCTCTGATGTATTGACTGCCGACATGATCAACATCAGCCCCAACCCGGTTAGCGGAGCGTTCAGCATTGAACTTCCAACGTCGGTAGCAGACTACGAAGTGGAAGTATGCAATAGTATCGGGCAGCGCATCTACTCAAATTATGCTAAGGGTGGCACCATGAAGGTGGATATCACTAACCAACCAGCAGGAGTATACCTTGTACGCGTCCAGACAGGTACCACTTCGGCTGTTAAACGGTTAGTGAAATATTAGATCACGGATTTTTGCGACCTACTACCACAAAATTCAATGTTGAACTATAGTCTTTATCGTACCGTTCAAGGAATGAAAAAATAGCATTGATCACCCATTTAATACGGAATACGAAATAGAAGGCCCTCAACACCCTGCGTGTGAGGGTTTTCTTTTCAAGTGATGATCTGATGCTGTTCAACATAAGCTGACCAACCAGAGCCCATTTACCACCATTAGGTGTTATTTCTACCGGGGTAAACCCATGCTCATTCAACAGCCATTCAAATCCATATTGAGTAAACCTGAAAAAATCATGCGGCACCTCGTGATGCTCCCATGCCATGGGGCCTGAGAGAATTATGTAACCACCGGGTTTTAATATCCGCGATGCTTCTGACAATAATTTACGATGGTCTGCAACATGTTCAATGACCTGGGTAGTGAATATGGTGTCTTTACTTGCGTCGGGCAGCGGTATTTCTGTGGCAGGGCAAATTACGTCTACGAGTCCATCGCTTGACTGAACAATGTCGCAACCAGTGTACCCAGTGATCTTGCCTTCGAAAAAACACCGATAAGGCTTGTTGCCACATCCGATATCAAGCACCTCGCCGGCAGCGTAGTTTTTTATCGCACGTTCAAGATCTGCAAACAGAAATTTGTACTCGAGATAATAAGGGTCGTTCATACCAGTTTTGGGAACTGATAAACGCTCTAACTTCTCAGATCGTGCATTAAGGGAGTTGTCCATTACAGATATTTACGGAGCTTCCCCTGCTCAACCATTGAGGCGAACTTTTTAGGGAAATATAGTTTTAGAATGATCTTGAATAAGTAACCGAAAAAGCCGGAACGGAACTTGTTCAGGATGTTTTCGTCAATGTACTGCGGGCCGAAGTAGGCATCATGTTTTTTTATAAAATAATCGGTGTTCTTGTTCCCCTTTATTTTATTCGCGATCAGCCGTTTGATCTGGGAATTCTTAGCGACACGATAGTCGAATAATGGCTTTTCTATGTAATGAAATTTATACCCCTTAAAAGCTGCACGCATCCATAGTTCCCAATCTTCTACACCAACGATGGTAGGGAATGGATCATAACCACCAATCTCGTCGAACATCTCTCTGCGGAACATGGAACAATTATCAATAAAATTGTCCAGCATCAGACGCTGCAAATTGAATGGGCCTGCCTTGCGAACTCCTGACTCTGCACCAAACAAGTAATAATCACAATAGACCACCATTGTTTCAGGGTGCTCTTCAAAAACTTTCAACGCCTCATCAATATACTCCGGACGGATCATATTGTCAGAATCCATAGGAAGGATGAATTTTCCCCGTGAATTTTGAATAGCGGTGTTCCTTGCAACACAAACCCCCTGATTTTTCTGTTCTATTATCTTGTACTTACCTGTACTTGCTATGGCAGCAAGGCGCTCGTTGGTGTATGGATCGGGCGACCCATCATTCACAATAACCACCTCAAACCTCTTCTTATCGGGTATTTTCTCTATGCTCTCTATGGTCGCATCAATAAACTCCCCATGATTATAATAGGGTATGATTATTGAAACGATAGGCTCTCTTAGCTCGTGTTGCATTTACCTTTAAGAATTTTATGGTCGGTAGTATTGCAAAGATGCAAAATAAATACTTAAACAATTCCGCCGTATGCCCCACCCTTACCTGATATTTCTACCCAGCACCTTGAGCGCAAAGACCTTTATGTAGTAGCGCATCATTTCTTTGAAGGTGAGTATGGCGCTGAACAGGTAATAATAGAGTGTCTTTCCCTTTTGTATGGCCATGATGTCGAGTTCCAAGGCGAGAAACTTTTTCAGCAGTTGCAGTTGTTTGGCGGGGGCGGTGCTGGCGGCGTGTATGTGGGTAACGGTTGTGCCGGCAAAATAATAACTGGGGTAGCCCAGTTGCTGCGCCTGCAGGCACCACAGCTGGTCTTCGCCATACATAAAGTAGCGCTCATCGAGCTTATTGCCGGGCATTTCGTGTAGCAGGGAGCGGTGAAACATGAAAAATGCCCCGCTCACCCAGTCGCACCAGGTATTGCGGTCGCCATGGAAGTATTGGTTCAGCATGAGTGCAGACCGCCTTTCGTAGGGCAGCAGTTTCAGCAGGGGGCGGGCGAGGTCCAATAACTCGTTGCGAATGCTACGGAACCTTCGTGCGGTGTGCTGCAGCTTACCATCGGGGTAAACCAGCCGCACGCCCAGCGGGCCTATGCGGTCGTGTCGCTTCAGTTCGGCCACAGCCAGCGAAATGCTGTCTTCGGTAAGAACTGTATCTGAGTTCAGCAACAGGATCACGTCTCCTTTCGTGGCAGCTATACCGAGGTTGTTTCCCTTGGCAAAACCGCCGTTCTCGGGGCTTTTTATCAGCCTTATGGAAGGAAAAAGTCTTAAAAACTCATCGGGATCATCGGCAGGTGAGGCATTGTCTACCAACACTATCTCGTACTCGCAGTTGCGGGTGTGCTGTATCACACTAGCGATGCAATCGCAGGTTATTTTGAACGTATTATAGTTTATTATAACTACAGAAACCATCGGACACTACCCCTGCTTTTGAATAACCTGCACCAGATTACAGCAGAACAAAGTAAGCGAAAGGATGGCTACAAAAAAAATGGGGGCAGTGGCTTTGGTGGTGCGTTTGCGGGTATTGCTCCATAATGCCTATTTTTGGTGCAAGATGAAACATCTCCCCAATCTGCTGACGCTGGCCAATCTGTTCTGCGGCTGTGTAGCCATCGCCTACATCCTAACCGCACAACCCTATACCAGTCTGAGCCTGGAGAACAATATGCCCACCTGGAACTGGGTATATGGCGCGGAACAGATCTATTATGGTAGTCTGTTCATAGGTTTGGCGGCCATTTTCGACCTGCTGGACGGTTTTGCGGCCCGTGCACTGGGTGTTTTTTCGCCCATCGGCAAAGACCTTGATTCACTGGCCGATGTGGTTTCCTTCGGGGTGGCACCGTCCATGATCATCTACAAATTTCTGTGGGACGCGCTGATGAGCGAGAAAAATGCCATGGATGTGAGCATGCTGGGCATGGCACCGGCCTTCCTTATAGCTTGCTTTGCCGCGCTGCGCCTGGCCCGATTCAACGTAGAGACCGGCGGCCATAAAGGCTACTTTTCGGGTATGCCCACACCGGCGGTAGGTATTTTTGTCGCTTCGCTGCCGCTGCTTGCCTGGTTCAATCCGTGGGGGATAGGTTCTTTGCTGCAT
>JACCEA011023293.1_pt1 | contig 16322 bp, 25 predicted proteins | sample 7449851 | NCBI WGS metagenome assembly JACCEA01 (sample SAMN15323453, study PRJNA562643) | freshwater metagenome | isolation source: river surface water | place: USA:Blue River Watershed | collected 2017-08-18 | reverse complement strand
GTAGAAACATTGGTTACCACTAACATGGTAACACTAGCCGGCGAATATAAAAGCACTAAAGAAATTGATAAATCTGTGATTGCAGACATTGTACGTAACACAGTTAAGCAAATTGGTTACGAACAATCAGGCTTCCATTGGGATAAGCTGAAGATCTATAACGAGCTACATGCTCAAAGTGCAGACATTGCATTAGGTACTGATAACTTTGGCGCCGGCGATCAAGGCCTTATGTTTGGTTATGCTTGCCGCGAAACACCTAATTATATGCCGTTGGCAATCTACCTAAGCCACCGTATTGTAGAAATGCTTGCACGTTATCGTAGGAATGGTGTTGACTGGCTGGGCCCAGATGCTAAGAGTCAGGTCACAGTTGAATACAATGACGACGCAGAGCCTGTGCGTATTGCCAAAGTTGTGTGCAGTACACAGCACGCCGACTATATTAGTATCGACGAAGTACGTGCAAGTGTAAAGAGTTTTATTCTATCCATGCCTGAGATGACATTAGTAGACGATAAAACAGAATTCTACATCAACCCAACTGGACGATTTGTAATTGGCGGTCCGGACGGAGATGCAGGGCTTACTGGTCGCAAGATTATTGTGGATACTTATGGCGGCTATGCACCACATGGCGGTGGCGCATTCAGTGGTAAAGACCCAACTAAAGTTGACCGTAGTGCTGCCTACATGATGCGTTACTTAGCTAAGAATATTGTTGCACTTGGTCATGCAGATTGGGCTACATGCCAGATTAGTTATGCTATTGGTGTTAAAGAGCCAATGAGCTTTTATGTTGAAAGTAATGGTAATAGTCGTGCATTAACTGATTGGATCCTAAAAAATGTTGACCTAACACCAAAAGGAATCATTGACAAGTTCGGTCTGTTTAGTGTACAATTAACTGATACTACGAACTATGGACATTTTGGCAAAGACAATTTGCCATGGGAACAGGTAGATTTAGACATTAAACTATGACAACTAAAAAAGAACCTGCTATCCCACTGAAGGATATTATGGCAGCACTGGACAAGAAGGACAGAGGCTTTTACAGTCGTTTGACTGATGAACAGAAGAAAGCCTTTGTGCCTTGGATGATGATGCGTTATGCTAGTAGCGCACAAGGTCGCAATTCTGCTCATTACTTGTTTATGGTTAATGAACTTGTTAACAAGAACTTTAGCGATGTGAGCAAGCATCCAGAGTTACAGTGGCTACTGATGACTGCGGCAGGGTCCGGTAAAGTTGAATTCCATCCTTATATTAAACCGCCTAACAGCAAAAAGAAGAAAGACAAAGTTCGAGATTTTGTAAGCAGCATTTATCCATTATTTAAATCCAGTGAAATTGATATGCTGTTAGAACTTAATACTAAAGAAGATCTAGTAAAGTTAGCTGAAGCACATGGTTACGATGACAAGTCAATCAAAGATATCTTTGGAAAGTGAAACAACCTGTAAGTGGTGCGAGAAGGAGTTTCGTAATGAGCGAACTCTAGCCGCGCATATGTGTCCAAAGAAACGTCGTTGGGCCGACCGCGAAATGACACATGTACGACTAGGTTATCGTGTGTTTCAAATGTTTTATGAACTTAACACAGCAGCAAGCAAGCCTAAAAGTATGGAAGATTTTATTCGTAGTCAATACTATGAAGGCTTTGTTAAGTTTGGTCGTAGCTGTGTGCGTAACGAATATCTTGAACCAGAGAAATTTGCAGAGTGGCTTATCAAGAATGGTAAGAAACTAACTGATTGGGGCAAGGATAGTTTGTACGACGAATTCTTACTAGAGTATGTTAAGAAGGAAACAGGACTTCGTGCGCTGGAGCGTAGTATACTTTATCTTGCTGAATGGAGCGAAGATAACAACTGTGATTGGCAAGAATACTTTAAAGTAGTTAGCACACCTCGAGCTGTGCATGATATTAGAAGTGCAAAGATTAGTCCTTGGTTAATCTATCTAAGTAGTACGGGCGCAGAACTGCTAACACGGTTTAGCAGTGAGCAAGTACAGATGATTGATGATATTATCAATGCTAAGTTCTGGGTTAAGGTGTTTGCTAACAACGCCGAAGAAGTAGAATCAGTAAGAGCAGCATGTGAGGCAGCAGGAATATGAACTTAGAACTAGAATCCTACGAAGGCGAGCTAACTCAGCTACGCAAAGTGTTTAAGATGGTAAGACACTTGTCAGCTGAAAAGCTAGAAGGTGTTTTCTTTATCTGCGGTGAAGCAGGTGCTAAAGATGACATGGGACTACCAGAAAAGATTATGGTATGCCCTGCATATGGTTTAGATGGATTTGCTATCTACACTAAAACATCGGGCTATTCAGCCCCAGAATACTAAGAGGTAGTAATGATTAGAGCAGTAGCATTATTTCTTATATTGTTTGCAATTTTCTTTTTTGGTATTAAAGGATTCATTGCATTGACAGGAAAAGAAAAATTAGAGTTGACAAAAACTCTAGTATATAGTATAGTATGTACTGTTGTAGCAATGTTGGTAATTGTTGCAATGGTTGTTTTGTTTTAACTAAGAGGAAATTTAAGTATGAAGCGTTTTCTAATTGTCCCAGCGGTCATTGCACTAGGTCTTGCCGCTACAGGCTGTACTCGTGTTGAGACTGGTGAAGTAGGTGTTCGTGTTGGATTTGACAAACAGGTCAAGCAAGGTGAGCTTCTTCCCGGATCATTTAACCAAACTATTATTGGCGATGTTCTTACATTTCCTGTAAAGGACGTTCAGGTTGATGTTAAGGACATGACACCACTTGCATCAGACAACTCAACTGTAGCAGACTTTGATATGAGTGTTGTCTACAGCGTGAATCCAACTAGCGTTGCAGAAATCTACACCACTAAGAACCGTGGCTTCCATGCCGTAACCGAAGACGGTGACACGCTACTGATGTACAACTACATCTTCCAGCTTACTCGTAATGCTGCCTATAAGGTTGCTCGTAAGTACGAGTCACTGAAGATGGCAGACAATCGTGCAGAGATTGAGAATCTTATCCGTGCAGAAATCGTTGAAAGCCTCAACGAAGAAAAGCTAGGTAACTCAATTACTATTTCGCAGGTGTTGGTGCGTCAGATCACTCCAGCTGAAAGCATTGTAGCAAGTGCTAATGCATTGGTTCGTGCTCAGAACGAGATGAAGCAGAAGGAAGTTGAAGTTAAGACTGCAAAGCTAGAAGCTGAACGTATTGCGGCACTTAATGCTAACGCTGGTGCTACTAAGTACATGGAAGCTACTGCACTAGTTACCCTTGCAGAAGCAGTAAAGGCCGGTAAGGTACAGACCATTGTTGTCCCTTACGACTTTAAGGGTATTGTTAACGTAGGCAAGTAATCTAAAATGATTTGGCGAGCAGTGAGCTTTGTTCTTACACTATTAGTAGTGTTTGGTCTTAGCTTGCTGCTCGTTCCTGCATTTGCAATTTTAATTGGTGTACTTAATAAGGTTATATTAAATGTTGTTTGAAACCGACGCAACAAGAGCGCAAGATGCTCGCAATATTGATGCATTAGACAACCCACAGCCCGGCGACTACTGGCAGGAAATGTTCTGTCCTTATTTTATTGTAGTTGATGCTGATAAGGAAGAGGACAGTTATACCGTTCTAAGTTGCATGGGTGGCCCAAACAGTTATAATCGCAAAGACGAACCTTGTGCTAAGATTGAACACAAAGACGGATGGAGTTTTGATTACTCAAAAAGCATGAAAGTAAATCGTGCATGGATTGAAAAGGCTGTGAAGTACGGCAGTATTAACGGCTTTGTTGCAGATGTTGTCCGTAGTGAAAAAACAAAGACTATTGCAGAAGGCTGGCAAAATCATCGTGTCAGCGAGTTAGTCAAAGAGTTGCGTTCATTAGGCCCCGCTACAATGGAATACTTCTTAAACGAGATTAAGGGATAGCTATGGCAAAGGAACAGCCAATACACTACGATAGGATAGGCAAGCGCATTGAGCTAGGTGACATGGTCGCTGTAGCAGATTATAACGGCCTAATGTTAGGGCGGGTGACTAAACTCAATCAAAAGATGATTAAGGTTAAACGTTATCCAATGAGTGGTCGTAATTATGAAAAGAACAAATATCCTCGAGAGTCTATTAAATTAGATCCTGATGATGTTGCTATTCATATCTTGCAAGGAGGCAACTAATGCGTACCAGAGAACAAATTATTACCAGCATGTGCTATACTTATAGGCACGACTACGGGCTCACAATTACAGAAGACGTTCGTATGTACACTTTAAATAGTGGTGTAACAGAAACAGAGCGCAAGGCTATTTGGAATACAATGGCACAGATATTTGACAATGACATTGCGCCATATATGGAATTTAAACATGAGATTCAGGAAGAAGCCAGTAGTAATTGAAGCAGTACAGTTTGTATACACCGGTGAAGGCATTAGACGCTTACAAGAGTTTTGCGGCTATGCACTAGGACAGTTTGCTAAGGCTCGCCACCCTAACGCCAAAGGTGAAGTTGAGATCGGCACACTGGAAGATGGTGAGCATCTAACTGTGAAACATATTGCTACAGAGGGCGATTGGATTATTAAAGGGGTGCAAGGTGAGTTCTATCCTTGCAAACCAGATATTTTTGAACAAACCTATGAGGCCGTAAAAGATGAAGAGTGAAGTAAATTTAATTGGCGTAACAAAGCCTAGTGCTATTACCGAGTGTTTTACACCCGGTGACCTAGTTGCATACACCGCACGAGTTAGCAATCCGGCTAACCAAAACAATACACAAACAGCACCAAAGCTATTAAAGTATCTGATCAGAGAAAAGCATTGGAGCCCGTTTGAAATGGTTCATATGACCATGGAGATTAAAACCACACGCGACATTGCACGTCAGATCCTACGCCACCGTAGTTTCAGTTTCCAAGAGTTCAGTCAGCGTTATGCTGTAGCAGAAAACATTGGGTGCAAGCGCGAAGCAAGACTGCAAGATACCAAGAACCGTCAGAACAGTGTGGAAGTTAACGATCCAGCACTGCAAGAAGATTGGCAGATGGAACAGGCTAAGGTACGTAATGCTGCAATGGCAGCATACAAGTGGGCCTTGGACAAAGGCATTGCTAAGGAGCAAGCTCGTGCAGTACTACCAGAAGGCTTAACTGAAAGTACTCTGTATATGGCAGGTAGTCTACGTAGTTGGATTCATTATATTGACCTACGTGCCGCAAATGGCACACAAAAGGAACACATGATTATTGCAGAGCAGTGCAAGAAGATTGTGCTAGAGCATTTCCCAATGCTTGAGGAATATTGGTCTAACAATGAAGATTGATTTTGACGTAGATATTGATATGGCTAACCGTGAGGACTTCTTGCGGTTAGTTAATCATACGCCTGCGAGTATCAAGCATGAAGATGGGTCTTACACTAAACATAATACTGGTGTATACTTACAAACTATACCAACCTTTCCCTTAGAGGGATACAGTAGTATTGATTATGAATCTGCGGAAGAAGATGGGTGGTTTAAAGTAGACGTACTCAATAACGGTATCTACAAAGATGTTAATGATGAAGCACATCTTAATAAACTTATGGACACTGAGCCGTTATGGGACCTACTAGAGCATGAAGAGTTTGTAAGTAAACTATTTCATGTAAGCAACTATGCTAAAATTCTTGCACAATACAAGCCATCTAGCGTTGAACAGTTAGCTATGATATTGGCTATTATTCGTCCTGGTAAGAAGCATTTGATTGGTAAAAGTTGGGAAGAAATCGCTAAAGACGTTTGGACAAAGCCAGTAGATGGAAGTTATTATTTTAAACATAGCCATGCTGTAGCTTATGCGGTGGCTATCGTTGTGCAGATGAATTTGATCTGTGAACTAGCGCATACTAGGAATGCTTAACTAGTTTTGCGTATAAGTTGAATACTACGCCTTTTAATTCTCTTTTTTAGCAAGTTTTGCAGGCTTGTGACAGGACCAAATGTTATTTCTACGTCCTTAAATACAAACGTTCTCAAACATGGTCTAAATGGTTTCATTTCGTGGTGTAAAAACACGTCTATAGGGAGCATACGATTACTTTCCCACCACCACATATCACCAAGCTCTAAAAACTCTCTTTTAAGTTCGATCGTAGGTATTAGTTCGACATCGTAAAATGTTATTATGTTATTATCATGGTTAACAACAATACCTATATATTCTTTATCTAGGTAGTTGAGGCCAGTTAAAAACTCAAATTGTGTATAAGAAGCGTTATTATTTTCCATCTAAAATTTATTTAGCTAATTAAATACTCATATATAGAATTTTAGAGCTATATATGGGTTTTGATAAATAGTAATATGAGCTACGGTGATCATCAATTATATCTTTACAACGATTCGGTTGATTTAGTTGTTACAACTAGTAGTATTTATGTGGATAACAAGCCTATGAACACTAGAATTTTGAACGCACATAAAGGCGTAAACAATGAAATCTATTTTAACATCAGAGACAGGGATCGTAAATTACAAAACGTTTTTGCTGATACGCTTAGAGCGTATCTAATCGATCCTACCGATAAAAGACGAATTTTAACTAAAATACTAACTCATACCGACAAAGTAGGTATAGTTAAGCTAGTATTAACAGAAGGCGATTTAACAGACGTTGAATCAGGCCTACATCAAATCTATATAACTCGAACAACACAAGAAGATACAGATCTTCCTGTTTATACCGATCAAAATAACAATATTCGTTTTGATATTAACATAACTGATCAAGTAGGTGTTGAACCAGTTGCAACACAAGAAGAAACAGTGTTTACGCAAACAGCTAATACAGCATTGGGCGATAGCTCAAACGTTTTTGTATCTAGTGCATTGTATGGTAATTTAGAGCGTAATTTTAATAATGCTCAACATTCGATTGCATTTTATACAACATCATACACTGGAAATATTACTATACAAGGAAGTTGTTTGTTAAGTGTTCCAGATATTGATGATGTTAGCAAAGATTGGTTTAATATAGAAACTGTAACTTTGAGTAATAGCAGTGTAATCACTCATAGAACATTTAGCGTAAATGCTAATTGGATTCGAATAATTCATACACCTGATGACGATATTGGAAGCCTTGATAAAGTACTTCTTAGAAATTAATCGTTGACTTTTGCGTACAATTTAGTATAATACTACTATGGATCTAGACTCTATAGTAGAAAGTACACATCGGCTGATATTGGATAATCTGCCTATTCGTACGACTAAGACCCCAAGCGGCTGGATGACGTTTGACTGCCCTATGTGTAATGACCGGCGCAAACGTGCAGGTGTTATTACTAAGGCTGCTAAACTAAGCTATCATTGTTTTAACTGCGGGTATACAACCGGTTGGAGTCCTGCGCCGTATATTGGCCAAAAGTACAAAGATCTAGCTGTAAGGTTAGGTGCTGGCGACGACCAGATTCATAAAGTTCAAATTGAACTACTTAAGCACAAGGAAGATTTAGAAGGTGTAGAAGATGAAAATTATGTCTACAACTTTTCTAAGTTTGATATTGTTGAGTTGCCTGAAAATGTAATGCTGGTAGAAGATTTGCCAGATAGCCACGAAGTAAAACAGTATGCTCGTGAGCGAGGATTAGAAGGGCTTTATACATTATTATATTTTCCAGATGATCCGTTATACGCAAAACGTTTAGTTGTACCATTTACATTTAATGGTGATATTGTTGGTTGGACAGCCAGACACATCAATCCACCGGACAAGCAAACACCAAAATACTTACATAAGATGAGTAGTGGTTTTGTGTTTAACATTGATCGTTTTGCTGACAGTGAGCGAGAAATTGTTATTGTGGTCGAAGGTGTTTTTGATGCTATTGCAATTGATGGTATAGCAGTATTAGGAAACCATGTCACAGCAGAGCAAGCACATTTAATTGAGAAGTTAGGTAAGCGGGTAATACTTTGTCCGGACCGCGACAAAGCAGGCAAAGAACTAATCGAAGAAGCATTAGCATTAGGTTGGGAAGTAAGTTTTCCACCTTGGCACAAAGATATCAAAGATGCTGCTGATGCTGTAGGTAAATATGGAAGGCTACTGACTGTTGCTAGTATCATTAAACATGCAACAGATAATAAGATTAAAGCACAAGTAAAAGCAAAGATGTTATGAACCTTTATGTAAATGGATGCAGTTTTACTCAAGGACACAAGGAGTATGGTGACGGTGTTCATCCTCCTGAATGGGTATGGCCTAATCATTTAAAAAATCTAATTGACGGCGTTGTTGTTAATGAAGCGTGGAACGGTGGTAGTAATCAACGTATTTTCCGTAGGACGGTAGAATTTTTTAAAGACATAGATCCTAGTGAAAAATGGACGGCAGTAATACAATGGACAAGCTATTCATCTAGGTATGAATTTTTTGATGATAGCACAGATACTCACGTTGGCATAATTAAGGCAGACTTTTTACTTGACGATCGAGCGGCAACTAAGTTTATTAGTTTTCCTGGTTCAGTTACTAGAAAGTCTGATATAACAGTGAAATTTTTAAATTTAGTAAAAACTGACAACGAACTTGCAACAGAAACTATTTTGATGATACGCGGTTTAACTGAATTTTTACAGAAAAGAAATGTAAATGTTTTACACATTTTTATGACCAGAGAATCTAAAAAGTTTATCCTAGAAGAAAGTAATATATTAAACGAATTGTTGCCATGGAATGATATAACTAATCAATCAATGATGGATCTCATTATTAATGACCATCGATTAATGGAACGATATCCAGAAGATAAACACCCAAATAAATTTGGTCATGTAGTAATTGCAGATTATATAATTGAAGAGCTAACTAAGAGAAAATATCTATGAGTGATGTAAAAGAATATACAGAAGAAATCCAAGAACTATTTGTTAGATTTTTAATCAGCGATCCAGATTTGTTTGCTCGCTGTCAAAACATTGTTAAGAGTGAGTTCTTTAATCGTAAGTTTAAACCTACTGTTGATCTACTCGTAAGTCACAGCACTAACTATACTAGTATTCCTACAATTGAACAAATCAATGCGATAGGTGGGCTTAACTTAGAAAAGATTGAAAATGTAACACCAGATCATCAGAACTGGTTTATGGATGAGTTTGAAACTTTCTGTAGACACAAGGCGTTAGAAAAAGCAATTATTGAAAGCACTGACTTACTAGAAAAGCAGCGTTATGGTGAAGTTGAAACTAAGATTAAGGCAGCTACACAGATGGGCCTTGTTAAAGATCTAGGTCTAGACTATTTTGCTAATCCTAAAGAACGATTAGAGTGGATCAAGCAACAAGCCGGTGCAATCAGCAGTGGTTGGAAAGGCATTGACCAAAAGCTGTATGGCGGGCTCAATCGAGGCGAGATTACAATTTTTGCTGGCGGCTCCGGTGCAGGTAAGAGTTTGTTCTTGCAGAACTTTGGTGTTAACTGGAGTCTAGCAGGACTTAACGTTGTTTATATCTCGCTAGAACTTAGCGAGCAGCTAATCAGTATGCGACTAGACAGTATGGTAAGTGGTTATGCTGCCAAAGAGATTATGCGTAATGTAGATGATGTTGATCTTAAAGTTCGCATGAAGGGCAAAGGCGCTGGCAAGTTTCGTGTTAAGCAAATGCCTAGCGGTATTAACGCTAACGACATTCGTGCATTCTTGCGTGAGTATGAAATTCAAAGCGGTGTTAAAGTAGACGCACTGCTGGTAGACTACTTGGATCTTATGATGCCTATTGCAGCAAAGATCAGCGCAGAGAATTTGTTCGTTAAGGACAAGTATGTGTCAGAAGAGTTGCGTAACTTGGCTGTAGAGCGCAACATGCTGTTGGTAACAGCAAGCCAGTTGAACCGTGCAGCGGTTGAGGAGATTGAGTTTGATCACAGCCATATTGCAGGTGGTATTTCAAAGATTAATACTGCGGATAATGTTGTTGGTATTTTTACTAGTAATGCTATGCGTGAGCGTGGACGCTATCAGATTCAGTTTATGAAAACACGCTCTAGTAGCGGTGTAGGCAGTAAAGTAGACCTTAAGTTTAATCCTGATACACTGCGTATTGAGGATCTAGAAGAAGGTGATGAGGACGCACAAACTATTACAAGTGCTGGATTAATTGATCAGCTTAAGCGTAGTGGTAGTATTAAGGCAGATGAACCAGATACTGCTGAAACTGTAAGCCAGAGCCTACAGTTGATGAGCTTCCTAAAAGCTAAAAAGTGATAAATACTTACATTATAGCTTAAGGGAAAGTTATGTCAAAATACCGTAGTATTCTCGAGGAACTCAACCAAATTTCTATCGACAGAGATAGACACCATATTGTTGAAAATCGAGGTGAACACGTTATTCGTAGCGCAATCAATTTAATTGAGCAAATTGAGCGTTACTACGACGAAGAAACTGCTAAAGATTTGAGTAATAGAATCATTAACAGTATAAAAGCAAAAGATTCTACAAAGTTTTCCCGCGGCATTAAAAAAATTATAAAAACACGCCAAGGGGACGACGATGAGACTCTATGAGTTAACACCACCTGCTCCGCTGAAAGATAAGCAGAAGCAAAAATTAAACAATGTAGTTTACACCTGGAACGATCAGAGTCAACAATGGTTAGACCCTAGAGGCGTTAAAGCAGGCGGCGGAGCACATTTAGAATTAATGAAGGCTGTTGGCCGCAATCCAGATGGTACTCCTTATAGCCCTGGTGTTTTTGCAAAAGCAAAAGCTGCATTTGATAAAGCTATTGGCGGTAGTTTAGGTGGTGCAATTGATCCTAAAGCCAGCATGTTAGGTAAAGCTATGGGTCGTGTTGGCGCAGCATTAGGCAGAGGCGCAGCAGCATTAGTTCGTCCTAAAGGTCAGTCTGCACAAGATGCAGACGGTGACGGTCAGCCAGATGCACAAACAGCTCAATCAGCACCAGCAAAACCAGCTATTGATCAGAATGTAGATAAAATTATTGGTGATATGAGAAAGTTACAGCCAGCGGGGGCTAAACCTTTACCAGCAAAAACTACTATAGATCCAAGTACTCGTAAACCTGTTAGAGTCCCAACTAGTACGTTAGAAAAAGAAATTATTGCTGATCTAGACAAAGTAAGTACAAATAAAGATTATCTAGTAAGAGTAGGCAATTTAATTCTTAAAGCAGATAAATTAGGATATGATGTCAAAGACCTGCATAGTCAATTTATGGGGCAAGTTGCTAAGGGTACTAAGCAAAAAATATTGCAGGATCTATTTAGTGAAGAATTAGAAGAACTTAAAGAGTTAGCAGGTATCTAAAATGCGCTTTGTAGAAATATCAAAACCACTAGTAACAACAATTATCAGTGAAAGCCTGTTTGAAGCTAAGGAAGGCAAGAATACTCATCTTGAACACTTGGAAGATAATATCTTTAACAAAGGCTTTGCTGGCGCTAAAGAAGCAATTAACTATCTTTATAGCCTACACGAAATGCTAGAAGGCCATGCTAAGGCTCCTGTGAGTATTACTACTAAGTGGGACGGTGCTCCTGCTGTAGTTGCAGGCCGAGATCCTGCTACTGGTAAATTCTTTGTTGGTACAAAAGGTGTGTTTGCACAAGATCCAAAGATGAACTTCAGTGTTGCAGACATTAAAAGAAATCACGAAGCTGAAGGCTTACAAGTTAAGTTAATTGCAGCACTTAAATATCTCAGCAAACTAAACTGGAACACAGTAGCACAAGGTGACTTGCTGTTCACCAAAGGCGATATTAAAACTGCAAACATTGGTGGCGAAAATTATATTGTTTTTAAGCCAAATACAATTACATATGCTGTACCAGCAGATAGTGAACTAGCTAAACAAATGCTAGCCGCAGAGATTGGTATTGTTTTCCATACAGAATATGTTGGCGGTCCAACACTAGCTGATACTAAAGCAAAGTTCGGTTTTGACAGTAGTGACTTAGGCAAGGCCCCTAGTGTGTGGTATCGTGATGCTACTATTAAAGATTTAAGCGGCACAGTTACGCTTACTCAAGAAGAAAGTGCTAACATTATGAGTGCTATTGCGGAAGCAGATCATTACCTAAAGAACATTGATGCTAATACTTTTGCTTGGCTAGAGCGCGGTACTGATGTTATTGGTAAAGATTTTATTGTGCAGTTAAAGGCACACGCTAACAATCAAGTACGTCAAGGTGCTTTTGATAATCCTACAAAGTTTGCACAAGGCTTTGTTCAAAAGTATGTTGACTACATGACAAAGAATATTGAAAAGTATAAAACACCTGCTAAACAAGACGAGCAGCGTGAAAAAATGGTACAAGGTGTTAAGTTCATTAAAGAACACGTACCACAAATTGTTTCTGTTTATGATTTGTACTTAAAAATTATTGAAGCTAAAATTAGACTGCTTAAGAAACTATCTGAGATTAGACAGATTCCAACATTTATTGAAACCCCTAACGGCTATGAAGTTACAGGCGAAGAAGGCTTTGTTGCTGTTGACCGTATAGGCAATGCACTCAAACTAGTTGACCGTTTAGAGTTTAGTAGATTAAACTTTGGTAGTGGTAAGCCAGGGAGCAAGTAATGGACTTGCAGTTTATTGACGTTGAAATTTGCGAAAGCAGACTCTTTAGAACAACAAGAGGCTTAAGTAAATTCAACGGCAGAGATATAGCTAACATGTTATATCTAAATACATTAACATTATTAATGATGTTAAAAGATGATGTTCAGCATGACTATGCTACAGAATATGCAAACCAAACTTCAAAGTACGGTAATTATGCTTTATTTAGAACTCATGCAACAGACTTATATGTGCTAGCATATCATGCTGCCCATCCAAAAAACAAAAATATATCTTTACAGGATTCACTTATAAGTACTGGATTTTTAGAAAGTTTGACTTTTGATAATTCAGGACACTGGAAGTATATAAGAGAATTAGCTACAGATATTCCTACTAATGGTAGATCAACATCGTTCCTTTTACGTTTAGAGTCACAATTAAAGATCAGTGACAATCGTTATAAACAATGGAGACGACTAATTTTAGATTGGGAAAATTTAAAAGATATACAACGTCAAATGGTTGTTGCAAATATAACACAAGAATTTAGACGTTTTGGTCTTGGTAGCGAGTTAATTAATCAACTGTCAACAATGTTAAAATATCGATCATTTAAGATTGAACCAGCACCAGATGATTCAGCATCTTTAGGTACAAAACTAGTAGGTGCAGCAGTAGGCGCAGCAGCCGGCAGAACTATTGGCAGTAAGGTAGCTACTTCTTTAGGTAAAGATGAAGATAAATATAAAAAAGTAGGCACAGGTATTGGTGCTATTGCTGGTTACTGGGCAGCAGGTAGAAGAAGACAACAATGAAAATTGTAGATATTATTGAACGTATTGATCAAAAAGAAGCAGACGAAGTTCTAAAATCTTTAGTTTCTTCTGGTGATCCCGCAGCAAAGTTTTTTCAACAAACAAGATACGACCCTCGACATACTAGTATTGACAGCGCACAACGAGCAGCAGAACGTATGTCCCATGCAGAACAGAAAAGAAAGTCATCGCAAGAACGACCTAAAGATTCACCTACTACACAAACCCCATCAGTAAAATATACACCAATTAAAAAAGATAAGCCTAGTGCTGCTGATTCTGATTGGAGCGATGACTTTTACGGTAATCGTTACACTGGAAGTCTTAATAAAGGGCGTTCATATGAACCAGGTGACTTGAGTAGATTAATGGGTATTGATCCTGATTCTTTTCTAGGTAGAGCAGCCGGGGCAGTATCTAAAGTGAAAAAACCAGTTTCTACATTAGCTAAAGCATTTAAAATTGGTGTAGATTCAGCTACTAAACGTTAACTTATATACTCAAAAAAAATCATTTTTGATAAATAAAGTTATAGCTGTATTAACAGTTAAAAAATTAGGAGAACAAGATGGCTCAAACACGAGTAAACGGCGCAGCCGCAGAAGGTCAGTTTCTAACTGGCAAACTAACATGGTTTGCAATCGACGAAGTTAACGGTTCAGCAAATATTGCTAACTTTGGTTTCACAGCTGGTGCAGCAGATCCAGGTGAGAAAGTATTAAATGCTTTCGCAACAGTTGCTAACCCAGTAGTAGTTGAGAGTGCTAACTCACGCATTATGTACGTTGCTACAGAAGTTAACGGCATTACAGCAAGCTCACTACAGACAGCAATCCGTAGTGCAACAGGTTATTCAAACCTAACAGTTACAGCTGGTTCAATCACTGTAGCTTAATAAGTTTTAAAACTTATGAAAAAGCCCTCGCTAGTCGGGGGCTTTTTTTTGACTAATTTTTTATCAAAGGTTAATATCAATGTTTAGATAAATAGTATAAAGACAGGAGACACACATGGCAGTTGGAGCTAGAAGTGGAGCAATGGGTAGCGCAGAAGTTGTTACCGGTAACATTGAATTTTACACACTATACACTACTATTGATATTACAAGAACAGGCAGCTACACTGATAACAGCCAAAAAGATTTTGAAAGTGTTGTTCAAGTGATTGGTTTACGTGCTATGCCAATTATGATGAATGAACCGGTAGAACTCAACGGCAGTGGTTCAAATGTTCTTGAAAATTATGGTGCGCCAACATTAACTGGCGCAGGTTGGATTTACAAGTTTGCTTTTGAAAGAGCAGCGGTACACAGTATACAGACCTTAACAGACGAACTACATGGTATTGTGTTAAATGGTGGAACAATTGACACTAAGAACACAGTAAACATGGAATTTACTAAACAGGATCTATTATAATGGTAAAGAAAGAAACCAAAGACAAACCAGATGTGTACCTAGAAACAGGCAACTTAGAAGCACATATTATCGCGGACATGCTGCGTATCGAGAACATTACCACCGAGCTCAGAGATTTTAAACAGGGTACCGAGAAGCGTTTAGACAAGCTAGAAAACTGGATTGTAGGTATTGTGGGCATTACTGTAACTACATTGTTAAGTGTTGTAGTTGCAATCGTTGTTAACTTTATAGGAAAATAATGTTAATAGAAGAATTTGAAACTGTAACTGAAACGAGAATGGTTTGGCGCAAAATGGGTAATTCTATTAAGCGAGCTGTTCGTTGTACTGGTGGCAGACGTAAAGGTAGAGTTGTAAGCACAGCAAGTCAGTGTAGTGCTCCAATTGATATGAAAAAGCGTTTAGTATTAAAGCGTACAAAATCAAAGATGGGCAAACGAATGACGTTGAAATCTCGCAGAACAAAGCGTATGAATCCTACAAGTAAACGTGTAGCAAAATTAAACAAATAAAGAGATGTTATGAATTCTAAAGATATTAGAACACTTGAATCCTTGTTAAAAGAATATGGAATGGATGGCGGTAAGCCATCCTACGGTTCTAATAGATCTGTTATCAAACCTACATCAAGTCCTGTTACATCAAAGCCTGCAATGAGTCCATCTATAACAGGCCCTGTTGATAAGAAAGAAAAAATTATAGCAGTTAAGGCCAGCGATGTTCCTACCGATGCAGTCGTAAAAGATATCAAAGATAAACCAATGGGTACAGTTGTAAGTCGAGTAGGAAAGAAACCAAAAGCAGATGCGCTAGTAGTTGACACTGGTAAAACTGGTAAAGCAAGATATCAAGTTTTATCTAAAGATCAAAAAGTATTCATTGATAATCCTGAATACAAGGAAGAAAGCAAAGCTACTAACTTACTTTCAAAGCTAAAAATTAAAAGCAAAAAAGTTCGTTCAATTAAAAAGATTCTACGTAATGCTAAGTTCAACGAACAAAAAGAAATTGTATTTGAGATTAACTTCAACGATCCTAAACTAGCTAAGGGTGCGTTAGCTGCTCCTATTAGTTGCGGGTTTGAAGCCGAAACAACTTGGCCTAGCTTAGATGCAGCTGATGACGATCAAGATTTCTTAGACGGACTACGCTGGAGTGATGTAGAAGATATTATCTACGATCAAGAAGGTTCACGTTCTGTTCGCGAAGTCGAACAAGCATTTAACGAATGGTTAATGGAAAGCGATTTTTACTACGACATCGAACGAGAAGTTATCAATGATTTAGTCAACGACCGTATGAAAGATATGACATACATAACAGAATATGCATATCAAGAGTTAGGTGCAGACGAAGTAGAAGAGTTTAAAAATGAAACACTTGAAAGCCTCAGTGATGATGAAAAATCTGAGTATGAGGACTGGGGCGAAGATGAGTGGGCCGAAAAACTCATTAATGAAAAATACGAAGATTCGTTTGAAGAATGGTTAACTGATCAAATTCGCGAT
>JACCEA011559877.1_pt1 | contig 16326 bp, 42 predicted proteins | sample 7449851 | NCBI WGS metagenome assembly JACCEA01 (sample SAMN15323453, study PRJNA562643) | freshwater metagenome | isolation source: river surface water | place: USA:Blue River Watershed | collected 2017-08-18 | reverse complement strand
CAGCACCAAAGCAATTTCACGATAGAGGTGTCCTAAGTATGGCACATGCCGGCCGTAATACTGGAGGTTCACAATTCTTTATTTGTCATGGTAGAGCAGGTACAGCACACTTAGATGGTAATCACACTTGCTTCGGTAAAGTTATTGAAGGTATGGATGTGATTGATGCTATTCGTCCAATGGATACAATTAATTCAATTTCAATTATAGACTAATGAGCGAAAACAAAATTGATAAAGCTAAAGCAGCACAAAAACTACATAAGCTACAAAAGAAACTTAATCGTACAAATGAAAATGAAAGCTGGTTAAGTAGAAAGCTTAAGCAAGTGCGTGAACATAAATTGATTCGGATAATTAGAGGCAAAAGTAAAAAACCAACTACCTTATTGGATGGTATTGATTTTAAGGATGAATTCATAGGATAAAAACAAAACAATGATTGAGTTAAAGGAATGGATTGAGGACGGTATTACTATTCGTAAAACAAATAGTGGGTATCAAGTGTTTACAATACCTACTCAGCATTTTGATATCAATGATTTGAGTGAATTAACGCCGGAACGATTTAAGGCCGAAGTTGAAAAGCAACAAAACAATATTGAAATGCAGAATGAGTTATTGGCATTAGCATTTGGTAAAAGAGTTGAACAAGGATTATTTTCTGATTTATTTGAGAATGAATCCTTAATTAGAAAGGGAACGTCTGAATCTAATTTATAGAATACTTATATAAAAATAAACACTATGGATACTACTAAAAACTCAATGCCGATAAAAGATATAGCAACGCCAATCTTATTAGGATATGTTGCTGATTTACAAAAAACACGTGTAATAGATGAAGCCGATTTACAATATCGTAAAGATTTAAAAGCAGAACTTATAGCAAGAGGTACAGATGAAAGTTGGGGTATATTTGAAAACCTATTAACAGGTCCAACAAATTAATATGACACCAATTATCTACATGGCTCAAACGATGTTATGGATAGCACATAATGATAGTAAAAGAGCAGAACAAATTAGTAAGCAAGTGACTAGAGTTGGTGAGGCTAACGGAATACGATACATAGTAATTGAAAGTTAATGTACACTAAGCAAACCATACTTTATGTATGCTGTATTATGTTAGCATACATTTGGTATTTATACGATAGTAATAAAAGGGAGCATTAGTTCCCTTTTTTATTTGGATATGTGAAGTTTTTTTCGTATCTTTACATAAACTTATTAAATTAATTATGAATAAAGCAAATAAGAATACGTTTAGATTTGTTTTGATATTAGTAGTATTGCTACCAATATTAGGATATTCTCAAACTAAGAAACAATTACCAGCATTGGATTCGTTACCATACCTAACAAAAGATACGGCACTAAATAACTTCATGCTACATTGGATAGGTAAACCTTATAAGTTAGGAGGTAAAACAGAAAAGGGAATTGATTGCTCACAATTCAATAAGAGGTTATATACCGATGTGTATAAATTTAATTTAGAAAATGTATGTTATAAACAATGGGCTCAAACGAATAGAGTTCAAAAAGATAGCCTACAAACGGGAGACCTTTTATTTTTTAGAAGTAGACAATCACCATCGGGTTGGCATTGTGCAGTTTATTTGGGTGAAACGATGTTTATACACGCATCAAATAGATATGAAGGTGTAAAGATTAGTAGTTTATTAGAGCCAAAATATAAAGCGGCATATAGGGGAGCTGGACGTTTAAAGTAATAAAAATGATAATAAAAAACCCAGAGAAGTTATTAAAACAATGGATACCAACTAATGGTGACCTTTGGTATGTAACCGATGTAACCGTTACAATAGATGTGGATAATGGTATAGCTTATAGATTCAAATTACAAACAGATGCACCTGTTAAAAGTTCACCGAATCAGCAATACTATCATATGACTCGTTTAATTGAAAAGGAAATCACATTGAGGATAACAGGACCTATTTACGAATTATATTGTGATGGATTAGTATTGCATGGATATTGTAAAGATATAAATTCTATGGATAAATTTATTAAGCAAGTGGAAAATATACTACCAAAATGCTAACAATAGAGAATGAAAATAATATAGTAGGTACGGTACTAACTACCAGCACAGCAAACGGAACTATCACATGGCATGTGTCTGGTATTGGTAAACACTTACAACAATATATAATTTATTTAACGCGTGACGATAATGGATGGGAGCGAAAGGTAACATTAGATAGGAATCATTGCCCAAAACAAACTGGTAAGCAATACAAATTAGAATGTGGTAACTACAAAATGTATTTGTATAAAAGTACAATGGAAAATATCAATAACTTCAAAAACTATTTAGAGTATTTTATATGAGTAGTAAGCTTATTGATTATGTGGATTTTTCTATTATCAAAGAAAGCATTGATATTAGGTATGTGGGTAGCAAGTTTGAAGTGTATAAGAATCTTTTGCCAATACAAAAGGGAGCTGTGAGTGAAAGGATAGTAAAGGATGTATTAAAGAAAGCAGGATATTCAGTAGAACCAAAAGTAAACTTAGAGCATGATTTTGTATTTGAGGGTATTAAAACTGAATTGAAATCAGGCACATTGAATAAGGATATCGAAGCATTTTCTTTTTTACAAATAAGAAAGGACTACGATTATGACAAGTTAATGTTGGCAGTATTTTTACCAAACGATTTGAGAATATTCACAATGGATAAAAGTAAAGTTATGGAATTGATTGAAACGGGATTGATAAGACCGTGCCAAGATAGTATGTACAAATGGAATCCAACAATGAATGAATTGATTGAAAACACTATTGAAATTATTTAATATGCCAATTATACCAACGCCACCACCAATGACACTAAGTCAAAAGATACAAACGATACAAAAAATAAACGCTGTGCCAACACAAAATAATATAGTACAACAAATAAGGGATATAGCAGAAGAGCAAGCAAAAATAGCATTAGACGAACTTTTAAAGATGGAGCAGGAAAAACGAAAACAAACAATCCTAACGATTGAAAACATTGATAAGATTAAAGGGCATGATTATAGTGAGTGGCTAAAAGTTGGTGGGGTTAAAGAGTGGGATGACCATTATGAATTTACTTTATTGGGTACTGGTAGTTCTACACAGGTTGAAACAATACTTTTACATAGGAGACAGACATCTGATAAAAGGTATATAATGGAATACAATGGACAGACATTGTGGGTGAGTAAAGATAGGCTAAGTACGATTGCCGGAATTATAGAATGTATGCAAGATATATAAGCTATGTTAAAAATAAAGAATATACAAAAATTAGAATTGGACAATGGTAGTTTAGCATGGCAACCAACAAAGGTAATATACAAAGGTAAAGAATATCCAGCCCCTGTATTTTTGACAACACTACTATCAATGGATTATATAGCAAACTTATTAAGGACTGGTGATTGGAAAAACTAAATAAGATATAGTATGAATGTGGACATAAACGATATTAAAGGAATAGAGCAAGAGCTAGGTATCCAATTAACGGACGAACAAAGAGAATCGGTACTCAATGGATATCAAAGAGTAGTTATGGATAATGCAGAAAGCTGGCACGTTATTATCAAAGAGTTAATACGGGATATATGCTAACAATAGAGAATTTACATCAAATAATAGGTATGGGTATCAATGGATGGCATGTACATGAAACATACGAATTATCAAATCGGTATGTATTTCATATAAAGCATGCCATAGTTGGGTGGCTTGTAAATGGAAATGGTAATAACATAGTTAATGAGGTTACGGTAATACTACATAGGAATAGGGAAAAATGGAATGGCAAGTATAAGTTGTCAACGGATTATGTGACAAACCCACTATCAATGATAACACATATAGATACAACGGATATAGAGAATATAAACCTATTCGCCGGTAAATTGGACAAACATATAACAAATCTATTTAAATAAAAACAATGATTGACATAATAGGATACATAGGGATGGCAGTAATACTATATTCTTTTACAATAGAGAATATATATAAATTGAGGCTAATCAATTCAATAGGTTGTATAGTGTGGATTGTGTACGGATTAGGGATTATGGCAGGTCCTACTATATTGGTTAATAGCAGTGTATTGTGTATTCACCTACATTGGTTTTATAAGAATAGAAAAACAAAATCGGACAATAAATAAAATATGATAAACATAACAACGGCTTTCGTAAAAAAGAATAAGGATACGATACTAAAAATACAAACAATGTATCAGCATGGCGATAAGGCTGGTATTGTACGCAATATGATGGATATGTTTGAATGTAGCAATGAAACCATATACAGATGGTATCGTTCTGGTATAATAAAAAAAAGATTGAATGATATGTTTGAACTGCTTGATAAAGTGGATGATATTGAATTGATTGATGAACCGCAATATCAAAAGAGTAAAATGGGTATTTGGTATCGTAAAAGAGGATTGGGAGCAACTAAAATAACAAAAGATGAAATACTATATGCTAGACAAAATTCATTAAGCGCATCAGCTGCGGCAAGATATTTGGGAATATGTTATAATACGTTTAAAAAGTATAGCAAAGAGTATGGTATATTAGAGGACATTAAAAATCAAAGTGGTGTTGGTATATCACGTTCGGTTAATTATACTACAAAGCCCGATGGTATGGATATACAAATTTGGGAAGCTAAACTAAGACGAAAGGAATTAAGGGATAAGCATTTACATAAATATCACAATCTAAATGGCGATATTGCGTATGGATGTGCACTATATATTATAACGATACCAAAAGGTGAGGAACGAATGGAATATATAAAAAAGTGGGGAGGCTTACCAATTAAGATAGGAATAAGTAAAGATATTGTTCAACGGTATTCTGATATGATATTGGATAAAACCTATGTATATTCGACCGAAGCAAAGTGGGCAGAGTGGAATGGATTAGCAGAGGTTATTAATATAATACCATTTTATACAACCGAGGAATGCGTAAAAGTAGAAAGTAGAATTCATACATATATTGGTGAACATAGAATCAATGGAATGTATAACAAAGAGGGCAATGAAATTTGGGAATTATTTGAAGCTCCATTTGAAAAAATAAATGAGGCTATTGAAATCTATGTAACGGGATGGCGTACATCTAAGTGGAATACGGACGAAATGAATAACGAATATGAAATAGAAGCTCCTAAACTATGTAACCCTATTGAGTATAAAATAATTAAATCGGACAAAAATGAAAACAATAATTAAGAATATAGTATTAATACCTTTCAGTCTATTCATATTCATTTGTATTATCTTATATGTAGGTATCGATGGATAGGGGTTCGGGTCGATAGGGAATTTTTCTTGATAGTATATATTTAATATAACTAGCCAGCCTAATCAGCATGAGCTACATTAAACCAATATAGTATAGTATAGAATGAAAACACTAAGGGAATTAAACAAAGGAGTAGAAAGTGAAACGCTACGAATGAGGCTAATAGAATTAGATAGGAGGTTAAAGCAATTGAGTAGAACACGTCCCAAAAATTGGATTGAGGGCTTGGGTATGTGGCTACAAGGGAAGGGAATCAAGATGCAGATTAAGGGTATAATGTTACGAATGAAAAACACAATAAAATAAACAATATGAGCACATACAAAGAATTAACGCAAAGTGAAATTGAAAGTGGAATCCGTGGAGGTATAAGACCGGCAATGGGTAATACGGAAATAATAATGAGTGTAATTGGAAATCACATACCCGGTCAATGGAGTTGGGTAAAGGAAGGGGGTCTCCTAAAAGCCGGACACGAAAGATGTGACATCGTAATAAACGGATTGAATGTAACGTTTGATTGGAAAAGCTAAATAATGATAATAGGAGTAATCATATCAGGTATAGCAATAGGATACTTAGTAGGGATGTATATAGTGGATAGGTATATAAACCAATCCCAAGAGGAAATAGATAACCAAAAAACTAAGCCAGAATAAAATAAGCAAGGAATGATAGTATTAATAGGAATAGGAATAGTAGGTATCGTAACCGGAATAGGTACTTGGGATATGTTAAAGCAAATCAAAAGTATTAAAGATGTATAGTATAGAGCCGTATGAATTAGGTATAGCCTGTATAGTGTTCACTGGGTATATATCGGGTAAGTTATGGATGTATTACCGTATAGATAAAGATACCCCTACAAAGAAACCTAAAAAGGGAGGGTTAATTAAAAGGGGATGGGAATGGGAAAACGATTAAATAAAACCAATAGGAACGAGGAAATTATAATCCTGTTTATAGTATATAGTATAGTATTGGGTTGGATTCTATTAACACATAGTATATAACCCTATCTTATTAGGCTGAGAATAGGGAACGTTTTAAGGGTATCGGGTCCGCAAATATATAGGGAATCGAAACCCTTTTTTCATGCTCCTAACGCACCCTTAAAACCCCAATACAAGCCTATTCAAACACATGCTCAAAACCCTATTATGATACCCCGTTAATTTACTACAAAAAGATACCCTTTCAAGCCCGAAACCGTTACCAATGTATTATGATAGTTTTGGATGTTAATTTTTGGTTGGGTGTCAATGTATTTTCGAGTCCCACTTATTAACACTTTTTACCACTTCATAGACAAAATAAGAGTTAAGGCTCAATGTAGTATATCAAACGGTAGGCATATACGGATTCTTAGCCACACGGCAAAATTTTTCTTGGTATATTTTGATAGGATTTTTATACACAAGTTATCCACATTTGTAAACAAGCCCGTAACAATTGTAAACTCGAGCTAAGCCCTTATAAATCAACGAGTTAGCTAGCCGGAATCGGAGGTTATCCACATAGCTGGGAGAGGCTGGAATTAGTTATACACAAACGGAAATAAATTATCCACAATCCTTGGAAAGCTCGGGAATTTGTTGTACCTTTAGGGTGAGGAGGGCGGGTTATGCGTTCCTCTATACTATACGGCTGGATAAAAAAGATTTGGATATATAAGATTATTTTCGTATCTTTGTTATTCAGGAAAATTATATTTATGAGAGTAACAAACAAACGGGGTATGAAATTCGATTGCGCTAAGTTAATGAATTGGGCTCAAGATCTTTTAGGACCTTCTAAATGTAATACTATTGCTTTCACGTGGGATACAGAAGAGGAAAGCTTGGGATGGTACGACTGGGATAATATCATTTGGATTAACCTAGCAAGCTGCAAGAGAATGATAGCGGTCCAAAAAACTATCTTACACGAATGGACACATGCACAACAGACATACAGGTGGTACAATCACTATCAATTGAAGTACGGATATAAGAATAACCCCTACGAAATTCAGGCTAGGGAAAATGAGAAGCTCGTTAAGAGGGCTTATAAAAAGAGAAAGTAATGCCAAAGGGAGAACAAATAGCGTACAATAAGTGCGAGCATTGTAATGTGGAATTGTTTACAAACGATGCCGGCGAATACTATCCAGTTGTAAATAGGCTGGATAAGCATACACTAATGAGGGGTGAGTATATACCAATAGGGAATCGTTTTCAATATCCACGCAATTGGGGAAAAAAGAAAGGGGCTACTATACTATTGGAAACCCGAATAGCTGATAAAATAAAAGTTTTAGAAGATACACAAAGGGAGCTGTCCAAGCTTCAAGCCTGCTTAGAGAAGGTCAACGAGTGGGATGAAACGATTTTGAATTAACGATATCTTATAACGGATATTATGTTAAGTCCCTAAGCCATTGGGAATCAATGTGTTAGACCCGAAATACCCTATAAAATATATTATGTTAAGTCCGGCCTTATGAGGGGCTAACTTACAACTTATTGATTGTCAACCGGTTATGGGCATGACAAATCGTCAGGCCGGTTATGACAAATAGTCACCCGAAATCCTTGGAATTGTGAAAAAAAGCTTGTAACTTTAGGGAGAGGAGGGCGGGTTAAGCCCTCCCACCTCCCAGACCCCAGATCCGGCTAACCAGTTGATAACCAGTGGATTCTAGCCTATTGAGAAAATTCTTTATTGATTATCAACACGTTAGCAAACAGGCCCGAAAAAAAGTGAAATAATCCTTGGATATATCAGGGATTATGTGTAGTTTTACTATATAAGATTAAGAGATATGAATACAACAATTACCATTTTCGAAGCCATCATTGTGAGTGGCGTTTCAATTATCGGATACGTTTTCGGTAAGACAGTTTATGAACATTATTTTAAATCGTCTAAATAACCCCTATTATGACCCTAAGAGAATATTATCTAACTAAGTACCCAACCGATGAGCTGGGAGTTGAATTGAATGAGACCCCAACGTTTGCCGGTCTACTGAATCAATTGATTGTAGGTGGCGATGTATATAAGTACATTGGAGTTGGTGATAGTATAATAAGAGAGCGTTTGTTCGAAGGTCTTGCTGAGGAGCTAAACGTTAAGTACGATTATGTGTACGAATTATGGTTAAACAATTAAACCCCTTTAATATGAAACAAACAGGAACACAAATTGGTTGGGAGGTAAATTCCCAATACACTATCAAAACAAAGACAGTATTCGCATTGGCTACCCTACAATTCCCTACCGAAGTGGAATGGTGCGATACATTCGAAAATTGGCAGATTGATGAAATCGTTGAGCAAATGGAGCTTATTGGTTTCAAAGGTATCAATCGTGCATCGGTAGCAATGTATATGGGCGCACTGAATGGTACTAAGGTTTGCCAACGTATCAAGCTTAACAAATCATTTCAAAAAGAAATCAATGCTTTCCGCAAGGGGCAGGGTTTCAATACTATTAAATTCTAAATAACCCCTTTATATGAGAAAAATCACATCAGAAGCAGTAGATAAGTTTTTAAGTAGAACCCCTTTTAAAAAGTCCAATATGCAGGTCGATGAGTGTTACGGTCAGTTTCGTTTGAAGCTACATGGTAATACTATCGCTGTATTGGATGAATTCAATATGTTAAGTATCAGTAACGCCGGTTGGTCCTCCAATACAACTAAGGAGCGTTTGAATGGACTACCGCACGTTCACATTAAACAAAAGAACTACCAATGGTATCTGAATGGTAACGAATGGAGTGGTGAGTGGACAAGAGTAGGTATAGTATAGTAATAAACAATTAAAGTAATAAAGATATGGCTAAGACAGCAACAAAGACAGTTAAGAAAGTAAGTACAGCTAAGGGTAAGGGTAAACCTGCCAAAGCTAAGGTAGTTAAGAAAACTACTAAGCCGGCCACAAAGAAAGCAGTAGCTAAGAAGCCGGCAGTTAAGAAAGTGAAAACCCCAAAGGTAGTATCGTTTGATTTCAAAGCCCCTAATAAGGCTAACCCTTTACCGCACTTCCGTTATGTGAATGTAACGGTATCGGATGTATCTAATGAGAAGTACCCAGAGTTGGTACAAATCACAGCCGGTCCAGCCCGTTATTCCGATATATTGGGTAAGCGGTATATAAACAAAGATTTCGCTATTAAGGCCATCAATGTGGCTCAAGCTGAATCCCTTATTGGTAATGGTGCTAAACAGGCAGCAGATGAGTTGGCAGAGTTAGGTTTCATATCGCCGGATGCGGAGGTATTGACTGATGGGTATAAGGATGCCAACCCTACTATTATGGCTAATGAGTATGGGGCTTAAAAAGAAAGTTTAAGAAATATTTGGTAGTTTCAGGAATATTTCGTATCTTTATGTAAATAAAGGGTGAAAGGACCATACCCTATTATAAGTTGGTCCAACATTAACAAAAACCTGGCGGTGAGAGAGGTCAACCGTAGTAAATTATGGCTAATAAGTCAAAAGCAACAGCAAAGCGTGGTAACATCTACGAAACAGTATCTAACAACATCCAAAAGATTACTCGTCCATCTGGTACAGTATCTTATAGAGTTAGAGTTAGTGAAGATGGTGTAATGTATTCTCAATACGAAACATCATTAAAGAAAGCTAAAGCATTACGCAATAGCTGGGTAGGGTAATATATTAGGTAAAGGGACCGGCATAGGGCTGGTCCCAATACTAAAAAACCCAATAACCCTATATTTAGTATAGTGGTTATATCAATAAGTGTATAATTTAAACAAACAATAAAAAAACAAAGATGAAAAAAGTAATCGCAATTTTCGCAATCGCTACTACATTGGTAGCTTGTGGTGGAAACGCTTCAACTGAAGCAGTAGCAACTGATTCAACTGCGGTAGCTGTGGATTCAACTGTAGCAACAGCTGATACAACAGTAGCACCAGTAGATACAACTGTAACTAAGTAATTAGGTTAGGTTAGTAAGTAACTAAGGATATCCAATAGGGTATCCTTTTTTTGTGCTCATGTCCCAGAAGTTCCCTATGTTCCCCTTGTACCAGCCGGTCATGTCCCACTTGTACCCAAAGTACCCCTTGTACCCCCGATATGTACCCAAAGTCCCCAATGTTCCAGATGTTCCCTAAGATGTACCCCTTGTACCCAATGTTCCCAAAGTACCGAGCGTGATGTTCCCCTTGTACCCAATGTTCCAGATGTTCCCTACATTGCGGAAGACGTTTGCGGAGGCGGCTAATAGTATAGATAACTTATAGTTTAGATTAACACTATACAAAATAACTTATAGAATAACCCCTAAACTATAAGTTATGCCGGTCCCCAAAAACAGAAATCTGGAAAATCTGGAAAACAGGCCCGGTACAAATTGTACTCGAGCTAACGTGTTGATAATCAATAGGCCCGGCTAACGTGTTGATTCTCAATAAAGAATTTTTAAAAAAAGTTGGGTAAATCCTTGGATATATGGTAAAGACCCCCTATCTTTACTCTGTAATAAATGATAAGAATATGAACACAATCTACAACAATTTCGCCGCTAGTAAAATGAGTAATAACCCTAAGTTTCAGGTAGTAGTTACCTTTACTGACTTTATGGGTAAGACCCACAATATCGTATGTAACAATCGTAAGAAGTTGGCTGAGGCCAATCAGTTCTTAAAGATGTTCAAAACTGAATCGGTTAAGATTAATCAGATTTTGAGTGAGTATCCGGTAGTGTTAGGTAAGTACCCTAAGAAGTACCATTCGGAAATCAAAAGAGAATTGGCTAGTGCTGGTTTCTCTGCGGTATCTAATTTCTTAATTAAATAATAACCCCTATTATGACTATCAATCAGACAACTGAAAAATTGGTAAGTATCTTTAATCAAGACGAGCTTGCCGCCCTTATGACCGCTATGGGAGGGTATATCAATACAAAGAACAAACAAAGAAGGTCCACCGGTATTGAGGTGGTAGTATTCAATAAGATAGTAGATGCCCTATTGGTGGCCACCTATATGAATGCAGAGGAAATCGAAGTTAAACCTAATGCGAATGCACCTATGGGTTCGGCGGCCTACAAAGCGTGGGAAGCTATGTATGACTCAGATGTATTAGCACATAGATAGTATATAACCCCTAAACAATAGTATATGAGTATAAGTAATACAATTAAACAGGACCTTATTGGTCTGGTGAGTGGACACGATTGGTCCTATATGATGAGTGATAGCCATTCAGTATGGGAGGCTGGTAATAAAGTAGAGCGTGAGATAATGGCTAAGATACACGCCCTATGTGCTATACACAAAGAAGATGCGGAGGCGTTGTATAGTGAAATAAAAGATATAGCTGGTCCTGATTATTCGGACTACGATGCAAATGGAAATGGCTTAAAGTATAGAGTAATAAACTCTTGGTTCACTACATATGTACCCTATACTACTATACACCCTGAGCTAGAATCTAAATAGCTAAATAGTACATATAGTATATACAAAGATATAGATTTGGTTTTGTAGCATAAATACCGGCCCGGTGGTTTCTACCTCCGGGCTCTTTGGTGTCTATAAGACCCCCCCACTGGACGTTCAAAAACACACTTTACTAAAACCTCTGAAAGCGTGTGCTACCAACTGTTGCATACGAATCACAGGAGAGCGTGATGCAGCAAGGGTTGCATAAGAATAGAAATAAATACTGTATATAACAGGAGAGCGTGTGATAGCAAGGGTTGCATAGCAATCACAGGAGAACGTGTGGTAGCACAGGTTGCAGGGGGGACTGGTTTCTTGTAACTCAGAAAAAAATATTTATGCGGAGGCCCACGCTGACCCGTTTCCGCCCCGAGCCGGGTTTTTTCGCTGGGGTAACATTGACACCCTAAAATACCCCTAATAGGGTATCAAATTAACCCCTTAGCCTTTCTAAAAACCGCTAACCCTACCATTACCCCTATATCCCCTTAGAGCCCCTTAAAACACAGGAAAAGCGGCTAATATGTATTGGGGTGATTATCAACCACTTAGCTCGGGTTTTGGGGACATCCGGCTAACGTGTTGATTCTCAATAAACAATTTTTGAAGATTTTTACCCAATTGCTTGGATTTCTCGGGTATTCTTCCTACCTTTATTATGTAATAAAACTTAAATATATGAGTAAAGTAAACTTTGATTATGATTTGTTTAGTGAGAAAATCGGATACGATTCTCAAAACAAAATGTACCTTATTAGGGTATATGATTTATTAGTGTTTGAAATGAATACTAACCCTAAACCCACTTGGACGGGTATTATGAAAAAGATGTTAGGTGATAACCCAAAGGATTGTAACCCTTCATCTTACTATTCGTCAGTTAGAAGATGTTTAAAAGAGATTGGGGTATGTTACTTCGATACTACTAAACGTTGTATGGTTAAAGGTAACAATTGGGATAGGTTCGTAAGTAGTGAAGATTGGAGTTGGTTCATTATGAGGACGGGTAGTTGTGAATATTCAACCATCATTAAATAAACCCTACTATATGAAAACATACTACGATATACACATACTATCTTATTCAGGCGATACCCTAATCATAAATGGGGTATCTTATTCACAAATGATGCAGATAGCAAGAGCTAACCCTAATTGCCAAAAGATAGAGGTAGTTAAGGAGTATTCAAAAAAGATAAACAAATATTAAGATATGAAACAATTAGAGATTAAGAACTTCACTAAGGCTTGTATGGAGGAATTGTATTCGGATTACTTCGATATACGTTATTGTACGGATGCCGGCGATAAGTATGTATTAGGTATTGATACAAAGGATGTGGTATCTTTCAAGCCATTAGAATCAAAGCATTATAAGTTAGCCATACATAAAGAGGAATTAGAGGGTGAGGCTTATGATGTATGGATATGGGATATGGGTAAGAACGTATCGTATCCTATGAACATATACAAAAGGGATTTAGAATCTACTACGGATTTTACACGCTTCCTTAACCATACATTAGAATTGGCTAATGCGGGTGAGTTTAGTGGAATAACGGGCAATAGAATAACATTTAAGTAATAAACAATAAAACAATAAGATATGAATTTAGAAAGATTAGATTTAGAAAAGTATGAGCAATTAGAATTGGAACGTAATAGGACAATTGCGGACCCACTATACCAACAATGGATGAAAGGGTTAGGGGTTTCATCCTCCTATACAGATAGAGAGGGTATTATAAGGGCTAACGATATAAACAAACAATATGATTATACTTCCTTAGCTGAAAATAAAAGTACTAAGTTTTCAGTATCCTCTATACTATCTATACTCAAATAAGTAAAACTGTCCGATTATGCTAAAAACACTAACAATAGAAAATATAGATGTATTGACCGGTAAGTATATAGACCATTGGAAGGTACATAACATATCAATAGATAACAATTCCTATTACATAAAGGTAATACACAATGGTTCACCTTTCGATTCGTTTCACCTTAACATTGATAGAACGCAAACATCGCATGGTGATTATCGTATATGGTGTTCGGAAACGGATAGGGAACACTACATACCAATTGAGTGTATAAAGGATAGAGATACATTCGTAAGATTTTTAATTGATGAATTAATATAGCCCATGCTAAACATAAAAAACATAAGAGAGCTCAATGGAGAAGTATGTGGAGGATTCAATCTTTCACATTGTGATTTTTTGGATAAAGGTTCTAACTTACTAAGAGAATCACACTATCAAATACAATTCAATAAGTGTCAACCTATTGGTAATGCACAACCCGCATGTTTAACGATTGGAGTGGATTCCGATAGTAGGGGAAGATACTCCTGTAAGTTATATTATGCAACTACCAACAATGTAATATGGAATGAGTGGTTACCTAAATCAACAATTGCTCAAAGGGATGCTTTACTTCGTTCAATCGCTTCAATGCTTCACACACATATAAACCGATTATAATATGCTAACAATACAAAATGTAACTAAGCTGGCTGGTAGAAGGATATTTGGAGGTTGGGTAGTTAGGGATATGAATTGCCACCCTACACAACACAAATATATGTTCGATATGCATTGTATGGGCCCTTTGGGAAATACGATTGATAGATGTACGATATCCTTAAACCGAACCCCAATGGTATTACACCCTGATGGAAAGCCGGTAGAAACTGTCTACTTCTTTAACTACAATGGAAAGCAGACCAATGTATGTGGTGGCGCTAAATGGTTAGGAGATATAGGAAACTTTATTGCTCAAATGGAATACATAATTAAAAAATATCATAATAAAGGATAAGATGCTAAAGATACAAAACATAGAAAAGCTGAACGATACCTATTTGAGTGCTTGGCAAGTGGCTGAGGCTAAAGCTAGTAAACCTACTAAATGGTTACCAACGGAACACTATTCTATTTCATTGGGTAAACAAAATAATGGAGCTGCTATTCTAATTGATAGGAACATAAATGGATTAACAAAACAATACCATGTGTATGTTTGTTATGATAGTTTTGATAATAGAATATACGAAGGTGCGTTTTCTAAGAGGGTAATTATGGATAAAGGACACTTCTTAAAGAATATGATGGGGTATGTTAATGCGGAATACGAAATGAGAAAACAAAAATAAAGGCTGAGAAGCTAAACTATCAATAAATCAAACCTAAAAAAATCTTAAATTCGACCCGATGGTGAGTGGTTGATATAGGATGAACTGAATTATATGCTAACAATACAAAACATAGATAAATTAAATGGTCAACCGCTTGTGGATGGTTGGGAAATCAAAAGCGTAATTGAGGGTAACCATAATGATACCTATATATTTGAATTGATTAAAGATGACCCATGGAGTTTTAAATCCAAATTTTGTAAGATTATGTTGGAACGAAACGGACATAAAGTATTTGGACAGCCCGAAATATCATATTTCTTTATATACAATTCAATGAGAACTAATGTATGTGTTTCCGCAGATTGGTTGGCGGATAAAGATAATATGATAGAAAGATTAGAATTTATCATAATGAATAAAGAAAATTTATAATATGCTAACAATAAAAGGAATCTTAAAGTTACAAAATGTTAAATGCCAAGATAGGCAAGTATGGCTAGTAACTCAAAACGAAAACGAAACAGGCCAGCCATACTATTCATTTCGTTTCAAACCAATGTTGGATGGTAAAGGATATAATAAAGAAACCGAAGTCCGATTGTTTAGAAATATGCATGAAGGTAGAGGTGCCTATGAGATGTTCGTTATGGGAATAGCAGCAACAACTAGAGTATGGGTTGAACCAATGGATTTGAAAAGTATGGATACCTTATCGTATCTAATATCTAAATCATTAAGTAAAGCAAAGTGGTGGTGGGAAAACGAATGCAGTGAAAATTATAGAAACTCATAATATGCTAACGATAGAAAACTTTCATAGAAAATTAATTGGTAAAGGGCCTTCTAAAAACGATTGGTGGGTAAGTGCTATTGAAGAAACCGAAACTCAATATCACATCCACATTATGAATAAAGATGGAAAGCCATTTAATAGGATTAATATTGAAAGAACTCCATTGAATTATGAATATGAGTTATGGTGGTGGCACAATGACCCAGACCCGGCACATCAAATACCAATACGGCATATGTTGAGTGTTTACGATTTGAGAATGGGATATGGCCCTTTGTTGGAATTAATTGATTATAAATTAAAAAAGAATTAATATGAGTTTTGGAGAAATTGTATTCGCTTTGATAATGAGCGGTATTTTAGGATTGTGGGTATATGGTATTATCGTTAGTGATGGAGATACTATGCGAAGAATATTTTGGGATAATACTGCTATGGGATGGATATGGAGAGAATACTTTACTAAAAAGAAGAAAGCTAAACAAGCACCACACTTTACTATGGGTTCAAATAGTATGTATATAAATCAGCCACTACCTCAGCCAACAGCCTTTAATACTTCATCGTTAAATGTACCACAT
>JACCEA010105996.1_pt1 | contig 16331 bp, 13 predicted proteins | sample 7449851 | NCBI WGS metagenome assembly JACCEA01 (sample SAMN15323453, study PRJNA562643) | freshwater metagenome | isolation source: river surface water | place: USA:Blue River Watershed | collected 2017-08-18 | reverse complement strand
CCGAAGATCTTTTTGTGGGGGTCGAAAATGGTTGTGAGACCTTTGATTGCGTATTAGCGAGCAGAATTGCGCGAACTAGCGCTGTGTACACGATGGAAGGGCGTTTTAAACTGTCTAACAGCCGTTTTAAGAGGGATTTCACGCCCATTGATAGCGAATGTGACTGTTACACCTGTACGCACTACACACGGGCTTATATGCACCATGTATTCCGCGGAAAAGAAATCATTAGCGCAACCTTGGCGACGATTCACAATGAAAGATTTATTGTTCGATTGGTTGATCAGATGCGCCAAGCACTTCTGGATGGAAACTTTGCCGATATGAAGGCGGATTTCTTGGGCCGATATCTGCACCGGAGTGGTCAAGCCCGAGATTAAAGCTTGCGGGATTAAGGGTTTTTTACAACCTTAGGCAGGTTCCAGTTGTACTTGATTGAAAGTTCTCGAACAACAACCACCGTAAGGCCAGCTATACCCACTACTGCCGCCTCATTGAGGTTGGTTGCATCTAAGGCAAGGTAAACAATGGCACCTGAAAGACATGCCGTTCCAATAGTTTCGCGGTGGAGCAGAACCGGTTCTGTCTGACACATGATGTCGCGGAACAATCCTCCAGCGACCGCGCCGATAAATCCAAGAACGGCAGCTGCAACCAGAGGAGCATCATTGGATAGCGCGAACTGAACACTTGAAACCGTAGCAACCGCTAGCCCCAAGGTGTCTAGCGACAATGCAAAACGACCGACATCTTGAGTCTTTCCCATTGCGACTGTAATCAAGAATGCGGCGATGATCGGTGCAAACAACCACGGATATTGAATCCACGGTGGTTGCTGGCCCATAAACAAGTTACGCAAAGTTCCGCCGGAAATTGAAGCGATCGCGGCGATAAAAAGAATTCCGCCAAAATCTAGACCTTTACTGGCGGCCACCCTTGCTCCAACCAATGCAAAGGCAAAGGTTGAAACAAGGTCTAGGCCAAAGACCAGTAGGTCTAAATCCATCCAGAGTTACTTCTTACCAGCTAAACGAGCCTCGCGACGAATCTTCTGCTCCTTTGGATCTGGTACTGGAACAGCTGAAATTAAACGCTTGGTGTAATCATTTTGTGGGTTCTTCAGAATCTGATCACGATCGCCAACTTCGACAAGCAAACCATTTTGCATAACTGCAATTCGGTGAGACAAGATGTCAACAACAGCTAAGTCATGAGAGATGAACAAGCAAGCAAAGTTCAACTTGCCCTGAAGCTCCTGCAGAAGTTCAAGGAAGCGAGCTTGTACAGATACGTCGAGTGCAGATGTTGGCTCATCAGCGATCAAGAGATCCGGTGTCAGAGCGAGAGCACGTGCGATACCTACGCGCTGGCGTTGTCCACCTGAAAGCTCATGTGGGTAACGGTTACGGTAGCTACGTGGAAGCTCTACTTGATCAAGAAGCTCTTCCACCTTACGAGCTAGATCTGCTCCCTTTGCCAAACCTGCCAAGAACAATGGCTCTCCGATTGATTCACCAATTGGAAGACGTGGGTTGAGCGATGAAGCTGGATCTTGGAAAACAATTCCGGTGTGACGACGGATTGCAAAGAGCTCCTTTTGAGTTGCATGGCTGATGTCCTTGCCAACAATCTCAAGTGAACCTTCCTTGATTGGAAGCAATCCAATAGATGCGCGACCAACTGTTGTCTTTCCTGAACCTGACTCGCCTACTAGGCCGACGATCTCACCTGGGTAGATTTCAAGGTTGAAGTTCTTCACCGCGACGAATGCTGGAATACGACCACGCTTTGGATATTCGATGGTTACATTTTCCAACTTCAAAACAGGGGCTGGCTTTGTCGCCTCTGTATAAGGAAGTGCGCGCTTCTTTGTTGATCCAAGCTTTGGAACAGCACCTAGAAGCTGTTGTGTGTATGGATGCTGTGGCTTATTGAAGATTTGATCAGCTGAGCCATGCTCAACTGTGATTCCATCCTTCATAACAAGGATCTCATCTGCCATATCCGCAACAACACCCATATCGTGTGTAATCAAAAGAATCGCTGAATTCAGCTTGTCCTTGAGGTTACGCATCAGGTCAAGAATTTCAGCCTGAACAGTTACATCAAGCGCCGTTGTTGGCTCATCTGCAACTAGTAGCCCTGGATCACAAGCCAAGGCTTGAGCGATCATCGCGCGTTGACGTTGTCCACCTGAAAGTTGGTGTGGGTACTTATCGATTGATTTCTCTGGTTCTGGAATATCCACCATTGTGATTAATTCCAGCGCGCGAGCATGTGCCTCTTTTGGACCCATATCAAAGTGATTACGAAGAGTTTCCATAATCTGGAAACCAATTGTGTAAATAGGGTTGAGCGCAGTCATTGGCTCCTGGAAAATGTATGCAACTTCCTTGCCGCGGAACTTGCGAAGTGTTACAGCCTTAGCGTTAAGCATCTCTTGCTCTTTAACCTTCACAGAACCAGACATGCGCGCATTTGAAGCAAGCAATGACATCAAGCCAAGTGCGGTTGTTGATTTTCCAGAACCTGACTCACCTACGATGGCGGTTACTTTTCCTGGCTCGAGTGAGAGGTTCATGCCAATTACAGCTGGGTACCAGACTCCATCTACCCAGAAATCAACATTAAAATCCTTGATCTCTAAGACTGGCTTGCTCATTTGGTTGACCCTATCTGTGAGAAACTTGCATTATGAGTAACGTTGAAAAGTTCAGACCTGGAAGTGCGATCGCCAGCGGTTGGATTCTCATCGCTTTCTTCATTGGCTTTATTGCTCAAAGCCTTTTCTACGGCGGCGATGTTGTGCTGAGCATCGGCATCTGCGGCGCAGGAGCGTTGGGTGCTTACCTGCTCTTCCTGAAGCCCTATGTTCTGCTCTTTGATGAGGGCATCAAAATTGTTAACCCAACCAAAGAGATCACCGCTACTTGGGATCTGGTTGAGGAGATCGAGACCAAGTACAGCATGTCCATCACCATCAGAGGCGAGGTTTACTACGCCTGGGCTGCTCCAGCTCCGAGTGGTCGTCACAGTAGAAGAATGAACCGTACTGATCTTCATCCCCGCATCGATACGGTGAGACGTGTAGGAGACTCGCTTAAGAGTGACTCTGGAGTCTGTTCTTACATGGCCAAGGCTCGCAAGAAGGATTTCATCGGCGCTGGTGCCAGCGAGTTTGAAATCATCAGTGACAACAAAGGATTGTTCATCCTGGCAGCATTGCTGCTGCTCGGGGCAGCAGCTGTTGTTTTCTAAAGTATTAATCATTTGCCTGCGCTAACTTTTTAGCTGTTGCAGACTCTTGACGCTCTTTCTTTGAAATTCGACGACGTTGACGTGGGTCAAATGCATCGCGAAGTCCATCACCAATGAAGTTAATGCTCAAAGCAATTGAGATGATGAACAAACCTGGGTACCAGAAGAGCCATGGACGTGTTGTAAATGAATCCTGATACTGGCTGATTAGAAGTCCCAATGAAACATCTGGAGCAACAACACCAAAGCCGATATAGCTCAGCGCAGTTTCAAGCAAGATCGCACCTGAAAGTAGCAGCGTCACAGAAACGATGATTACACCAACTGCGTTAGGCAAAATGTGCTTGAAAATAATTCGCTTATTTGTTGCACCTGCAACGCGGGCGGCATCAACAAACTCTCGTTCACGCAGCGATAAGAACTCACCGCGAACAAGACGTGAAAGTCCGGTCCAAGCAAATAAACCAAGCAATAGAGCTAGGAATGTCGCTCCAAGATTTCCGTAGCGGTATCCAACAACTGATCCAATAATGATTACTGGGATTGTGATCATGAAATCTACAAAACGCATCAAGATCGCATCAACACGACCGCGGTAGAAACCAGCGATTGAACCGACTACCACGCCAAGTGTTGCGGCGATGGTACCGATAATGATCATCACAGATAGTGAGCGCTGTGTGCCCTTCATTACCAATGCGAAGTAATCACGACCGATGTCATCTTGACCAAATGGGTGAGTACCCAAACCAATTCCTTGTCCACCTAAAAACTGTGGAAGGAATGAAATCGTTGGACATCCAATGGTGTCATTAGGGCAATCTCCAAAGCGAAGCTCTGGTAGATCTTCAGGGGTCCACTTCCACCAACCTGGAACCTTGACCACTCCGAAGAGCTTCCAATCCAAGGCGGTAAAAGCCATGATGACGATAGAGATGATTGTGAAAAGTGAGATGACCGCGGCGCGGTGGCGGAAGAAACGCTTGCGAACAATCTGACCTTGGCTTAAGCCTTCGATCTCCTTGTTTTGAATCGCGTTTTCACCTGACAGAACCTCAGTTGATTCGACGCTTGCCTTTGATTTGCGTGCCATTGTTATGCACCACTTCCTACTCGAATACGTGGGTCTAAGGCTGAGTACAACAAGTCAGCAATAAAGTTAGCCAAGACAGCCATTGTGGCGGTTACAAAGAAAACACCCATTAATAAGTTCAGATCCTGCGAACGAATCGCTTGAAGACCCAAAGTACCCATTCCAGACCAGGCAAATACGCTTTCAGTAATAAATGCTCCTCCAATAACAGCGGCAAAATCTGCCACCAAAATTGTTGCCATTGGAATCATTGTGTTTCGGAAGGCATGTCGCATGATTACGGTGCGCTCTGAAAGTCCCTTAGCGCGAGCGGTGCGGATGTAATCCTGGTTGAGAACTTCAAGCAGTGTTCCACGTGCAAAGCGAATGTACCCTGCAAAACCAATCAAAGTCAGTGCCAGAGTTGGCAAGAATAAGTGTGTGACAACATCTAGTTGTGAAATCCAATAATCTGATGTGTCTAACAGGTCATTTCTTTCACCAACAGTTGGAACCGGGCGATAGTTGATCGCATCTGTCTGCATGTATGGCTTCCAGGTCTGCATGAACTTATCAACGAGAACTAGTGAAGCTGACAAGACACCGGTAATGATCGTGGTTCGAACAATTGGAGCGCGATCGATTTTTGAGAAGGCTAGACCGATAAAAACAGAGGTTGTAATAAGCCCGCAGATCATTAAGAAAATACTGAGATTTCCAGGATAGTTATCAAAGACCCAGTTAGCTGGGTAAAAGGCAAATACTGAAAGCCCTGCAATTGTTAAAGATGAATGCAACGCAGCTTTGTTGGTGAGTCCTACTGATAGTTGAGTAACTCCAAAAGCGATTCCAATAGATAAAAGCAATACAACAATTGGTCCAAGAGATGGATCAAGCAGCCATCCTGTAGATCCAAGCACTGCTACTAAGGAGCTGGCGATGGCAAAGGCTGCACCGAAGGTAGTCCAGTAAGTCTTGCGGGATCCACCCACAACAGCTGCCCAGAACAAACCACTGGCAAATCCAATTCCAACAATCCAGCCAAATGGAATCTGAGGATCTCGCAAGAAGTCATTAAAGGAGATCGCTAGGTACTCCTTGAGTAGTACCGCTACCCAGAACACAGGTAAGGAGAACAAAAGGAAGGCGACAAAAGTCATTGAGTAGTCAAAACGGCTGTACTGGCGAAGCGCGGTAACGATACCGATCATGATTCCAAGAATCGCTGCCAGTACAGTTGCGGCAACGACAAGACGCAAAGTAACGGGAATTGCTAAAGCCAATGAGTCAAGAACCGCTGCTCCATCGCGACCAGTTCCAAAGTTTGCACGGCCCACAAATATTCCAAAAACACCCTTGAGCCATAAGAAGTATCGCAATGGTGGTGGAACATCCAACTGGAGCTCACGGGTTAACACCAAGATTTGCTGATCTCTGTTGGGATCTGTACTCAATCGCAGCTCTTCTAGAGGGTCGGCAGAGATAGCTGCCAAGTTGTACAAAATAAAACTTGATCCAAAGAGAATGACGCCTAAAACTCCGAGCCGTCTAAGAATAAAGGCCACCATGTTTTTTGTTTCTCCCTTGAAATCAATAAAAACTTAAAGTATTGAGCGACTATACAGCCAAAGGACGCTCGGAGCGTAGCTCCGAGCGTCCAAGGGACTGATTTAGGAAATGCTAACTAAGGAGATTAATCCTTAGTATGTCCACTCCCAGAAGTTCCATGTCAACTGTGGTGACAATGGAGCTGGCTTTACACCCTTGAGGTTCTTGTTAACTGCGTTAACACCTGGGTGAACGAAGACCGGAAGAGTTACTGCATCAGCAAATAACGCACGGTCAGCTGTGATGTACTTCTGAAGAAGGATTGAATCCTTCGCAGCAATATCTAGATCTGTACAGACCTGATCAACGATCTTATTGGAGTAACCCATAACATAGTTTGATCCACCTGTTGTCTCTAGAACAGAACATGACTGCTTCTGCAACACTGAGCTTGAAACCCATGCGAAGAAGAATGCGTCATACTTTCCGTTTCCAAGAAGTGCTCCCCAACCAGCTTGAACATCACCAACAAGGTTGAATCCAACCTTTGCCATGTTTGCCTTAGCCAATGCGAACTGTGCCGCACGACGTGGGTTGTTTCCTGGAACAAGCACATTTACTGTGATTGGCTTCTTGAGTGCATCTGGGTAGTACTTCTGTACCAATGCAAGCGCTGACTTGTTACGTGTCTCTTGTGTTCCACGTGTGTAGAACGCTGAACCGTTAACAGCACAGATCTTGTCGTATGCAGGAGTTCCTGGTGCAACCCAAGTTGTACATAGAGGCTTTGATACGCCGTTAATTGGCTCGATCAACTTCTCCATGATTTCGTTGCGAGGAAGAGCTAGCAAGAATGCCTGGCGAAGAGCCTTAGCCTTTGCGCCACCCTTTACAGAGAAGATACCTGAGTATGGAGGCTCACCTTCGACGCTGTCGTAGTGAAGATCCCAGTGCTCATAAACAGCCTGCTCGCCACCTGTGACGTTGATGTTTGAAATCTTCTTCAGTGCGGCTACACCATCTGCTGTTGCCTGACCTGCGTAGATATCAAGCTCACCGTTTGCAAGTGCCTGTACAGCTGCAGTTCCATCTGTGATGACCTTGAACACGATTGTGTCAATTGTGCCTGACATCTTTGGACCTGAGTTGTACTTAGGGTTTGCAACCAAAGTCATTGAAGTCTTTGGAACTGCGCTCTCAACAATGAATCCACCGTTGCTGATTAGAAGCAATGGGTTTGTGCTCTTGTTGATTGTTGTAATTGTGTAATCCTCTGACCACACCTTACCCATCTTCTTAAGAAGCGCTGTGTCCTTTGACTTGAATGCAGCTAGGAAACGCTCCTTCGCAGCAAGGTTTACGGATGCTGACTGAAGACCATCTTTTCCTTCAGCTAGCAAAACCATTGCGTGTACTGGTGATGGTCCTGGACCATATAGATCCCAGTTAGCGATTGGGCTCTTCCAACGCAATGTCACTGACATTTCATCTGAAGAAAGTACTGGCTCTCCCACAATGTTCTTGTGGTAAGTGCTTCCGTATCCCTGGCCATTGAACGCTGGCTTTTCTGTCTTGCTTGCTGGATCACCTAGGCCTGCAGCCTTTGAGTAATCATCGCTTGAAAGAATGTGTGAAAGAAGAAGGTCAACACCTGTAATTGGTGTGCCATCTGACCATACGCGACCTGGGTTAACTGTGTACTGAACACGGAAATCTGTCTTTGAGTTCTTGATTACCTTGTAGTTACCAAAAACTGTGTTCTTAACAAGTTCCTTCTTATCGTTGTAATAGTTAAAGCCCATGCCAGTCAAAGCTGCTTGGTCAGTACAAACAGTGCTGTTTGTAGTTGAAAGACCACAGTTAAGACCAGTCTGAACGTTTGTGTGGTGGATAACCACAGTTGAACGTGTTGCAGCTTGTGCAGGTGTTAGCAGTGAAACTGCCAACGCCGCTGATGCTGCAGTTGCGAGCGCAAGCTTTGCGCTACGTGTGAACTTCATAGTTCCTCCTTGAGGGTTAAAGAAAAGCGTCTGCGGAGAGTCGACCAACCCCGTAGGCGCTTTTGGTGGGTGAAGTCTGCCTTACTGAGCGGTAAATGGGCAAGAAGTTTCCTTTAGATATAGGCGTAGTTTGGTAACAAATAGGTAACCCTTGCCTGAAAAAGGGGTGAGATTGGCTATCTCTTTGCCGCGGCCCGAGCTTTTTCAATCGCCTCGGTTCTGAGCCGTGGAGCGGCCAGAATGAAAATAATTAAATTAAGGATGGCACCCAAAAGATACGGTGTTCGTAATGCCATCTCCCGAGATAGAAAAAATTGGCTCACAGCCACTATTCCACCTCCTAGAAAAACTCCGATGGGAATCGATCCCCACGCAAAAAATCGGTAAACACTATTTACTCTTCCCAGTAGATCCGAAGGAATGATGCTTTGCCGCAGCGACACAGTGATTGTGTTCCATAAAATTGCAAAAATAGTTTGAAAGACCGCGATGACCCAAACAATTTGCCAATTTGAACTCAACCCAATTATCAACGAACTGATAGGGGCAAAAATTAGCGAGAGACTGAGGCTGGTCCCACTTCCTAATTTCTCCGAGATTTTAGGGGCTAACAATCCCCCAATAATTCCGCCCACGGCCCCTGCCATTCCCAAGATAGCAAAAACAAAAACCGAAGTTTCCAAAACCTCTTGTGCAAACAAAATATATGTCGCACCGACCATTGAACCAACGCCATTCATAAATCCTAAAATAATTGCCATCGGGCGAAGCAATGGGTGAGCCCAAAGCCAGGCGAAGCCCTCTTTGATTTCTCCTTTAAAATCTATTTTTTCTGCAGGCTTGTCATTAATCGGTTTGAAGGTTCCTGAAATTGAGGCAATCAATGCCACAGCAACAAAAAATGAGACCGCATCGAAAAAGAATGGAATAAAAATTGAAATACCAATTAACAATGATCCAAGCGGTGGTCCTATAAAACTGTTTGTGAGCGACTCTGCCGACCACATGCGGCCATTTGCCTTTTCAAGATTTTCTTCCGCAACAACACTAGGCATCAATGTTTGGGCACTGTTATCGCGAAGCACCTCTGCCAGCCCAAACAGAAATGAGGCGATAACCAATACCAAATAAAGCACCCAGTTGGTTTCCATATCGGTAAGTGAGTTCAATTCATTGAGCGATGGTAGAGATTCCGCATTGAGAAGAACTATCGCCCCCACAATCACCGTTAGCAATCCACGAATCAAGTCCATACCGACAATAAGTTTCCTTCGATCAAAGCGATCGGTTATTACTCCTGCGTGAAGAGTGAAAACTAACCAGGGCAATCGAGAGGCAAACCCAGCCACTGCAATAAGGATTGGTGAGCGAGTGACAGCCGATGCCAACCATGGATAAGCGATAGCAGATACACCATCACCCAAATTTGAGACAGCTGTTGCCGACCAAAGTTTCCAATATGCCCGGCCAAGTTTTGATTTCACAAAAAAGTATTATTGCGTCGTTTCAGCACTCTTTGCAACGCTCATTAAGAAAGTAATTGAACTTAAGGCGATCACCGATGCGATGACTCCACCGACATACATTGGAAGGCGAAGACTGAAGTGGGCGAGGACTCCCCCAATTAATGAGCCAATCGGCATCATTCCCCACACCAAAGTTCTGCGGGTTCCATGAATTCGTCCATATAACTCATTTGGAATAATTGTTTGATAAGTAGCCATCAGCAAAATGTTCCACTGTGAAATCGCAAACCCTCCCAAAATTGCAAGAGCCACGAAGATGTAAATATTGGGTGCAAATCCTTGGAACAATAAAACTACTGAGCTACTGGTGATGCCAAGGGTCATCATGATGCTTCGGCCAAATCTCTTTGAGGCCTTTGGTGCGACGATCGCTCCCAAAAGTGCTCCGAGACCCTGAATCGTGAGTATCACACCAAAATACTTAGGATCAAGTTCTAGCTCTTTTACGATGAACAAAACCATTGTGGCGGTACCCATTGAGTAACAAACGCCAATAGTTGCTGTTGTAATGACTAATCGGCGCAACACTTTGTGGTTGTAAAGGTATTTAATTCCAAACTTAATATCTTCAATAAAATGCGGCTTGTTCTCTTGAGAGCTTTCAGTTCGGACATCTTGTAAATATTGAATCGGGATTGAAAGCGCGAGCAAAGTGGCCACGGCGTAGCCAATGCTATTGATGAAGAATGGCAGCCAAATCGCCAAGGCATACAGGAATCCACTTAAGGGGGAACCAATAAAACCTTGGATAACTGTCTCTGAAATCTGCAGCCTTGAGTTTCCTTTTTCATAGTGCTCTTCATCCAAGATTTGCGGGATCAGGGATTGTGCAGTGGTATCTGTAGCAACTTCACAGATACCAATAACAAACGCGGCAATTATCAACCAATAAATAGTTACATGCTCTGTAGCGATGCCAAGAGCCAATATGCCGACAATGGCACTACGAATGGCGTTCGAACCAGCCAAGATAAAACGGCGATCCACGCGATCGACCATGACGCCGATAGGCATCGCAAAAAGTAGCCATGGCAGCATCACCATCGCCCCGATAATTGAGATTAAAACAGTGCTATCTGTCAGAGTGATTGCGAGCAAAGGAGCCGCAGCGATAAGTACGCCATCTGCCAAGTTGGAAAGAATACTTCCAGCCCATAAACGATTAAATGCTGGACTCATAGCGCGACCTTAGCGCAGTACCTTAAATAAGTAGAAGTTTTTTCGCCTTTTCAACAGCCGTATGGCGTCCATCTACACCTAGCTTTCGGTAGACATTGCGAAGGTGGGTCTTCATCGTGTTTTGTGAGATATGTAGCTGCTTTGCAATTGCACTTAGCGGAATACCTGTTGTTAGGTGCTTTAAAATCTCTAACTCTCGTGTAGTTAGCTTCTCTTCTAGTGCTCCAGTATCTGAATTCATCGCTTGAATTCTTTCTGTCATTTCATTAACCACACTTTCTCTGAATACAGTTGGTTGGGCAGCAGCTGCCTTAACCATGATGGAGTACAGACGGTGTTGCCTTACAAAATATTCGTGATATCCAACTTCAGCACCGACCTCGAGTGCTTTGTTCAGAAATCCCAAAGAAGTGTTTTCTTTATCTACATTGATGGTTGCTTGATAGAGAAACTTGTTGACTTTTTCACGGGGTGTGTTTTCTGGGAAAGCTTCGATTAGGGCTGGAACTTTTTTGGGATCGCTCTGAAATTTGGCGTTAATATCAATCTGACGGACCATTTCGATCCTTGGCATTCTGCGAAGTAACTCTTCAGCGCGATCCCAATCATCGAGGGTGAATCTTAAGAAAACCTCGGTCATATCAATGAGCCAATTCAGCTCGTTAGGAGATTTCAGGCTCGCGACAAGATTACGTTGTTGATTGATGATCTCCATAACTTGAGGAACTTGCCCCTTTGTAATGCTGATCCGAGCTCGTGTTCCTTCAGCCATCAAAAACCATGGCCAGATCTGAGAATCAGATGACTTCTCCATCAATACTGAGAGAGTTTCTACCGCTTTATCTAATTGGGAAAGCTCCAATTGACAGCGAGCCAGAACTAAATAAGCATCAAAAGGTGCGGTAATGGATGCGTACCCAATTTCAAAGGCTTGATTGATTGCGATTGATGCATGCTCTGCTGCTTCAAAGAAACGTCCTTCAGACCAAAGGGACAAGGAGGTCATGCAGGTTAAGAAGTAAGGGGCACTCGCGATGTTTCCATTACTCATCAGCGTTCGAGCTCTTTTTAGACAATCATTGATTTCATCGGGTTGGTCATAGAGGAAATGAATTCCACTCTTTAGCCGCAGTAAGGCTATGCGATCTTCATTTTGGACAGATTCGTACGGTGTATCTGTCAGCAAAGCTCTATCGATCATTTCGAGTGATCGGGTGAACTCACCGCGGGCAAAGTAAATATGGGCAAAGGCCATTGAAGTTAGTTGTTCAAGAAATGCAAGCTCTCTATTTTGCTCAGACATTATCTGTAACTCGGTGGCCAAGGCTTCTGCCCGAGCAAAATCTAAATTGACTAAATGCCCGATTACTTTGATTGTCTTTTTCATGACTTCACCTTGCGAAGATGAATCAGCTGAAAATTCAGACCACTTGATCAATTGATCACCGCGACCAATTAGGGCCATATGACGAATACTTGTGTCTAGGAACTCTTCAAACTTCTCTTTATTTCCGGATTTGAATGCATGGTCAAGTCCTTTGCCGTAATCACCTTTGCTCCAGAAATGTTCGGCTAACTTGCCATGAATCAATTTTTCTTGGGCTGGTGGGACTATATTTTGTTGAGACAGGACTTCATAAACAATCTCATTAAATCTATAAACTCGATTTAAACCCGATGAGACACTCACATATAAACCATCAGTTGCTAGTTTATTGATGAAGTTTTCAGAGAAATCCTCACCCAAAACAATGGCGGCCGTTTCAAGGTCAAACTCTTTCAATAAAACTAACCTTGAAATCTTTGATTTATTCTCATCATTTAGAGAATGAAAAGTTTCAAGAGCTAAAATCGCAAGCGGGTTAGCGCTAGAACTAACTTCAAAATTCGAAATCTGGTTGCCACGCGCGATTGCACGAGTAACCATCTGAACAGCCGCAGGCCAACCATCGCATTGACCTAAAACTCTCTTTGATTCTTCACTTTCAATCTCTGCACCATTGAGATCGGCGATTTGAGCAATCTCTTTAGCTGTAAACTTTAGATCTTGACTTGTAATTAAACTGAGATTTCCCAAACTTGCGTACTTGGCCAATGATGTGGCTGGCGTAATTCTGCGAACAATAACGAGATGGACATTGTTCGGTAAAAAATCGATTATGGATTGGGCGATGGTTGAAATTTCAGGACTATCAGCTGGACCGTTATCGAGGACAAAGTTAAAACTCTCATTAAGCTCTCCAACCGCTCCAGTCATTTTCTTAATGTTTAAGATTGGATTTGCACTTGGCTCATTTTCAAAATCAGAACCGAAATCAGGAAACTTAACTCGAATCGCAGCCAACACATGGGCAAAAAACGATTGAATCGAATCTTGAGAGTTAACTGAAAGCCAGACCGTTGGTCTTTCTGCGCTCTTTGCCCATTGGGCAACTAAAGAAGTTTTTCCAAAGCCAGCAGGTGCAGCAATTACGGTCACTCCAGGTAGGCCGGTCTCAAACAAATGGAAAAGATGTTTACGTGAGATGAAGTTAGCTGGACTTTCTGGCGGGACTATGCGAGATCGATCCACCGTTGGGGTGAGAATCTCTTTGCCGCTCATAGGTTAAGGGTGAGGGTTGAGCGTGCTGGAGTAAAGGCGACATCACCCCTAATGGGGTGAGATCTGGAGGTTATTTATGCAAAGGTTCCAGTTACAAGGAAGTACACGCGACGGGCCACAGATACAGCATGGTCTGCGTAACGCTCGTAGTAGCGGCCAAGAAGAGTCAAATCGATCGCGGTTTCAATAGTTAAGCCGCTGCTCTGGTTAATGATTGTTGAGATGACTTTTTTGTGAAGATCATCCATCTCGTCATCATCTTTTTCTACCTGCAAAGCCATTTCGGTATCGCGGGTAGTGATTACCCCAGCGACCATGATGGATAGCTTTTCAGCCACATGTCCCATTTCGGTGAATGGAAGGATTAATGCTTCTGGGATAGCGCGATCAGGGTGGCGAAGACGTGCCACCTTTGCAATGTGGTGTGCCAGATCTCCCATGCGCTCAAGATCTGCGCTCATTCGCATCGCTGTTACTAGTGCACGCAAATCTGATGCAACAGGTTGCTGACGGGCAATGATGTCGATGATTCGAGCATCTAATTCGTGTTGGAACTCATCGATCTTAAGATCGGCGGCGATGACCTCTTCAGCTAGAGCAAGGTCGGCGGATTGAACGGCTTTTGATGCCTTAACAACCGAGGCGGTCACCATGTTTGTAAGGTCTACGAGAGATTGCGAAACTCCATCGAGTTCATCCTGATACGCCGAGCGAATAAGAGCCATGAGGGAAAGGTAGAGGAGGTTGCTGAACATAAGCAAGCCAATTGGTTAACGGAAGGTTAACTCGCGTTTTGTACCGATACAGTTAATTTATGAGGTTCAGGCGCCAAGCTCAGCATGTGCAAGAGCCTGCCGGACTGCCGGAATTACTCCTTAAGACCCTTGAAAATCTAGATGGGGACTCCGTAATCCTCGCCCCGGGTGATGTGGCGATATTCAAAACCGCTGGTGTTGAAAAGCTAGGAATTTTGAAGGATGGACGCTTGGAAAATCCTGAGCTTTTAGCAACAGTTCGAGTTGTGCGCAGATCCAATACAAAGCAGACGGGGCGAATTGATTTACCCCGAGGTCCAATTGGCGAGGGTAAACATGAGTTAACGGTCAATGTCTTACCTCTAACGGAAAATCAATACGTTTTGGTTTTGATTTCAGATGAAAGTGAAGCTCAGAGAATTCACGATGTCCGACGAGATTTCGTTGCAAATATTTCTCATGAGTTAAAGACTCCTATCGGCGCTCTCTCCTTACTCAGCGAAGCGGTTCTTGGCTCAAAGGATGAACCAGATTCAGTCGTAAAGTTTGCAACCCGCATGCAATCCGAGGCCAAGCGTCTAACTGATCTAGTCCAGGAAATTATTAATCTTTCTCGTTTGCAAGATTCAGATCCACTGCAAGAACCAACCGAGGTGTCCGTTTCATATCTTGTTAAAGAGGCAATTGATCAATCACAGATTAGCGCTGACAGCAGAGGCATTACCGTCACATTCTCAGAGGATGTTCCAGCGACACTACTGGGAGATCGAGATCAATTAACGATGGCAATTCAAAACCTGATTGAAAATGCAATTAATTATTCACCTGATAATACAAAGGTCGCCGTTACAAGTCGCGTAAAAGATGGAATTGTAGAAATTTCCGTTACCGACCAGGGAATTGGAATTCCCGAGGCGGATCTTCTACGAATTTTCGAACGTTTCTATCGGGTGGATCCAGCCAGATCCCGCCAAACCGGTGGAACTGGTCTTGGTTTATCAATTGTTAAACACGTCGCAGCCAAACATGGCGGAGATGTAAAGGTGTGGAGCGCTGAAAATGTGGGAAGTACCTTCACATTAATGCTTCCGCTCTACTCGGGATCTATGGAGGAACGGTTATGACTCGAATCTTAATTGTTGAGGATGAGGCTTCTTTTTCTGAAGCTCTAGCTTTTCTCTTATCAAAGGAAGGCTTTGAAACCGCTGTTGCCGAGACCGGACGTGAAGCACTTGATATGTTCAACGCTCAAGGTGCTGACTTAATCTTGCTAGATCTCATGATCCCGGTTGTTTCAGGTGTCGAAGTCTGTCGAAGCATCAGAACGCACTCTCAAGTTCCCATCATTATGTTGACCGCAAAAGATGCTGAAATCGACAAGGTAGTAGGTCTAGAAATTGGCGCCGATGATTATGTGACAAAGCCATATTCATCGCGCGAATTAATTGCGCGCATTAAAGCGGTCTTGCGCAGAGGTCAGGCAGAGGATCAAGCTGATTACGATGAAGATCTGTTGGAAGTTGGGCCGATTCGTCTGAACATCGGAAAACATCAAGTCTTCGTTAAGGGTAATCCAGTTGCACTTCCACTTAAAGAGTTTGAACTCCTTGAGTTCCTGATGCGAAATTCAGGTCGCGTCTTAACGCGCTCACAACTTATCGATCGAGTTTGGGGTGGCGATTACTACGGTGATACAAAAACCCTAGATGTACATATCAAGCGATTGCGCGCAAAGGTTGAGGAAGACCCTGCTAACCCGGTCTTGATTCAAACAATTCGTGGCCTCGGCTACAAATTAGAAAACGCCTAAACCAAGCTCTTTCTAATCATTCGCTGGTAAAACTTGCCAGGTTGGCGAGTGCTGGCGGTATCTTCACCCATTTTCATAAAACCTAACTTTACATAGGCTGCTATTGCGCTGTAGTTATCTGTCCAAACACCTAGACCTTGAACTTTCCAATCTTTCTCCTGATTATCGATGTAGGCGAATAAGGCACTGAATAAACCTGTTCCTCGAAATTGTGGATCACTCCAACATCCACCAATCCAACATGTAGCACCAAAATCTCCATCTAGGACTTCGATGTACATCATCGCTGCATCTATTCCATCAACTGTTGCAATTAGAAAATCATTCTTCACAAATTTTTCGCGCCAGGCGGCTTCATCCTCAACGCTTTCAGCCTCAAAAGTCCCACCAAAGGCGTGGCCACTATCTTCAAGTGCTCTTAGGCGTATCGCGCGCAACCGTGACCAATCATCAGGCGACAAAAGTTCAACGATCGGCTTTGTGCTCATGGATTTATTGTGCCACTTGCAATTCGCGCTCGGGCGACCTGCATAGCAGGAGGTTCTGGCCCCAGGATTGCAAGGAAGATATCCAGGCTGACT
>JACCEA012378281.1_pt1 | contig 16332 bp, 13 predicted proteins | sample 7449851 | NCBI WGS metagenome assembly JACCEA01 (sample SAMN15323453, study PRJNA562643) | freshwater metagenome | isolation source: river surface water | place: USA:Blue River Watershed | collected 2017-08-18 | reverse complement strand
GGTGCGACCACCTCATTGTCATGCAGCCCTACTGGGGGTACATGGGCAAGCTCAACAACTGCTGTTGCTACGGTCAACTCAACCGGTGTTGTGACCGGAGTTGCGGCAGGTACATCTACAATCAGTTATACTATCTCCGGTACAACATCTACTGTAGTTGTTACCGTTTATGCCACTCCTTCTGCAATTACCGGACCTGGTTCTGTGTGCGTAGGAGCAGCAACTGCCTATTCTAATGCTGTCGGCGGCGGAACCTGGAGTAGTACCAACACTTCAGTAGCAACTATTGGTAGTACCGGTACAGTGACCCCGATTGCCGCGGGTACAACCACTATCAGCTATCAGATGTCAGCGGGCTGTGGTGTTGCAAATAACATCACGGTTAATGCAAATCCTGCTTCCATTACCGGTGCTTCTATTGTTTGTGTTGGCGCATCCGGCTCATTGTCATGCGCTACTGCAGGCGGTGCCTGGAGCAGCAGTGCCACTTCGGTAGCCACGATAGATGGCTCCGGATCTTATTCAGGTGTGTCTGCAGGAGTTGCCACTATTACTTATACAACGGGCGCGGGATGTTATTCTACTTTCGCCATTACTGTTAATCCCATACCTGATGCCATTACCGGTGGCCTCACCGAGTGCATCGGTGGTACATCTACGCTATCAAACACAACGTCTGGTGGTACTTGGTCATCATCAAATACAGCCGTTGGTACTATCGACGCTTCCGGTGTAGTTACGGCGATCACCGCCGGTACCACTACGATCAGTTATGGTCTAGGTGGCACTTGTGCCGCAACGGCAGTATTTACTGTTAATAGTACACCGGCTGCAATAGGTGGTAGTTTGTCTGTTTGCATTGGCGGTAATACTACGCTTACGAATCCTAGTTCGGGCGGTACATGGAGTAGCAGCACACCAGCAGTAGGAACTATAAGTTCCGGCATGGGTGTGTTCACAGGTATCACGTCTGGTGTCACAACAGTTACTTATACAGTTGGTACAGGCTGTTTTGTTACTGCAGATGTTACTGTAAATGCGCTGCCGGGTGCAATTTCCGGAACGCTGCAGGCTTGTGCGTCCGGCGGTACAACTACACTGACATGTACTCCGGGCGGTGGTGTGTGGAGTACAACCACTCCATCTGTTGCTACCATTGGTAGCGCAACCGGCGTTGTGTCCGGTGTTATTTCCGGTACCGCAGTAGTTACCTATACAGTTGGTACTGGTTGCTTTGCAACCGCCGTTGTCACTATTAATGCAATTCCTGCTACAATCACTGGTGCTGCGACAGCGTGTCCAGGCACTACCACGAATCTTACAAGCACCACTGCGGGTGGTAACTGGACCAGTAGTAATACTGCTGCTGCTACCGTGAACTCATCCGGTGTTGTTACCGGAGTTGCAGCAGGTACAACTACCATCAGCTACGAGCTCAGTGGTTGTGCAACCACAAGGATTGTAACAGTCTATCCGTTACCGGGAGCAGTAACAGGTTCATCTTTGTTATGTTCAGGCATCCCTACGACCTACACAGCAACTCCTTCCGGCGGTACATGGAGTAGTGGTAATACCGCAGTTGGAACTATTAATATAACGACAGGAGCGTTCACGGGTCTTAGTGCCGGCACAACTGTTGTTACTTATAAATTGGCAACGGGCTGTCAGTCTGAACTCACTGTATCTGTGAACGCTACACCGGGTGCCATTAGCGGGGCTACCACAATATGTCTTGGAAATACTGTGATGCTTACTTCTGCCACTTCCGGCGGTGCCTGGGTCAGCAGCAACACTGCGGTTGGTACCGTGAGTTCGTCGGGTGTTGTGACCGGTATCACTTCGGGTACCACTACTATCTCTTACACGGTGGGTAGTTGTGCGGCAACCAAAGTTGTTACTGTTAATACAGTGTTTGCGTCAAGTTCTACCTTTAACATGTGCATTGGTGGTACCAAAACACTTGTCGACTCATTGCCTGGCGGCACGTGGAGCAGCAGCACTCCGTCTATAGCTACTGTAGTTTCCGGCACCGGCGTGGCTACTGCTCTTGCCGTCGGTATGACCACTATTACCTACACATTCGGCACTGGTTGCACCAAGACAACGCCACTTTATGTACAGAACAGCAGTGCGGTGATCTCTGGCCCGTCGGCTATCTGTGAAGGTAGTGCAGCGTCAATGACAGTTCCTGGTGCATCTTCCGGCGGATCCTGGACCAGCAGTAACCCGGCTGTCGCTACGATTAATCTTTCTACCGGTGCCGTCAATGCGGTTTCACCGGGTGTTGTAACCATATCCTATACACTCATCGAGTGTATCACTACCAAAGTAGTGACGATCAATCCACGCCCTTCAACCAGCACCGGCACCCAGTTCGCTTGTGTTGGTCTTACAACTACACTATCCAATTCAACAGGTGGTGGTTCTTGGGTTAGCTCCAATTCAGGTATTGCATCCGTTGGATCAGGAACAGGGGTTGTTACTGGTGTTGCAGCAGGTGTTGCAAATATCAGCTACACACTTCCTACAGGCTGTTTCAGGAGTCTGGCTGTGACTGTGGCTGCTACTCCTGCAACAATCTCAGGCACCACGAATGTTTGTGTGGGTAACACCATTACAATGGCAAATACAAGTCCGGGTGGTACCTGGAGTAGTTCAAATGCTGCCATTGGTTCTGTTAACGCGTCAACCGGAGTTGTGGGTGGTGTAGCGTCAGGCGTTGCTATTATCAGTTATGGTTATGGTGGCAGTTGTTTTGCTACAAAGGCTGTGACGGTAAATCCGGCTGCTGCTGCGATTACAGGTCCGGATGATGTGTGTGCTGGCCTGACTATTACACTTGCCAATGCTGTCACTCCGGGAACGTGGAGTAGTAGTGCTGCAGGTGTTGCTACCGCTAACGCATCTACAGGTCTGATTACGGGCGTGTCGGCCGGTACAGTTAATATAACTTATCGTACCACCGCCGGTGGGTGCACTGCGACGAAGGTGGTTACGGTTAATGCCGCTATGCCTGCTTTCACCGGAAGTTCTGCTGTGTGTGTTGGCGAAACAATAACGCTGGCCAACGCAGTGGCTGGAGGCACATGGAGTAGCTCCAATACTGCAAAAGCAACTATTGGTAGTTCGTCAGGAGTAGTCACCGGGGTTGCTGTTGGCACGACCAGTGTGACTTACATGGTTAGCACAGGTTGTTACAAGGCAGCCACCATTGTTGTGAATGCACTGCCTGCCGCTATTACGGGCGCGTCTTCTGTTGTTGTTGGCTCGTCCGTTACGCTGGCATGTGCTACAAGTGGCGGTGCATGGAGTAGCAGTAACCCTACAGTTGCTACTGTTGGCACAGCCTCAGGCTCTGTGACGGGTGTTGCTCCGGGTGCGGTTACAATATCATACGTGGTAACGTCTACCGGTTGCCGTTCTACGAAAGCAATGACAGTTAATCCGGTTACGCTCGCCAAGCCAACTGCTTCCGGTGGGGTGGACATGGGTTCTGTGATCACAGTCTATCCGAATCCGACTCAGGGCGTATTGACTATTGAATCTACGGCTTCAGGAAACTTCAAGGTGTTTACACTTGATAGCAAACAAATTGCCGAGTACCAGATTGCCGCACCATCAACGATGATCAAGCTTCCGGCTGACATGCCGACCGGTATCTACATGTGTCGCTTTACAGCGGATGATGGTACTGTAGCATCTGTCCGTCTGGTTTACAGTCCGAGGTAGTATTTTGGTTGCTCAATATGTGGGTCCGCCTTTTCAAGTTTGAAGAGACGGGCCCATTTTCATTTCTGATGGGTAGGTCAGGCGTTTTCTCTTATCTTGCTTCGTTTTTTGATCTAAATCCAATTCTTGAGATATGCGGAATATTGTTGTTCTTATTTGGGCGATGTTGTTGTGGAGTGTGCGGGTCTTTGCGCAGCCGGGTGGGGCGGTACAAAATGGTGAGGTTACTCTTGGTCGGTGCTATGAGATGAAGTCGAAAGTGCTGGGTGAGGCAAGGAGGGTGAACGTGTATCTTCCCGAGGGGTATGACGCCAATGATACAATGCGGTATCCGGTTGTGTACCTGCTGGATGGTGGTGCCGATGAAGATTTCATTCATGTTGTGGGTGCGTTTCAGTTCAGTAGTTTCTCGTGGGTGCATAGGGTGAAGCCGTCTATAATTGTAGGCATTGTGAATGTGGACAGAAGGAGAGACTATACTTTCCCTACCAAGGTGGCTGAGCATACCGCAGCGTATCCTACAACGGGCCATTCGGCGGCGTTTATCAGCTATCTGGAGCAGGAGCTGATGCCGTGGATGAAACGCAACTATCGGGTAAATGGCGCCAGAACCATTATAGGAGAGTCGCTGGGTGGGCTGCTGGCAACCGAGATCCTGCTCAATAAGCCGTCCATGTTTAACCGCTATGTTATTATCAGTCCCAGCTTATGGTGGAATAACGCATCGTTGTTGAAGACCAACTGGAAGCAATGGAGCCGGAAAGTGACAAGACCCACTGAGATCTACATTGGCGTGGGCAAAGAAGGCCTCACACCGGGGCCAAATCCGCGGGTGATGGAGGTAGATGCCAACGTGCTTTATGACGAGATCAAGGCTGTAAAGAACGGTAGGGTGAAGGTCAAGTTTGATTACCTGCAGGATGAAGACCATGCCACCATTGGGCATCAGGCGGTACTGAATTCTATTAAATATCTTAAGTAGTGGGTTTGTAGGGTGGATAAAAAACATATCATTAACATGCATTATGACGATGGTCGTGAATTAGATTAAGTGCTTTACGGTACTTTGTTGTAGTGGCTGTCAAATCAGCTAATGTGTTATGACCTCCGTGAAAATGGATGAAGTGATCAACGATCTGCTCAAGAAGGCCAATGTTCCTGATGCGTGGACCGGTAAAATTGGCGGGGCAATACCTGAATCTGCCGCGGAAATTGGTGGAGACCCTGTTTTAGCGGCCTTGGTGGCCAGGTTGCCCATTGTGACCCGCTGGGCTGAAATGGTAGCTGAAAAGGTTGCCAATGACTACCAGATAGCTGTAAGACAAGTGAAGATCAGCCCCGATGCGGATATGGCCTTTCACGTGGTCTTTGTGGTAGATCGTGCTGACTATCTAAGGCCTGATCTCATCCATGCTAAGTACGCCGTAGATGCCATGCTTGCCAAGGCACAGAGTACTGATATACGATACCGGTTCGATGTGTTCGATCAGTCCTCACATTCCGGTTACAGGGGCGCACAAGATACCATGGCTACAAAGAGTGCCTTGCAGCGTCTGGTCATCAGCAAGGATCTTTAATACCTATCAGTTCAGGAAGTCTGTAAGGGGGCTGCTCGCTTCAGCGTGCACTTTCACGGTGGCCAGGCGTGCATTGTATGCCATGCGGCCCGCTTCTACCGCCATTTTGAAAGCAGTGGCAACGAGCACAGGATCGCCGGCAGCGGCAATGGCTGTATTCACCAATACCGCATCAGCGCCTATCTCCATTGCCGCAGCCGCATGACTTGGTGAGCCAATGCCCGCATCTACCACAACCGGTACGTTGCTTTGTTCTACTATTATCTGAAGGAATTCCAGTGTCTTAAGGCCCATGTTGCTGCCTATGGGTGCACCCAGTGGCATCACCGCTGCTACGCCCACTTCCTCCAGTCGCTTGCAGAGCACAGGGTCGGCATGGATGTAGGGTAGCACCACGAAGCCTTCTTTTACCAGTTTTTCGGCGGCTTTCAGTGTCTCAATAGGGTCGGGCATCAGGTATTTGGGGTCGGGGTGAATCTCCAGTTTCAGCCAGTTGGTCTGCATGGCCTCGCGTGCCAGGCGTGCCGCAAAAACTGCTTCATCCGCATTGCGAACGCCCGATGTATTGGGCAACAGATTGATATGGCTGTGGTGCAGGTGGCGAAGGATATCATCATCGTCACCATCGGCAGATATGCGTTTGAGCGCCACAGTCACCAACTCAGAACCGGAAGCAAGCAATGCCTGTTCCATAAGCGAGTGGTCGCCAAACTTACCTGTGCCGGTGAAGAGCCTTGAAGAGAATACCTTGTCTGCTATTTTGAGCGTATCAATCATGTCTGTTGTTTGAAGTGGTGTGTATGGATGATGGGTCAGAGGTCTGTAAGAAAGCCGGTTATCTTCCCGATGAGGTCGCTGTTTGCGATGGCATCAGAAATAGAGTGTTCGTCCTTGGGTTCCAGTTTTGGTTTGTTGATCACCTCTACGAAGTCGGCTGTTTTTGCGGTTATGTCCACAGCATTGGCAATGGCACCTGATACCGCAATACCGTACACACCCGCATCTAAAAGAGAGGGTATGTCGTACTGAATGATACCACCAATGGCAATGATGGGGGATGAGCAGGGTAGGAGGCCTTAAGATGCGCCAGAATAGCTTTGTAGCCATCGAGGCCCAGAATGGGGCTGAGGTTCTTCTTGGTGCCCGTGAACCGATAGGGGCCAAGGCCAACGTAGTGAACGTACTTGCCTTTCAGTTCGTCAATGTCGGCGGCCGTATTGGTGGTGCGCCCCACAATGAAGTTGCCGCTGAAGAGTGCTGCTTCTTCCTCGGGCGATATCACATCGGTCTTGCCCAGATGAACACCATCGGCACCAATATCCAGTGCAAGGCGTGCATTGTCGTTTATGATGAGTGTCGCACCATACTTTTTGCAAACTGCCTGTGTTTTCAGCGCTTCTTCCCTATACTTCTCGTAGGTAATGTCTTTTATACGCAGTTGTATCCAGTCGGCACCGCCCTTGCAGGCCAGTTCAGCAGTGGCCGCGTTGGTTGTTATGAATTGGAGCTTGCTTGTAGTTTTCATTGCATTAATGGTTTGTGGATACCCAATAATGTGTTGCTGCTGGCCAGGAACTGAAGCGTGTATTGGTTGGCCACTTCCGCTGCATCGGGCAAGGTCTTACCAAGTGCCAGTTGCGCAGTGAGGGCGGACGAAAGCACACAGCCGCTGCCGTGTTTGGTGCCGTTGGGTATGCGGTCGTTGGCAAAAACATAGGTATGGTCGGCGGTGAAGAGCAGGTCGGTAACTGTTTCTGCGTCAGAGTGGCCACCCTTCAGGTAAATATTGAAACCCGTGCTCTTTTCTTCCAGTGTCCCTGTAAGGTCTTCCTTTCCGAAGAGCCATTCAGCCTCGGGAATATTGGGAGTGATACAGTAGAGCCGGTCGAACGTATCGTGAAACAGGCGAGGTTCCAGATGGAAGGTGAAGCCCGCACTAGCTTTGATGATCGGGTCGTAGATGATAACGGGATCGCTGATGTTGTCTATCAGGAAGTTGATGATGCGGTCCAGTACCTCCATGTTTTCTATCAGCCCTATCTTAATGTGCCTTATGTTGAAGCGGCGCAGCAGCACAGCTATCTGCTGTTCTATGTCGGCCACGTCTATCCATTCCGTTCTGTCGAACTCAATATCATTCTGGAACGTAAGTGCCGTCATCACCCCGAATCCATACACACCGTTGGCTTCAAATGTCTTTACATCAGCAAGCACACCGGCTCCGCCCGACGGATCGAAGCCGGCTATGCTTAATGCGTATGTTCTTGTTGTGTCCAATTTTACGAATATATCTCGCTGCCTGCCTCTTTAAATTCTTTCGATTTTTCTGCCATGCCTTTCTGCAGTTCTTCCTCGTTGGCCGCATAGTCGCGAATGTCCTGCGTGATCTTCATAGAGCAGAAGTGCGGACCGCACATGGAGCAGAAGTGAGCCACCTTGGCACCGTCGGCAGGGAGTGTTTCATCGTGGAAGGAGCGGGCAGTTTCGGGGTCGAGAGAGAGGTTGAACTGGTCTTCCCAACGGAATTCGAAACGCGCCTTGCTCAGCGAATTGTCGCGGAACTGCGCGCCCGGGTGCCCCTTGGCCAGGTCGGCGGCGTGGGCAGCTATCTTGTAGGCAATCACCCCGTCTTTCACATCTTTCTTATCCGGCAGGCCAAGGTGTTCTTTAGGTGTCACATAACACAGCATGGCCGTGCCGTACCAGCCTATCATGGCCGCGCCTATTGCCGATGTGATGTGGTCGTAGCCGGGAGCAATGTCGGTAGTGAGCGGGCCCAGCGTGTAGAACGGTGCTTCCGCGCAACATTCCAGCTGCTTGTCCATATTCTCTTTTATGAGGTGCATCGGCACGTGGCCGGGGCCTTCTATCATCACCTGTATGTCGTGCTTCCAGGCTATTTTGGTGAGTTCTCCCAGTGTTTCCAGTTCGCCGAACTGTGCCGCATCGTTGGCGTCGGCAATAGAGCCGGGGCGCAGGCCATCGCCAAGCGAGAAGCTGACGTCATAAGCCTTCATGATCTCGCATATCTCTTCGAAGTGGGTGTAGAGGAAGTTCTCTTTATGATGTGCCAGACACCATTTGGCCATGATGCTGCCACCGCGCGACACGATACCCGTAACACGCTTGGCGGTTAGTGGTACGTAGCGCAGCAGCACACCTGCGTGTATGGTGAAGTAGTCCACACCCTGTTCGGCCTGCTCTATCAATGTGTCTTTAAAGATCTCCCAGGTCAGGTCTTCTGCTTTGCCGTTCACTTTTTCCAGCGCCTGATAGATAGGTACAGTGCCCACCGGAACCGGACAGTTGCGGATGATCCATTCGCGGGTCTCGTGGATGTTCTTGCCTGTAGAAAGATCCATCAGCGTATCGCCACCCCAGCGGCAACTCCACACCGCTTTTTCCACCTCTTCTTCTATGCTTGATGTTACGGCAGAGTTGCCGATGTTGGTATTGATCTTAACGAGGAAGTTGCGCCCTATGATCATAGGCTCTGCCTCCGGGTGATTGATGTTGGCCGGTATGATGGCGCGACCCGCAGCTACCTCATCGCGCACAAATTCGGGCGTGATGTATTTCAGCGGGGTGCGCGCACCAAAGTTGTAGCCCGCGTGTTGCGCCCACAGGGTGCTGTCGTTCATCAGTTCATCTATGCGCTGATTCTCACGGATGGCGATGTACTCCATCTCGGGGGTGATGATGCCCTTCCTGGCGTAGTGCATCTGCGACACATTGTGGCCTGGTTTTGCGCGCAGCGGCATTTTTATGTGTTCAAAGCGCAGCTCGTCCAGTTTCTTGTCTTTCAGGCGCTCGTTGCTGTACTCCGATGTAAATGCCGTCAGCTCGTCCACGTCGTTGCGGTCCTTTATCCACTGCTCGCGCAGGCGTGGCAGTCCCTTTGTGATGTCTATGGTGGCATCGGGGTCGGTGTATGGGCCGCTGGTATCATAGACCGTTACTGATGGGTTGGGGAAGAGCTCTTCCACGCCAAAGGTTTTGGTGCGGGTGGGGCTTACGCTTATCTCGCGCATGGCGACCTTTATGTTGTGGATCTTGCCGGGAACGTATATCTTCTTCGAGGCCGGATAAACACCCGTTGTTATCTTGCCGGCCTGTGGCATCGTATCTTTCTTCATTGTCTCAGTTTTTTGCCTGCCGGGTGTTTTTAGCCGCCCTGCGTGGCTTTGATGATCATTAATTTGTCGTTGTGTGCCAATACATGGTCGGCCCATTGCGTGGCAGGGATCACGTTGCCGTTCACTGCAACTGCAACCCCTTTGCGCGCATTCACATTCCATGCCGTGAGCGCATCATTTACCGAAGCGTCAGCCGGAAGTGTAAGTTCCTGACCATTGATGTGTACTACCATAATTGTGGTGGCCGCGGGAGTGGGCGCGAAACGAAAGGCTGAAATGAGCAATTGTTCTGCTCTGATACTTTTCCCGAACGCAGGCATTATCCTGATCCGGTACGAGGGTATGATCTCAGCCTGATTTCCGGCACCCCTAAAGCTGGTGACAAAAATAGGTATTAATGGTTACAATGTTCTGAAGATGGTGCAACCCGGCCGTAAATATTGTCTATTGCCGGTGTGGATAAACTGATACCGGCTACGGTTGTTTCTATACTGCTTCCCGCATTTTTTTTGTTCTGCGCACTTTTGGGCGTTTTTATTGATTATCAATGCACATGTGGGAAGTTTTGCTTCCTACTGCTTCCCAAAACTGCGCAAAAACTTCCCACTTCTGCGCATGGTGAGAAGTAAGATAAAATCATCATGTATGCATTTGCCCACCATTTTTTTGAACTTCCATTCAAGTTACGATGGTATAAGAAAACAGGCAAAAGAAAGTTTTATGATAGTACGTTTTTGGGGGCATGATAGAAAATTGTTGGGGCTTTGGCTTCTTGGTATGTCTTTGGCTCTCTTGTTCTGTAGGGAATATTGAACTAAGTTACCCTGATCACGTCGAGTCTCCCGCAGAAGAAGCGGGGAGGCTCAACCGTGACGGATCGGTTGGTGCCGAAAGTGCGACTTCTATAAATGACGGCGAGGCACCGTAGGGCAAAGAAAAAGCCCCGCATTTTGGTGCGAGGCTTTTGTATCAAATTGAAGAACGGCGATCAGAAAGTGTACCCCATTTTGAAGGCTCCCTGAGCAAGGAAGTTTACACCCTCGTTGTATTTACCCACTTTGTCGTAGTAGGTGAATCCAAGACCCAATTCAGCACCAATATATAGGTGGTTTGTAGCCATAATGTTAAGTGAGTTGTTGACCATCATACCCAGCAGCAGGCGGTTCTCTATTACTTCAGACGGCATATATGTTATGTAACCGGGGTTGTAGTAAGAACTGGTCGTATATGGATAAACCGGGTAATCATAGCGCGTCGTCCTCTGACCCATGCCTATTACAGCATTTGGACCTACAGCATACTTCACTTTACCCATGCCGGTAGGGTAGAACTTTACACCAGGCATCAGATACACCATGTATGACGGCGTCGGGTTGCCATAATAGTAAGGATCGTTGTAGTAGCCGTTGTAATAGCGGTCGTTATGGTGATTCATATTGAAAGTTGCAATAGCAGGCATGTAGGCAGAGATGATACCATTTCTGTCGAGTGCGCGCTCGTAGCTCAATCCAAGTCCAACGCCATTTTCAGTGAACTGGAGCGGAGCAATAGCAATAGTTGTAAGGCGATTCCAGTCCAGACCTCCATCGCGGCCGGGTTTAGGGCTGCCATCGAGTGCAATACGCTCGTTAGTGATGCCGTCGTCATCAGAGCCGTTGTCTTGTGCGTAAGTTGCTCCGAAAACCAATAGGGTGCATGCTGTTAGAATAAGTCCTTTCATTTTTTTAGTTTTTAGGTATTTGTTGCAAATTCTGATGTGAATGTACTATATATTATAGACAAAATTCAGTTTTGAGTGGTGATTTTTGTCAGTAATGTCGATAGTTTATGTGTTATATAAATAGTTTATGTGTATGAAAAAGTTCCGTGCGGTGAGTTTATTACGACTTCTTTTTTATCTGACGCCTCCACACGACCGGAGATCTGCGCAGCGATATTGAACGATGCCGCGATATCTATGATGCTTTTTGCAGTCTCAGCGTCGGTGAATATTTCCAAACGTTGCCCCATATTGAAAACCTGATACATTTCGCGCCAACCGGTGCCGGCAGATTCCTGTATCATGGTAAATAACGGAGGAACGGGCAATAAATTGTCTTTGATGACACGAAGGGGTGCAGGCAGGTAGTGCAGGCATTTGCTCTGGCCACCGCCGCTGCAATGTATGATGCCGTGAACCTTGTCGAAATGCTGTTGCAGCACTTTGAGGATGACCGGTGCATAGGTGCGGGTGGGGGAGAGGATCATCTTACCCACGTTGAGCGGAGTAGCGGTACTATCGGTGAGGTGGAACTTGCCGTTGTACACCACATCGGATGGCAGATTGGGATCGACACTCTCGGGGTATTTGCTTGCGTAGTCTTTGTGTAGCATCTCGTGGCGGGCGCTGGTGAGGCCATTGCTACCCATGCCGCTGTTGTACTCGTCTTCGTAAGTAGCCTGTCCGTAGCTGGCAAGCGACACAACTACGTCTCCGGGTTGCATGTTCTCGGTAGTGACCAACTGGTCGCGGCGCATACGGCAGGCCATGGTGCCGTCGACAATCACAGTGCGCACCACGTCGCCCACATCGGCAGTTTCGCCGCCGAGGAAATGTATATCGATACCGTGTTGTTTCATGGTATCGAAATATTCCTGCGTACCGTTGATAAGTGCAGAAATGACCTCGCCCGGAATGAGGTGTTTGTTGCGACCTATGGTAGAAGAATAGGTAAACGGACCGGTGGCGCCTACACACAGCATATCGTCGATGTTCATAACGATGCTGTCTATGGCTATACCTTTCCATACGCTCATGTCGCCGGTCTCTTTCCAGTACATGTAAGCTAGGATGGATTTGGTGCCTGCACCGTCGGCATGCATGAGGTTGCAGAATTCGGGATCGTTGCCCCAGAAGTCGGGGTAGATCTTACAAAAAGCGTTTGGGAAAAGCCCTTTATCGAGCTTTGCTACGGCTTTGTGGACGTCTTCTTTCTGCGCGGATACCCCGCGCTGGCTGTAACGGTCGTTCATTGTGAGTGCAAAAGTAATTAATCTGAACCATGATTTGCGGGTTCAGATGCGCATGATATGGTTGTTGTGGTGGTCTATTTCTGGTACTTCCAATGCCTGCTTTTGCCTTCGGCAATCCATTCCAGCGCCTGTTCCATACGTTTGGTACGGGTGGTGTCGGTCTTGGCTTCTTCGAACCAGGAGATATAGTCTTTCTTGTTGGAATAGGAGAAGTCGTTGAAAACAGCAAGTGCTGTTTTGTTCTTCTTGAGCATTGCGGCAAAGTCGGGCGGGGTGACGAGGGCTTTCTTGTCTTCGGTGGTAACCTTTTTGGTTGCAACCTTTACGCCTTCTTCGTTCAGCTTCATGGCAGCTTTCAGGTATTTTTTCAGTACGCTGTCTTTAGGCAGATCTTTGAGGCTGGTTATCTTGCCCAGTTGACCCATGGCTGCCTTCTCGGCCAGTTGCAGGATATTGTCGGGGTCGGGCATGAGTGCTGCTTTCCAGAAGCCGAAAGAGCAGTGCTGCTTGAATGCGGCCATGTTGCACATCGTGCTTCCCTTGTAGTCGAAATTGGGAAAACTCCATTTCCATGTTTCCTCCACATCGGGGCAGGTGGTGTGGATGAGGTCGCGCAGGTGCCTGAGGATGGGCTGCGCGAAGGGAGCGCTTTTTTCAATGTATGCGTCGATACGTGGATCGTAGGTGCTCATATGGTGGTGTTTAAGCGGTGTGTTAACCGGCAATGACGTTCACTACTTTTTCAGTTGGTGTGGTGAGGTAGCCGATGGGTGTAGTGAAGTCAGCGTAGCCCGCATTACGGAGTATATCGCAGACCTGCTGCACAGCATCGGGGCGAACAGCCATGAGCATGCCACCATTTGTCTGCGGGTCGGGCAGGATGCTGAACGCTTCCATTACGTCCACACCTTCGCCGAAGGTGATGCGTGTGTGGTAGCCGTTCCAGTTGCGGTAAGTGGCATCAGGCACTATGCGTTGGGCGAGGTATTCTTTAACACCATCCATGACGGGCACTGCTGAATAGTTGATGACAGCAGACAGGCCGCTGCCTTCGGCCATTTCTATGAGGTGGCCGGCAAGTCCGAAGCCGGTAATGTCGGTCATGGCAGTAACGCCGTCGCAGTTTCCGAGTGCCGATCCTATAGAGTTCAGTTTGGTGAGCTGTGCGGTGAGTAATGCTGTGTGCGCTTCGCTGATAGCTCCTCGTTTCAAAGCAGTAGCCAATATGCCGGTGCCGATTGCTTTGGTGATGAAGAGGACATCGCCTTCGCGGGCGGTGTTGTTTCGTTTGATGCGGGTAGTATCGCAGAAGCCATTTACAGATAGACCGAGGATGGGTTCGGAAGAGTCTATGCTGTGGCCACCGGCAAGGGGGATGCCTGCCTCGGCGCAAATGCTGCGTGCGCCTTCGAGTGCACGTTTGGCTACTGCAACAGGTATGCGATCGACAGGCCAACCGAGAATGGCCAGTGCGAGTGCGGGTGTGCCACCCATGGCGTACACATCGCTGATGGCATTGGCTGCAGCGATGCGGCCGAACTCGTATGCATCGTCGACGATTGGCATGAAGAAGTCGGTAGTGGCGATAAGTGCTTTGCCGTTGCCCATATCGTAGGCGGCTGCATCATCGTTGGCATCGTTGCCAACAAGCAGGTTGGGGTTGGCATGCTGCATTACGTCGGTCTGCAGGATCTCCTGAAGAACTGCAGGAGCTATCTTACAGCCGCAGCCTGCACCGCGTGAGAACTGAGTTAATTTTATGACTTCCTCCATAGAGTGTTGTGTTTAGTTGTTTTGCAGAATGGCTGCAGAAAGAACAAGGTTGCAATTGGCAGTAGGGTTTACCGTAGGTGCATCGATAGTGGTAATCAACTGATCTGCATTGTCGCGGTTGTATAGACCCTGTATGTAGTATTTGTCGTAGTAGGCAAGCAATATGCTGAATGCAGCAGAGACGTTGTCTTCCAGAATGAAGTTGACGGCATCGCGTGTGGCCAGCCCACCGAGGCGCTTGCGTATGCGTACGATGGTGTTGATGAGGTCTTCCTTTTTGAATTTGCCGTATTCGGAGAGTATGTGTTGCAGTCGATCTTCGAATGGTATATTGAGAAAGAAGACAGGACTCCGACGCATGTTTGTCCACATGGCAAGCGGAATGTTGAGGTCGCCGATGCGACGGCTTTCATCTTCGAGCCAGATGGTTTTATCAGAAGGTAACTTAGATAGCTGAAGTGCTAGTTCGTTCTCGAACTGTTCCTGTGATGTCTGTCCGGTTTTGCCAAGCCCGCCGAATGCGGAGCCCTTATGATTGGCAATACCTTCGAGGTCGAGGACTGTTTTGTCGCGCTTGCGGAGTTCGGTGAGTACGTGTGTTTTTCCTGAGCCTGTGTAGCCGCCGATGATTCCGAAATTGTATGGCAATTCGAAGCGGCAGAGCACCCAGTTGCGATAGGCTTTATAGCCACCTTTGAGTGTGTATACTTTAAAGCCATAGAGATCGAGCAACCATGCTACACCTGCACTGCGCATGCCGCCCCGCCAGCAGTGCACGAGCAGTATCTTGTCAGGTGTGGCGTGTTTGGCGGCGATAGCTTCCGCCTGTTCCACCATCGTGCGCATCTTGGTGCCGAAGTAGTCGAGGCCTATTTTGATGGCCTGCTCGCGTGATTGTTGTTTGTAAGCCGTGCCAACAACCTTTCGTTCTTCGTTGGTAAAGAGTGGAAGTGAATGCGCACCAGGAATATGTGCATGGTTGTACTCGCCGGGGCTGCGTACGTCGAGGACGGGATGCAACTGAGCGAGTGCGAGGAATTCGTCGATGTCGGCTTTGATGATCATTATTCGCGCATCATGTCTTCTATAGCCTGTGCGATGTTCTCGGCATTTGGTTTTGAGAAGTAGTCGCCATCGGTAGCGTAAGCCGGACGGTGTGCCTGAGCCGTGATGGTGCGTGGTGCCACATCGAGCCAGCGATACCCGCCCTGCTTCTCCATGACCTGCTGGAACATGTATGCTGTGGCGCCACCGGGAACGTCTTCGTCGATGAAGACGATCCTGTTGGTTTTTTTGAGCGACTCAACAATGATGTGATTCACATCGAACGGAAGCAGCGTTTGCACGTCGACCACTTCGCAACTGATGCCTTTCGGTTCCAGGTAGGTATTGATGGCATCGTCGATAATGCGGAGCGTGCTGCCGTATGAAACGATGGTAACGTCGGTTCCCTGGCGGATCACCTCGGGTACGCCAAATGGTACCGTGAAGTCGTTGAGATTGGATGGCATCGGTTCTTTGAGGCGGTAACCATTAAGGCATTCCACAACTATCCCCGGTTCGTCGGAACGCAGGAGTGTATTGTACATGCCTGCTGCCTGCACCATGTTGCGCGGAACGCAGAGATACATGCCGCGGATGGAGTTGATGATCATGCCCATGGGTGAGCCACTGTGCCAGATGCCCTCAAGCCTGTGGCCACGTGTGCGCACAATGAGCGGACATTTCTGACCACCACGTGTGCGATATTGCAGCGTTGCAACATCATCGCTGAGTGGTTGCAGGCCGTACAGGAGATAGTCGAGATATTGTATCTCTGCAATAGGACGGAGGCCGCGCATAGCGAGACCGATGCCCTGACCGATGATGCTGGCCTCGCGGATGCCGGTGTCGGTGATGCGCATGACGCCATACTTCTCTTGCAGGCCTGCAAAGCCCTGGTTTACGTCGCCGATCTTTCCGAGGTCTTCACCGAAGGCAACGACCGCGGGATTTGCAGCGAATGTGTTATCGAAGAATTTGTTGAGTACTTCGTAGCCGTTGAGGTGCACCGGCTCGCCTTCGAATTGAGCGGGTACTACCGGTACTTTCATTGCATTGTGACG
>JACCEA010299070.1_pt1 | contig 16340 bp, 17 predicted proteins | sample 7449851 | NCBI WGS metagenome assembly JACCEA01 (sample SAMN15323453, study PRJNA562643) | freshwater metagenome | isolation source: river surface water | place: USA:Blue River Watershed | collected 2017-08-18 | reverse complement strand
CCCCCTTCCCGCTTCGCTCGACCCCCTCCCCCCTTCTCGCTTTGCTCTACGCCCCTTCCCCCCTTCCCCCATCATCTTAAGGTCATAGGGGGCCGGGGCAGCAAGCTGAAAAGGAAACAAAGCAGAAGCAAAGAAGAATGACGCTTCGCTCGTCTCTTCTTTCCACGCTTCGCTCCGGGGTGGAACAGGCTGCCCCCTTGATTCATAAATTTGTTTGGGCGAAAGCCTATCTGATTTTAACTTTGAATCGGGTTCGGCACAGAGAAAGAATGATTTGCTCATCATGGTTAAAGATTGATTTGATTATTATATAAAAATGGATCAAATCTTTAAAATCGGGGGGGCTGCAGCGGCCCATCCCCCCTCATCTTCAAGGATTAAAGACTTGGTAGAAAGGCAGAGCCGTATCATTTCTACCATTATGATGTCGGGTGTACCGCAAGTGTAAGGACATTGTGACTGCCTAAGCAACAGTTAAGGGTTCAGTCCCGGAAGGCGTCACCATCCTACTCGGTGCCCATTATTATAGCTCTTAATAAAAAAATAACAACCTATAATGAGCGTAACCTACCCTTAACATTTCAAAACAAACTTTTTTTGCCGGCTGGCTTTGCCTATGCCGGAAGAATAAATTATAAGAGGGGTCCGATACCGCTAAAGGTGGGAAAGAAAAGGGAAGAGGATAGGAGAGAATGATAGTTTCCCTCCTGCAGAGCGAAGTGACTCCCCCCCAAGCGAAGCATCATTTCCTTTGGCCGGTGCAAGAAAGGCAAAGTGCGCTTCGCGCCAAACAAAGTTTCCGGTCCTTGATAGGCCAGTTGAACCCTTAACAAGCGAAGCTGTTTATTCTGCGTTCCCTCGGGCCGGAAAGCCGGTCATGATGACCTTGCTTGCTTGCTAAAGAGAGAGACAGAAACGGGTTCACAATGAACCACTTGCCCGCTTCGCTTGCCCCTTCCACCGCAGCGTCGGTTAAAGATCATCATCGCCCTCCATAAATTTATAGACCCTTTAATGTAATAAGCAACAAGATCGGGGTCCCATGTCAACGGTCGTTCGGAAGGGTAGACAAGGTTTGTTCCCCGCCCTTTGCTTAGGCGAAGTGCAAGGTCATTGTGACCGCCTATTCCCTCCCCTCTTGTCAAACCCCCTCACAAAAAGAGGCGCTTCGCGCCGGTTCACTTTACCATAAAAAAAGACTGTTTATATGCTACTTAAATATTTTAGCGATTTACAATTTTTAAAAGAAATTCATTATAAAATAAATCCTCATTATGGAGTTGTTGATGATTTATATTTAATCAAGTTAAAAGATTCAATACTAAAGGGAAGCCTTATAGTAGGAAAACCTTTTAAATCAGGGTCAAAGGCGGCGACTGAGCAAGGACGGGCGCGTAGCGCCGCTTGCCGCGTCCCTTCATTTTATTATTCTGGTCATCCTTATGATAGAATAATTTTAGAAACAATTAGGCTGATTTTAGAAAGGGACAACATCCTACAGTCCTGGGAAGAAAATAATTGGTCTATTATTCAAGAAATAAAACGACGGATCGGCTCTATGGAGGAACGTCCCGCAATCTCCATCATTTGCGCTTATAATGTTGTCGACCGCTCCGCTTACCAGGATTACTCTTACAATGAAGGGCATTTTAAGAAAATTGATTTTAGGTCCATTTTGCAAGATTATGTTAAAAGCCCATTTGATTTATATCTTTTACAAAAGTGTATATTAGCATCAATAGATGCAGGTTATTGCCGGTTCAATCGTACGGGAACAACCATAGAAGGTCATATTTTATCTGAGACCTTATGTAATCTTTATTTTAAATCGTTTGTAGATGAGGCAAAACCGGGAATTCAAATTTTCAGATATTTAGATTATTGGATTGCAATAACGAGTAACAATAATCACCTTTTTGGGACAGGTTTGCACCTTTTCCCTTCCCTTCGCTTCGCTCGGGCCTCGCTTCGTTACTCGCCTTGTAGGGGGGGTATAGGGCTACGCCCGGTAAAACGCGCTTCGCTTCCGGATGGGCGTACGCCAAAACGCGCTTCGGCCGGATACCAGTCTGAGCTAACGGTCGCAGCGACCAAGAGAGAGAACGGCACCTCATTAATCGACCATTTTGGGAGGGGCAACGGTTTAATCCCCTCGCTTCGCTCGCTTTTATATTTAAAGCGTTTAATAATAAAATTCGGGCTCCGCCCTTATCCAGCACTAAAAAGCATAGAAGCAAATAAAACAGGGAAGAGTGAAACCTTGCTTTATTTTGGGGTTTATTGGACTTTCTGTTATGGTTCCCTATTTATTTCTATTCCAATAAAACCATTAATTGCTTATCTGAGCCGATTAGGTTTTTGTGATAGACAGGGCCGACCGGCCCATAATGGTAAATGGGTTCATTTAGAGGTACCAGAAATAATAATTAAATATAATAGGTATCTTAACACAATTTTAGATTATTATTTAAGTCTAATCACATCAATAGATAAAAAGGATTTAAATACCATTCAACACCTTTTTTTATATTCTTTGGCCAAGACTTTGGCGGTGAAATTTAAAACAACGATCGCTAAACTTTTTGGAAAATATGGTAAAAATCTAGACCTCCTTCGGGGGGCAGAACGTTCGACAACCGCTACTCCAGTCCCCTTTAATTACAGGTTTCCTAACGACAGCCGATTTTTATATCGATCTTGTTATTTTAGGGTTAGAGAGCCAAATGTAAAGAAATTTGCATGTTTGGTTCGGGAAGAAAATATTCTTAGCAAGCGTAGGGTATCACCCCGTCTATTTTGTTATTAAGGAGGGAAAACCTGGGACATGACAAAGGGAAGAGGACAGGAGGGAATGATAATTTCCCTCAGGCCCTCCAGCCCTCCTGCAGAGTGAAACGACTCTTCCCTTTTCATTCCCACCTTGGTCTTCGCAGCAACGGTCTTATCACGAGCGACCGTCTCTTCTTTTGGCCTTTGGCCAAGCGAGGGCCTGTTAAATATGATGACCTGTTTGGCGAAGAATTAGTTACCACCCCCACACATCCCTGAAAACGTCGTTTGATCCGGTCGCTAGATAGGCCAGCTTACAAGCCGGTCGCTAGCTCCGACAGCTTGCTTTCGGGGGGGCGACCGGTTCAGATACGCGGGTGACCTGTTCACACATTCATAATCAAGAGACCTTCGGCCGCATGCAAGGTCATAGTGGCCGCCTGTCATTCAAGGCCTTCGGCCGTAATGGTGTCACTGTGGAGCGAACCTGCATAGCCGCATATTGATGCCAATAACAATGTAGCTGTCCCCCTTAAACCCAACAGCCAGTGCGGCCGAAGGCCTCTACATTTAACCAAGGCAGTCGGTAAGGCAAGTGAGGGGGAAAACCTGGGACTCGCTTCGCTCCGCGGAAAGAGGATGGAGCGAAGCGACATCCCCAGCGTCAACAAAAAGGACAGAGGGTGGACAGTTCGCTTGGGAACCGGCCAAAGGGTATGATAGAGGGGAGAGTCGCTAGCTCCGACAGGCCAGCTTGGGCGCGTAGCGCCGCTCTCTTTGCCTGGCGAGAGAAGCGAGGGCCTTTTCGCCCCGTCCTTGCACCCCATAAGGAAAGAAGCGACGAGCGACCGTCTCTTCCTTCCTTGTCTCTTTCTGGCATCTAGATGCCTGAAGAGACGGTTTTCCCAAATCTTCCCTGTCCTACCGTTCCCATGGTTGAGCGAAGTGGAGAACAGGCGCTTCGCGCCGCTCGTAAGGGAGGGACACGGGTTCACAATGAAAGTCGCCCCTTCGCCCTTCCCGCTCTGCTCGCGGGGGGCTGTTTAAAACGCTTGTAGCTCAATTGGATAGAGTATCAGATTTCGAATTTGAAGGTTGCGGGTTCGATCCCCTCCAAGCGTATAATGTCGGCCGTTACACGGCCCCCCCCTGATCGTTGACGCGGGTGAAACAATAGCTTCAACAATAATGAACAGGGAAGGAAGGCGAGGTCCGTCCCCCCCATCGATGGGGGGGCCGTAGGCCCGATACGAATTAAATGGGAGCATGTTCAAATCGTTCGACCTTGGTTTTTCACCGACCCGGCCGGCCGGGCCCTAAATGTCCTAAAATTAATACTAAAAAAATCAAGCCGGTTACTACAACCTCTAATGAAGCAAAAGAATGAACAGAATTAAATACACCTATTCGAATAAGCAATGTACCAAATAAGGCCGAAATAAACGTAAAATAGGTAGCAACTAAAAAAGGGGACGGAGGTGGGAACTGCCGTTCCCATCGCCCTCGCGGGCAAGAAGAGACAAGCGAAGGATGAGACAGTGGAAACTTTGTTTCCAGAGACGGCGTCGCTTCGCTCACCGGGGGACTGTTGTTCAAGGTCGTAGATTCACGATGAACCACTAACCGTTGCAGCGATTTGGGGGATGTAGTCAAGGCGTGCTTCCAATTATGATAAATTAAAGTTATAAGTAACCAAGGCAATAAGGCTAGGTTTTCAACTGGATCCCAAAACCACCAACCACCCCAACCTAACTCATAATAAGCCCACCAACTTCCTAATAATATTCCCATTGTTAAAAAAATCCAAGGAATTGAAATAAAGTCACCGAGAAGTTTAAATAACCCCCGCAAAGTCGCTTCGCTCAACCCTGGTACCCGCACTCCGCACCATTGTCGGGCACTATTCGGTGGGGCCGGAGGATGGGGGGGGAAAGCGGGGAATAGTCGTTCCCCCCTCTGTTCCCCACTCTTTGACATGGTCGCTTGTTCGACTGACCTGCACAAAATATAAATAAAAATGGTCCCAACATATCCAAAATATAAAATAGGAGGATGTATAATTAATCCAACATCCTGAAGAACGGGGTTCAACCCCGGGCCACCAAAACGGAATAATGAATAAATCGGTAAAAAAGGATTTGATGTCATTAAAATAAATAAAATAAAATAACAAAGCATTGGTTTTGCGGTCGCTTCGATCTGGTGAAGGGGAGGTTTAACATTTCTCAATCGATTGGGGCCGCGCCACCAGCGCGAAGCGCCAGTCGCATCACCTTTGTATGAGGCGGGAGTGACATTATCCTGCCCGGTAGATGGTCCCACAAGACGAGCGAAACGAAAAGGTGCAAACCTTGATCTCTGAGCCAATTTTTTTGTTATTATTGAACCATATAACATTATCACTGTTAGGAACAGGTAAATGGATCCTTCATGATTTCCCCAAATAGCCGCAATTTTATAAAACATTGGTAAATTGGGTATTCCTAAATGTAAATAAAGAAGGGGTTGATGCTTTCCGGCCCGATAGAACTTAGCAAGCTCTTATTAGCACTAAGCTCTTATTAGAGGGGGGACATCATTAAGGCGGGGGTAGGGCCCCCCCTTGCTTCCACCCCTAATCCGGCCCTTGGGGCTTTGCCCTAGTCGGGCCAGTCTGATGTATAACGTTTCAAGCTTATAACCCGCTTCGCTCGCGGGGGGGGGGAGAGGTCCTCTCCTCCCGTGTGGTTATACTTAACTCTTATTTCCTCTTCTAATAAAAGGCCTATTTTAGATTGTTATAAGCATATTGTTCAAAAAAGGGGTGGAGCGTTCATTCCACCAATAAAAGGAGGGATATGGACCCAGAGTTATGTCGGGGCCATATGGGAATGGGCATCTGCGAACCATGGACAGTGACGCCAAGCGTCGGTTCATAGTAAATAGCATAACAGTAGGGTTCAACGCAAGGAGAGGGGGGCCCGGAACGTATGTTTCCCGCTTCTAGGCCCGCTTCGCTTCCGCTTCGCTCCTGCGAGGACAGATGTTCAAGGACGTAACGACCGCATTCTGTTTGCAGGGCAGCAGCCTGGCTCTTGTTGTTGTCAATAATCACCAATGCGGTTCATCGTGAACCTACGACCGCCTTTAGCTGAAGACGCGCTGAAACAGCCTAATGTCAAGTGAAGACGGGCGGTCATGGGTAGGCCAACCTTGAGCGTTGTTCTTCATGCTGTTGACGGGTGGCCTGTGCTTATCTACTATGAAGGCCACGCTTGACCTTGCTTTAGTCGGTTCGCTGCTGTCATGTATATGATGATCCCAAGCTCCTTGTCTTTGCCCGATAAAGCAACTTCTTCTTTTTCTTGGTGCATCCTTTAATGCAAATAGGCCACTCATACTTGAAGGACGGACGGCATGTGGCCTACTCGACTTTGCCTTTCTTGCACTTGAGGCATCTCGATGCCAGCCGGGCAGGGCCCTCTAATCTTAATAGGCTTGTTGTTGGGATCGAGCTGGCCTGTCAGAGCTAACAACCAGGTCCGGTTCAAGCGTTCCTTCCGTAAGGTCAAGCGAAGATGTCGTTACGGTTTCACCCCGTTGCCTTGGACAGAGAAACCCGCTTCGTGAAAGCTTGCTTTCTAAGCGAGAGGGAAGACCGAAAACTGGAGGCGAAGAGGCGGGAAAGGAATACATGACCTTGCTGTTTCTCAACCCGCTTCGGTCAGGACAGGGAAGAGCTTGTTTGTTTCAAGCTGGCGGAGCTAACGACCGTGTTTTTGCCTAAAGAAGAGACAGTGTCGCTCGTCATTCCCTCTTCGTCCTCTTCCCGCGGAGCGAAGCGAGTCCCAGGTTTTCCTTTCGCCCGTTCGGTTGTTATAAGCTCGGGATCAAGGACGGACCACATCCCGTTTATATTATTAACAGGTTACCGTCCTGAGGAACACGGTCACTATGAAAGGCACGCTTGACCGCCTTCCTCCAGTTAGTTAATAATAATAAAGCTAGAAGAGTTTTAAAAGACACTAAAGTTGTATAAAAAAATTTCCAGACAAACCGCCAGAAACAATATCGGCGAAGCCTAATAAACCTAAAATAAATATATGATCAATGAAAAAAGTCGGTTGGTCTTTTCTTGCAGCCGGCCAAATAGCAATAATCAACGCAATAATTAAAAGAATAGGAAGTGGTGAATTCATTTATTTTTTTATTTTATTATACTGGCCTTCGGCCGGTTTGTTTGTCCACTGTGACGAGCAACACCGTCTCAAGCGAAGCGGAGAAAAAACAGGTTTTTTCCCTGCCGTTCTCTCTTTAGGCGCGAAGCGCCGCAAAGTTTTACGTTGTTTTGGGAGGGAGCGCGTCTCCCCCAAAGCCTTTCTCCGTCTAATAAAAGCAAGCAGAGGAGCAAAGGGTGGGGAACAAACCTTGTCCCCCCCTCCACTCTCGCTCCACTCGCCTCTCTTAAAGGCAAGCTAAGCGTGATGACTGGTTGAATGAAGGAACCAACCGGCATCTATTGATGACAACAATCCCCGACCGCGTTTACCCATTGTATATAAGAAGGGGGCTATTCTATAGCCCTGTACAATCACAACCGAGTCCCCTATAGCACTCAGGATAAACCGATGCAGCGGAGTCACTTCGCTCTAAGGTTGGCGTCAATTCAACACAACAGCGCTTTGCTGCACAAGAGGACCGGCTCACAATGATATCCTTGCTCCTTTCTAAATTTAAGGGGGGTTTCGCTTCTCTCCTCTCCGGTAATGGAAAAAACTCACAGTTGTCTAAAGGTTTTTATTTTTTAGGAATTGTGTTTATCATTTTTGGTTTATCATATCTAGCAGTCCCTCTTTATAGATTATATTGTCAAATAACTGGATATGGAGGAACAATTAAACAGGGGGCGTTCATTATAGGAGAAACAACAACCACGGGCCCCGCCCCCTTACCTTCAAGCGATGGAGTTATGGGGCCGCAGCGGACCAACTCCGAAGAAGGGTTCCACTCAACACGCGTTACTAAATCAACTAACGACCGTTTTTCCGGGAGTGGAGAAACAACGGACATGGACCGGCCCCTTATTCGAGAGATAACAATAAGATTTAATGCTGATTTAAATGAGAACTTGCCTTGGAAATTTAGACCCGCGGCTAATGAAATAAAAGTTATTGTTGGAGAGGGAGCAGCGCCCACTTTAACTTTTTACTCTTTAACAAATTTAAGTGATCAGCCTGCAACCGGCGTTGCCACTTATAATGTAACTCCAGCTAAAGCCGCAATTTACTTTAATAAAATTCAATGTTTTTGCTTAAGCGCTATTGTAGCTTAACTAATAAAATGATGTCGTAAGCTGATTGGGCGAAGGTAAGGGAACCGGCGCGAAGCGCCTATTCCCTCCCACTACGACTTAAGCGCTCTTTAACTAACTTGAGGAAAAAGGACATTTGTGTGGGGGCAGGAAGCGCATGTTATAAGCTGAACTGGAAAGTTTTCTTTGTTTGGAACGATAGTTAGGCTTTGCCAAACGATAGTTCCCATCTCGACCGGCGCTTCGCGCCCATGGGAACGGTAGGACAGGGAAGAGTTGGGAAAACCGCAAGGTCATTATAGACGACTCTTCGGTGACCTTCCAGTTTGTTTGTTCCCCATTCCCACCTCCTTCCTCTTTGCCCGGAAGGAACGCTTGAACCCCCCCCCGATGTCCACATTTCCTCCGAACAATAGCCTGTTAAAGAGGAGCAAAGGGAAAACCTGGGACATGTCGCTTAGCTCCCTCCGGTCCCACTGGAAAGTTTTACTTTCCAGTTTCTCCGTCTTTATTTGAGAGAATACAACCCCAGCGCGACGACCTTAAGCGATTTTATGTTAAGGAAAAACCTCAACGTTGCACCGCCCTACCAAGGTCATAATAAGGGTCAATTCCCGGAAGCACGTTCGCAAGGACAGGGGAGGGAATGACGAGAGGGAAAAAACATGTTTTTTCCCTGTCGTTCCTCCATGAAGCGAAGACGGGTGAAGCGACGCCGTCACTTCATGGTCCTTGAACGACTGGACGCGGCAAGGTCATAATAACGGTTACGACCTCAAGCGCCTTGAACGGGCATATACCCAGACATTGACCACTGATAAAAGCAAAATCTTAAACAGGGGGGCTGCTGCGGGCATCGGTCATTGTGTCAAGCAAAGTGTGACACGAGAGGCGCGAAGCGCCGCTGCGCGAAGCGCCATGAACAACGTCTTCAAAAGGGGGAAACCTGGGACATGTCGCTTCGCTCCCTCCATCCTCTTCCCGAGCGAATCGACATTCCCACCCCTTTTTCCCGTCGCCGACTACGTAACTTAAAAATCAAATATTATTAGTTAAGAACTATAGAAAAATGGGCTAAAGGATGACGCGGGCAGGCCTGTCCTGTTTGCACATGTTCAAGGTCATTACAACCGTTTCTGTCGTAAGGTCCCTCCCTTACGGTCGTTACGTATCATTGGAGGGGGAGGAAGTGGCAAGCAAGACAAGCAAATGGCATCTAGATGTCCAAACCGTGAGGAGCTCATTACATTCCTCCCGCTTCGCTCGAAGCAAAGGGCGGGGGGAAATGAGGGCGAGATCAATGAGGGTGCGAGAAGCGGTGCCAGCCAACCACTCCAGGACCGTTAAACAACCGCCACCTTTCCCATTTGAACGAAATCGACGCAAGGGGGCCCCTGCCCCCGAACAAGTATTATTGGATTGGAGCGAAGCTCCGGTGGGGCAAAATAATAATAACAAGAAACGCCCTCGCTTCTCTCGCCCCCGAAGAGATCCAATTAGAGCCTGATGTTCTGAAAAGGACCAGTCAGATTCTAAGAGGTAAAAAGCCCATTACCCTCCTTTTGATGAGCAACGTATTAAAGGAAATGAAACAATAGAATTATCTGTTTTATTTCAAGTTGACGCTTCTATTTTAAAAGATGAAGCTTTAAAAGACATAGATTTAATTACATTATCCTATTCTTTTTTTGAAATTAAAGAATGAATAATATTAGACATCCGTATCATTTAGTTGAACCAAGTCCTTGGCCTATTTTAGCATCAATCGCTGGTTTATGTTTAACAATGAGTGGTGTAATGTATTTTCATGATATGGTAGGGGTGAGCCGATATCTTTTAGGTGCTTCATTCCTTTTCCTATTGTTTGTTGTTTATAGCTGGTTTTTAGATATCGTAAAAGAAGGTTCAATACAAGGATACCATACTCATACAGTACAAAAAGGTTTACGCTATGGTATGATATTATTTATTGTTTCTGAAGTAATGTTTTTCTTTGCCTTCTTCTGGGCATTTTTCCATTCTAGTTTAGCTCCAACAATTGAAATAGGATCAGTTTGGCCACCATTAGGAATTGAAGTATTAAATCCTTGGGATATTCCATTATTAAATACTTTAATCTTATTATTAAGTGGTGTTACAGTTACTTGGGCTCATCATAGTATTGTAGCTGGCGAAAGAAAACAAGCGATTATTTCTTTAACTTTAACAGTATCATTAGGGATTATATTTACTATTTTCCAAGCTCTTGAATATATTGAAGCCAACTTTACTATTTCTGATTCTGTTTATGGTTCAACTTTCTATATGGCTACTGGATTCCATGGTTTCCATGTACTGATTGGAACAATCTTTTTATCAGTTTGTTTATTAAGATTATTCTATAAACATTTTACTAGACAACACCATTTTGGATTTGAAGCTGCTGCTTGGTATTGGCATTTTGTTGACGTTGTTTGGTTATTCTTATTTATTACTATTTATTGGTGGGGTGGAAGTTAATCAGCGGCATCGTACGTTGCGGCCAAAGAAACCGCCTACATTTCCCCCCTGTTGTGGCTCTGCCTTAACAGGGTGGGAGGGGGTTATCGCTCCGCACCCGAGGGGACGACGAAACGACGTCCCCTCCAACGCAGCAACGGTCTTAGCCCCCGCGCTTTCTCTATAAGGTTCATACACATCCACCTCACCACCATACGCGGTCGTAAGCTCAGACAGGCCAGCTTGTTCTTCATAGGCATGTGGTCAAAGGCGGCGATAGAGCAAGGTGAGGGTGGCCTATACATGACCGTCACTTGCTTTCTAAGCGAGGGCGTGGGTAATGAGGGGAAGCGAAGCGCATCGATCAAAAAACTTGTTTTTTCCCTGTCGTAGCCTTCGGTCGGTTTTTTTTTACGATTGTTGTATTCCCCTCCGTATCATGTATCTGTTTTGGGCGGGGGGAATAATGCCTCTTCGATCGACAAAGGTCTTCTTTGGACCAGACCAGCCAAATCGAGGGGCGAGGGAGGCTACGGTTACGAATGTGGCCTTCGGCCTGTTTAACCCCCTCCGACACACTTTGCTTGGCGGGGAGTGGGACGGAGATTTCATCCGCCCCACGCAGCTACTTAAGTCAAGGTCATTGGGTAATCCCGGAAGCTTTACCTCCAGTCATGATAACCTTGCAGCATCGGTCCAAGCCCCTACCCTTTACATTAGGGTAGTACCGGGCGAAACTTGTCCTTGACCTTTACCCAACTTGAGCAAGGTCGTTTATGTTAAAATGGCATCTAGATGCCTGATGTGAAAACCCCATTTTTTCGAATTGTAGGTACTTCTTCGAAGGTATGATATGGTGGTGGTGATGGTATTGTCCATTCTAAAGTTAATGTTTCTGGAACTGAATACCAAACATTGTCTTTAACAGGTGTTGGTTCTTGTGATAAAGCATCATAAATAATATAGCAGAATAATACTACTCCTAAAGCTGAGATCATTGAACCCCAAGAAGATAACGTATTCCAAGCTAAATATCCATCAGGATAATCTGGTATTCTTCGTGGCATACCGCTTAATCCTAAGAAGTGCATTGGGAAGAAAGTTAAGTTCACCCCTACGAATGTAATCCAGAAATGTAATTGTCCTAATGTTTCATTATAATGATAACCTGTTATTTTTGTAAACCAATAATAGAAACCTGCAAAGATTGCAAACACAGCTCCTAAAGATAATACATAATGGAAGTATAGAGTCAATCTAATCAATCAGGTGGTGGGCGAATGAAATGGGTTCATAAGGCCTTGTCGTCACTATGAAAGGAACGCTTGGTGGGAAAGAAAAGGGAAGAGGATAACAAGGAAGAGATAACGTTATCATCTTCCTTAACGACGTCTTTCCCCTCTACCATTCCCAGTCCTTCGCCTCCTCAACCCAATTAATCAGGTGCTCTCCGAACCCAACAAGACAGTTTCCCGTCATTGGGCTCTCTTAATAAAGGGGTGGAATGAACCCCGCGTTACGACCGCGTTCAAAGTGGGAGGGCGGACCGGCTTAAGAGAATGGAAGTATCAAAAGGCTGTCTCTCTCTTGGAGGTATGGGGATAGAGCGAAAAGCGGACCCCCGCCCTGCTCTTCCCATCCTTCCCCCGCCTTCTGAAGGGGCCGTAGGAAAGTCTCGCGGTCGGGCAGGAGGAGCAAAGACGCTTCGCCCCATTGTGAACAGGCGCTTCGCGCCGATTCACGGGCGGGAAGAACCTGGTTTGAAGCGAAGCTTCCTTCCGTCACTCACTTAGCTATGACACATTCTTCGATCGACTCCATCGATGCTACGATCCCCTACTATATACTTTGGTCCGGGGGAGGGGCCCAAGTGGCCTTCGGCCGGGAAAACTTCCTAGTTCCTTCGGTTGACAACCCACTGTCCTTTTTGACAAGGTGCCGGGTTGCGGCAGAGCTCAGGGGAATAATAGATGGAAAGAAAAGGGAAGAGGATAACAAGGAAGAGATAACGTTATCCTCTTCCTTAACGACATCTTTCCCCTCTACCATTTCCAGTCCTTTGTTTACTGCTTTCGACAAGTAACCAGTGAACAATGAACCAGCCGTGGAGTGAAGCAAAGCGAGGCAGCCGAGCGAAGCGAGGGGACGCTCCATCATGACCGGAAAAACAGGCCACCCACTGTCAATGAGCGACCGTGCAAAGCGTGAGTGAAGCGCATTCAACGTATATAGAATGGGGACAGAGCTTGGACCAAGGGGGATGTCGCGGTTTTTCGCTCTGCGCCCCTTCCCCCTTCCCCGCGCCCTTCCGCGTTGTAATGAGCCACCCGAATCCCGTCCCTTTTGGTCAGGTCCCGGTTATAGTGACCTTGATTGACCCCCGCTCCGGTGTTGAGCGAAGCAGGCGGAGATCAAAGGGCAAAGGGCGGGGAACAAACATTGAGCGAAGCAAACAACGCGAGCGAAGCGAGGGGGGCCCGGAACGAATGTTGGGAAAACCGGAAAATAAGCGCTTCGCGGCTTTAGGCGCGAAGCGCCGCAAAGTTTTACTTTCCAGTTCCCCGCTTCATTTCGCTTATCGTTGGGAGTAAGGTATGATGGCGATTCTAGCTTATACGGTAGAGCAACAGGTTGTGGTTTTGTAGGGTCGGGTTCAATTCCCGAGAGTCGCCTAATCAAGGTCAGGGGACTATGAACAGTAATGGGTGGGAAAGAAAAGGGAAGAGGATGGAGCGAAGCGGGTTGGGGGAAAATAAGGGGAAAAAAGCGCTCAAAATGCGGTGGTTTAGCATCAATATGCGGCTATGCAGAAAAGACGTCTCTTCTTTCCTCGTGGAAAGAAGTGACGAGAGAAGCGTGGAAGGAAGTGACGAGAGAAGCGTGGAAGGAAGTGACGAGAGAAGCGTCTCTCCTTTCCACGAGCGAAGCGGGAAAGGAGAGAGGAAACAAAGTTTCCATTAGGCGGTTTCTTTGGCCAGAAGAGACAAGGAAAGGAGAGACGGAAAGAAGAGGCGTAGCTTCTTTCCTCGTCTCTTCTTTCCACGGTTTCTTTCCAGTTCCCAGCCCCTTCGCCCGGAATGGGAGAAAGTGGCGTGTACGCCCGCTTGTATAAAAGGGATAATTGTAAATGATTATTTATTTAATCCAAATATTACTTCTTGTTGTGCCTTTATTAATTGCAGTTGCTTATTTAACTTTAGCGGAAAGAAAAGTAATTGCTGCAATGCAATATCGAGTTGGACCAAATGTTGTTGGAGTTTTTGGTTTATTACAACCCTTAGCGGATGGCCTAAAATTATTTTTAAAAGAAACAATAATTCCAAATAATGGTAATACTATTATTTTCTTAATTGCGCCAATGTTAACTTTTATTTTAAGTTTAGTTGGATGGGCAGTTATTCCATTTGATGAAGGTGCAGTTTTAGCTGATTTAAATTTAGGTATTATGTACCTATTAGCAATTTCATCATTATCAGTATACGGAATTATTACATCAGGTTGGTCAAGTAATTCAAAATATGCTTTTTTAGGAGCTTTAAGATCTTCAGCTCAAATGATTTCCTATGAAGTTTCAATAGGATTAATAATAATTAATGTTTTATTATGTGTTGGTTCATTAAATTTAAGTCAAATAGTCTTAGCACAAGAATCTATTTGGTTTATAATTCCTTTATTTCCGTTATTTATAATGTTCTTTATTTCAACATTAGCGGAAACTAATCGACATCCTTTTGATTTACCGGAAGCTGAAGCGGAATTAGTAGCTGGTTATAATATTGAATATTCTGCTATGGGATTTGCCTTATTCTTTATAGGTGAATATGCAAATATAATTCTTATGTCTAGCTTATCGGTCTTATTATTTTTAGGAGGTTGGTTACCACCTTTCGGAATACTGATTTTTACTTGGATTCCGGGACCGATTTGGTTTGGTATCAAAATTCTATTTATCTTATTCCTTTTTATTTGGGTTAGAGCAGCTTTACCTCGATATCGTTATGATCAATTAATGAGCTTAGGATGGAAAGTTTTCTTACCTTTATCTTTAGGTTGGTTATTGTTTATCGGTTCCCTTTTATTAGCATTTAATTGGTTAGGTTAAGGTGGGAATGAAAAGGGAAGAGGACTTTTTCATTCCCACCCCGGTCGTTAGCTCAGACAGCTTGCTTGGAAAACAAAGTTCCTCTGCCCTACAAAGCAGCACTACTTTGCCTCTGTTTTCTTTATGGGCAATGTTGCGTGTCAAAAGGGCTGTCGTAGCAAGGGATAACAGTGGACTACGAGAGGACTGGGAACGATAGTTCCCATCTCGACCGCGAGGGGAAAACTGGAAAGCTTAGGCGCTTCGCGCCAAATTTTCCCCCAACCCGCTTCGCTCAATGACGCGCCTGTTCGCTTGTTTTCGGTCTTTGTTTCCCGTTCGCTCGCCCCTACCTCCCCCACCCTGCACCACCATAGGCTTCGCCAAAACATTGACGGGAGCAAGGTCATTGTGACCGTCTCTCGCTTGTTCTTGGGGGCAGAGCAAGCAAAGTGCAGCAGAGCGTCATGACCCGGCAAGGAGGAGGAGGAAGTGCTGAGCAAGACGGGAGCAAGGACATAGTGACAGCCCCCCCTTACAACAAGGTCTTTGGACGGTGACGCTTAGCTCAAGGTTATAGTGACTGTGTCCCAGCGGAAGAGGTGGGACCGTAACGTCTCCCGAAAACTTATCCTTGATTGGGAAGGGGGAAGCAAGGAGCCGGTCGCAGCTACCTTGCTTGCCCCCCTGGTCATGATGGAGCGAACATGACACCCTGAGCAAAGCTGGATTACTATGGTTTTAAAAACACCCTTACTCTTTATAGATAGTTTATCTTTAAGCCGGATTTTGTCATTAAGAAGGCCGGGAGGGCAAGGGGTTCATTACACACACCCCCACAAACCTGATTATTAGGGGGCCGGCCAGCCAGGCCTGCCCAACCGGGCTCGGCCATGTAGCCCAGAACTACCTTCTGCCATCCGGGGAAGGGTCCTCTATGTCAATAAATTAATCTGAGGATTAAGTTTAAAATCATTAATCCTTAAATTGTCGCTGGTCCTATCGAGCACGTTCAAAGGACAATGCCGCCTTTTTTCGCAGGCCAAAGGCCTAACTTTGTCTCCAGTTAGCTCCGACATGGGGTTTAATATTTTCAAGTACTCATACGGAAAACGGTCGTTAGTTGATTGAGTAAAGCGTGTTGAGTGACTTCTCTTGAGGTGCGGGCGGGCCAAGGGAGGAGTCCCTTGAATCCACTTCGCCCTGATATTCTTCCTTAATTTTTTCCCTCAGGTTTTCCTGGTTGGCTATTAACCAACTTTTGGGCCAATGGGGCGAAGGGGCAGCTGCTGGTTCATAGTGAAAGGATAACGCGGGTGGCCTCACTACCCACTTCGCTCGTTGTTAGTGTAGTCGGTCGTTAGCTCAGACAGGCCTTCGACCGGTTAGCTCGGACGGGCCAAAAAAAAAAGGCCAGTTTTATTCCGGACTTTCCTGAGGCAAGGACGGAAGGTCATTCATAGTGACCGCTCCGACCCGTTGCCTTTATTGCTGATAAACTATTAGAGTATATAATATTGCGGGTATAGATTAATGGTAAATTATCAGCCTTCCATGCTGAAGATCTGGGTTCAATTCCCAGTACCCGCTAAAAGGTTAAGTACGTGTTCTCCACCAACAGAACTGAAGCAAGGAACAATAAGGAGGAATGAAGGTGGGACCGGAGGTGGTAGCTACCGTTCCCATGGTTAGAACCGGGGGCCCCGTCCCCAGTCGCTCGTG
>JACCEA010242837.1_pt1 | contig 16341 bp, 13 predicted proteins | sample 7449851 | NCBI WGS metagenome assembly JACCEA01 (sample SAMN15323453, study PRJNA562643) | freshwater metagenome | isolation source: river surface water | place: USA:Blue River Watershed | collected 2017-08-18 | reverse complement strand
CTGCTGATAAAAAGGCTGCTGAATCAAAGACAAAGCAGTCCAAACCTGAGAGTAAACCTGCGAAGGCTCAGCCAACTAAAGCTTCCAAAACTGAGAAACCAGCAAAGAATCTAAAACCAACTGCGAAGGCTGCTAAGTCAATTTCAAAGAAGTCACCGGCGAAACCAGTTGAAGCCAAGAAGACTTCTGACAAGAAGAAAGTTGCTGAAATAAAACCGGCAGCTAAGCCTGCTAAGAAGACATCCAGTAAGACCGCGGACAAACCTAAAACTAAGCAGGTTGCTAAGGCTCAGGACAAGAAATCAAAGACTTCTCCAACAAAGCCCTCTAAATCGAAACCATTGGCAAAGCAAGTTGCAAAGAAACCAGAGAAGCCGGCTAAGACCAAAGATGCTGTAACGAAACTTAAGGGGAAGCCGCTTCCAGTTAAGAAGAGTGCTGCCGTTCCAGAAAAGCAAAAGGGAATCAAGGCGAAAGCTAAATCTGGCAAGCCAGCTGATGCTGATTTGGAAGATGACGAGGATGAGGAAATTGATCCTGAGGAGGATTTGACGACAGTCGAAGAAATTGTCGCCGAAGCGCAAGAAGCAGTTGACCTAACTGCCGATGAAGATGACGAGACTGAAACTGCCAAAGCACAGCTCCCCTCAGATTTGATTGTTATCAGCGATGACGATGACGACATCCCTGTCCAAAACCTGACTATCAGCGGAGCAACGGCTGATCCGGTAAAGGACTACCTGAAGCAGATTGGAAAAGTCGCACTTCTAAATGCTGAGCTCGAGGTTGAATTGGCGAAGCGAATTGAAGCAGGCTTATTCGCCGAAGAGAAGCTAGCTACCACCAAGAAACTTTCGCCGTCAGAACGACGCGATTTGAACTGGGTCGTTAAGGATGGCCAGAGAGCAAAGAGCCACCTTTTGGAGGCAAACCTGCGACTCGTGGTATCGCTCGCGAAGCGTTACACCGGTCGCGGAATGCAGTTTTTGGATTTGATTCAGGAGGGAAACCTGGGCCTGATTCGTGCCGTTGAAAAGTTTGACTACACCAAGGGTTATAAGTTCTCGACCTACGCAACTTGGTGGATTCGTCAGGCTATTACTCGCGCGATGGCTGATCAGGCCAGAACCATTCGTATTCCGGTCCACATGGTTGAAGTCATCAACAAGCTAGCTAGAGTCCAGCGCCAGCTTCTTCAGGACCTTGGAAGAGAACCAACCCCAGAGGAGCTTGCAGCCGAGCTGGATATGACCCCAGAGAAGGTTGTCGAAGTTCAGAAGTACGGCCGCGAACCTATTTCTCTTTCGACACCGCTCGGTGAGGATGGCGATAGTGAATTTGGTGACCTGATTGAGGACACCGAGGCGGTAGTTCCAGCAGACGCTGTTGGCTTCTCAATGCTTCAGCAAGAGCTAGAGCGGGTGCTCGATAGCTTGCACCCACGCGAGGCCGGCGTCATCAGATCTCGCTTCGGTTTGGGTGATGGTGTCCAAATGACGCTTGATCAAATCGGTGAAAAGTTCGGGGTTACGCGTGAGCGAATTCGACAGATTGAATCAAAGACAATGTCAAAGCTTCGCCATCCATCCCGTTCCCAGTTGCTTCGAGACTATCTGGACAACTAAATGAATTACACCCTGGCCATAGTGCTCGGAAAGACCATTCGGTTTCTCCTGCGCAGGGTTAGGCGAGGCGGTGGCTCTGCTTTTCCAGGACTCCTGGTTTCAAAGATTGCACCAAATTTTCTCTCTGACACACTTACATCTCTTCCTCTTGGCTTTGTGATCATTAGCGGTAGCGCTGGCAAATCATCCACAACTCACATGTTGGTTACTCTCCTTCAAGAGCACGGAGTCAGAGTTTTTACTAATTCATCAACAGCCAACATCCAACAGGGTCTGCTTTCGGCGGTTCTCGCAAAGTGCAACCTCAAAGGTCAGTTGGCTGCGGACATTGCCGTCTTGGAAGTTGATGAGGGGCATATCGCGCCACTGGTTGAACTAAGGCCAGAGCTATTGGTTTTGACAAACGTTCTAAGCGATCAGTTGGACAGGTTTATTGACCCCAAGTTTGTCATTGAGAGGCTCGCCTTTGCCGCTAGCCAAGTCGCCAAAGTGGTAATCAATGCGGACGACCCAAACTTGAACCAGATGAAGTTCAAAAAACAACCGGTTGGGGTTGGACTTTCTGTTTCCTTGAAAAAGTCTTCAGAGGCTCCGCAGTATGCGTTTAATTTCAATAAACCGGTCGCAATTCCTTTGTCATTGCAGGTGTTCAAGCCAGAGAGCTTTGAGCTTCGAATGGGAAAGGTGAAGCTGGCGACAAGTGCAAATAGTCCACAGCACGCTCTAAATGATGCACTTGCGGTCGCGGCGGCAAATGAATTGATAGACCTGAAGTGGGACATCGTCGCCGACGCACTTAAGAACGAGAAACGAGTCTTTGCCAGAAATGAGAAAGTTGAAATAGCTGAACGACAAGTGAATCTGCGCTTGGTTCAGAATCCGACCAGCTTCCAATTGAATCTTGGTGAGCTGACTGGCAAAGAGAAGCCTCTGATGCTGATGGCTGGCTCAGACATTCACGATCCGAGTTGGCTCTGGACAGTCGACTTTTCTGGAATCAGAAAAGTTAATGTCGTGGGCGGCTCCAATGCGGCTGAGCTTGCTCTTCGACTTTATTTTGCAGGTGTAGAAGTAGAGAAAGTAATTGAGGATCCAGCTTCTGCGGCTGATTATTTCTTGACCCTGCCGGGGGACAAGCCAACGATTTTGTTCAGTGCCGACGCAATGCGCCGAACCAGAAGACACCTAGGGCTTGCCAAATGATAAAGATATTTACGTTTGAGCCTGAGTATTTCAACAACAATGGCGATCAGGGGAATTTAGAAGTCCTAACTGCACAACTTGAGCAGCAAAACATGAAATACAAGTTCGTTGCTGACGCCAAGGAAGGCGATTTCATGCTGATCGGCGACTGCTCACTCGCCAGCCTTGATCATTTCGAAAAGCAGCTGGGCAAGCTAAGAAAGATTGTTGCAGATCGATATTCAAAAGGTCTTCCAACCTTGCTTGTTGGAAACGCTTACGAGTACTTTGCGCCCCAGCTTGGTTTGACCGTAAATCGAGTAAAGAGAGAAAGCCGATTTGTTACAACATCAGAAGGGCACTTCGGTTATCGCAATTCCGACAATGACCTACCGATATGTCATGTAAGTGGAGCGTTTGTGGCCACGAGCTTGTTCGGTCCAGTTTTGGCTAAGAATCCACAGTTGCTCTCGCTGATAATGAGCTCGCTCGGAACGGCTGCACAGCTCAGCGAACAGGTCTTGGGTTGGATTGAAACTATTCGTTCGAAGAACGGTTGATAGTAGCTGTTTGATCGTGCCAATCAATCATGATTGGCTCCAGCTTTTCCTTGTTGGCGTTTCCGTGATGGCCGCAGAAAAGTAGTTCGCCTGTCTCAAGCTGTACCCGAATGTAGGCTTGCGCGCCACAAATGTCGCAACGGTCGGAGGCTGTGAGGGTTGGTAAAGAACTGGTTTCCATGTGTGAAATATAACTTGGAAGGCGTCCAGTAAATTCCAAATACACCCCGTTTCGCTATTCGCGAAGTGGCAAGTCTCGAAAGTCAAAGAAATCGCCTAATGTTGCGGCGTGGAAAGCTACTCAGCCCGTCATCTATCTGTCCTCGAAGGACTGGAAGCTGTTCGCAAGCGCCCGGGTATGTACATCGGTTCAACCGACACCCGAGGACTCATGCACTGCGTATGGGAAATTATCGACAACTCAGTTGACGAAGCACTAGCTGGCTACGGCAATCAAATTGACGTTGAGCTGATGACAGACGGATCTGTACAGATTGCCGACTTTGGACGCGGCGTGCCAGTAGACATCGAACCTAAAACAGGCCTGACAGGAGTTGAGGTTGTGTTTACGAAGCTTCATGCGGGTGGAAAATTCGGTGGCGGCTCTTATGCATCATCGGGCGGTCTGCATGGCGTTGGCGCATCGGTCGTAAATGCGTTGAGCAGTCGCCTTGATGTCGAGGTTGATAGAGACGGCAAGACCTATGCGATGAGCTTCAAAAAGGGTGAACCAGGAATTTTTGATGGACCAGGACCCGACGCAAAATTCAAGCCTTTTCTAAAAAAGAGTGAACTGAAGGTAATTGGCAAAACAGCCAAGAAGGTGACCGGAACGAGAGTCAGGTTCTGGCCGGATCGGCAGATATTCGACTCCAGCGCCAAACTTTCACTGCCTGACCTTGAGGCACGCCTTCGTCAAACCGCTTTCCTGGTGCCTGGCTTAACCTTGAGCGCCAAGGACGGCAAGGGTAAGAAAATTGAGTTTTCTTTCGAGGGTGGCCTTGCAGAATTTGTTAATTTCCTAGCTAAAGACGCGGAACTGATACCAGCAAAAAGAATTTCAGCCGTAGACACCTTTACGGAGACTGTGCCAGTACTTGACCCCAAGACTGGATCGATGGAATCTCGAGAAGTTGAGCGAACCTGTCGGGTTGAGATAGCAATGCGCTGGGGGATTGGCTACGACACGGATGTTCGCTCCTTTGTAAACATAATCTCGACCAACAAGGGCGGCTCCCACCTAACCGGCTTTGAGCAGGGTTTGGTGAAATCATTTCGTTCCGCGATTGAAGCCAACGCCAGGAGATTCAAAGCAACTGGACTAAAAATTGAGAAAGACGACATCCTCACTGGCCTAACAGCTGCAATCACAGTTAGTTTCCCAGAACCGCAATTTGAGGGTCAGACCAAGGAAACGCTGGGAACACCTGCAATCAAGGCCATCGTCACTAACGCCGTAACTAAGTATTTAGATCAATTTCTTGCTGGAAAGATTCGCGGTACCAAGGCGGAGGCAGAGAAGCTGCTTGAGCGAGTTGTTAGTGAGGCGAAGGCGCGCATAAGCGCACGTGATGTCAAGGACACTCAGCGCAGGAAGAACGCTTTGGAAAGCTCAACTTTGCCGGCCAAGCTAGTTGACTGCAGAGCTAGCGGAACTGAAGGTTCAGAGCTATTTATCGTTGAGGGTGACAGCGCGTTGGGAACTGCCAAGTTAGCTCGTGACAGCGCATTCCAAGCCCTGCTTCCGATTCGAGGAAAGATTCTCAATGTTCAAAAAGCTTCTATTTCTGACATGCTCTCTAACGCCGAGTGTGCATCGATTATTCAGGTGCTAGGTGCCGGTTCCGGTAGAACCTTTGAGCTGGAAGCCGCTCGCTACGAGAAGATCATTTTGATGAGCGATGCCGATGTTGATGGTGCTCACATTAGAACCCTGCTTTTAACTTTGTTTTTCCGCTACATGAGGCCTTTGGTCGAAGCCGGCAGAGTGTTTGCCGCTGTTCCTCCGCTGCACCGTGTAATCACTGGTACTGGTAAGAATAAAGAAACCATTTATACCTACTCCCAGCAGGAACTTACTGATCTGCTGAAGAAGCTAGACAAGGCCAACAAGCCCTACGAACAACCGATTCAGAGATACAAAGGCCTAGGGGAGATGGATGCGGATCAGCTGGCTGAGACGACCATGCACCCAGACAAAAGAATGCTGCGTCGAATCACCGTGAAAGACCTAGAAGCCGCAGACGAAGTGTTTGAGCTGCTGATGGGCAATGAAGTAGCACCAAGACGCGACTTTATTGTTGACTCCGCAGATGAATTTGATCGCGAAAGAATCGACGCTTAGTTAGCTCCAGCAACGAAAGTCTTAATCTTTTTGCCCGTGCCATCACGCTTGGCATCAATTTCGAGCCCTGCAATCTCTTTGTCAGACTCATCCACAACTATCGGATCAGCACCGACGAACTTCGCGAAATAAATCTGATCCTCATTCTTTAGGAACTTGTGGCAGCGCACACCTTTTGCGCCGCGACCTTGTTTGGGGTATGCCTTCATCGGGGTTATCTTCACAGAGCCACCATCGGTCTTAGCCTGTGAGGATGAGCTGTTGGCAGCCGTTATCAGGTGCCCGCCTTCGTGCACCAAACCAAAGTAGACAGCCTTACCCTCGCTTAGTCCGACACCGGCCATTCCAGCTGCAGGTAAACCTTGTGGTCGTACAGAGTCAGCGGCGAATAAAGAAATGTTTCCAGTCGATGTCACAAACCCAACGGTCTGCTTATCGTCTGCTTGGCAAACCCCAACCAGCTGATCTTTATCTTTGAAAGAGATCAGCGAAACCTCATGCTTGTCGGGCAGTGGGCCGGTAATTCTTTTGACAATTCCATTCGCAGTTCCGATCGCGATTGGCTGCTCGCTGTTCCATTCAATAATTCCAAGAACCTTTTGCTTGGTGCCAGCAAACTTTGCTGCGGAGATTGGTTTGCCGGCAGGCAGATCGCTAACGTGGATTTGAATAGCTTTTCCATCCGCTAAGACAATTCCTAGGTCACTTCTGAGGCTGGTCGCGATTGAGAATCCGCTCTTGGCTTCGCTGGCGCGCCCGATCAGACCTGCTGGGCTGAGGGTAACAACAGTTGGTTCGTCTTCCAGTTCTTTGACCGCACTTGGCTTTCTGACCAGTTCGATGCCAGTTGCGTCAATTAGTTCGGTTCGACGCGGGGTTGAATGCATTCTTTGAACTTCGGCCAGTTCCTTAGAGATGGTCTTTCTGAGAACCTTGTCATCGCTAAGAATGTTCTTTAGCTCCTCAATCTCTTTACGCAGCTGGTCTGCTTCTGCTTCCAGCTCCAAAATGCTGAGTTTGGTTAGTCTCCTAAGTTTGAGCTCCAGGATGTATTCAGATTGCAAGTCAGAAAGATCAAAGACCTTCATCATTCGCTTCTTAGCCTCTTCGGCAGTGTCCGAGCTGCGAATAACCTCTATCACCTCGTCGATGTTTAGAACAGCTTGCTGAAGGCCTTCAATTAGATGGAGACGAGCCTGACGCTTCTCGAGACGGTTTTTTGAGCGCCGGGTCGTTACCTCTATTCGGTGCTCCAAATACAACTTGAGAAGGTCCATTAGCCCCAGCTGCTGTGGTCTTCCTTTGACTAGCGCAACGTTATTGATTCCAAAGTTTTCTTCCAGGGGAGTGAGGCGGTAGAGAGTGTCAATAACTGACTCTGGGTCCACACCGCTTTTGAGCTCGACTATTAGCTTCAAACCATTCTCGCGATCGGTGAGATCGACCACATTGCTGATGCCTTGAAGTTTCTTGCTGTTGACTGAGTCACGAATTTTCTCAATCACACGCTCTGGCCCAACTGACAGCGGAAGTTCTGTAATTACAAGTCCGTTTTTTCTAGGCGCCACTGATTCCACAGAGATCTTGGCTCGAGTCTTAAAGCTGCCACGTCCGGTGGTGTAAGCATCAGTAATTCCTTCGCTCAGCAGAATTACACCGCCCCCTGGCAGGTCAGGCCCTGGGATCAATTCCATGATTTGCTCAAGTGTTGCCTTAGGTTTTTGCAGAAGTAGCTGCAGCGCATCAATGACTTCACCGAGATTGTGTGGAGGCATGTTGGTCGCCATGCCAACCGCGATGCCGCTTGCGCCATTGACCAATAAGTTAGGTAGCGCTGCTGGCAACACTTCAGGCTCTGTCAGCTGAGCGTCATAGTTGGGAATGAAATCAACGGTGTCCTCATCCAGCGACTCGTTCAGAGCCATTGCGGCCTGGGTCAGCCTCACCTCTGTGTAGCGTGCAGCGGCCGGACCGTCGTCAAGTGACCCAAAGTTTCCGTGACCATCAATTAGTGGCAAACGCAGAGAGAAGGCTTGAGCCATGCGAACCAGTGCGTCATAGATTGCGCTATCTCCGTGTGGGTGAAGTTTTCCCATCACCTCGCCCGTTACACGTGCGGACTTGACATGGCCACGGTCTGGCCTAAGGCCCATCTCACCCATTTGATAGATGATTCTTCGCTGAACTGGCTTTAGGCCATCTCTTACATCGGGAAGAGCACGTGAATAGATAACTGAGTAGGAATACTCGAGAAAGGATTGCCGCATCTCCTCAGCAACATCTACATCGAGGATTCGGTCCGTATTTTTGGTCATATCTTCCAGCTGTGCGAAACTTGGCGGGTGCCTTCGACTCTACCCCGACCCCCTGCAGATTTAGCTTCCATTCGCCATGTGTTCAAATCTGCCCTTCACGCAGTAAGGGGGTTAGAAAATCCGCTGAAGCTCCCACCGCGGGATCGAGTGATTGTTTGTTTCATCGACGGGCTGGGAGTAGAGAATCTGCGGCAGCGCTCGGGACACGCACCTTTTCTCTCTTCACAGCTGGGTAAAGCAAGCATCACCTACGCTGCTTATCCCGCTACGACATCGGTGAACATAGGATGCTTTTCGACTGGACTAATGTCGGGAGAGCATGGCCTTATCGGCCATCAGGTATTTGATCGCCAGCACAATGAAAAAATTAATTTGTTGGTTGGTTGGAATGAGCGAACCGATCCACTGGTTTGGCAGCCGCATCAGACCATAGTCGAGCAAGCCGCGGCTGCTGGAATTCGGGCAAATGTAATAGCGGCAGAAGAGTATCGCACCACCCCTTTCACAACAGCGACCATGCGATCGGCTCAGTTCATTGGGGCCGATGACATCGAACAGCGGGTTAGGGAAGCGATTGCTGTTTCGCAAACGAATGAAAAATCAATCAGCTATGTCTATTTCCCAGAACTCGATAAGTACGGTCATCAAAAGGGTTGGACTTCTGAAGGATGGGCAGCAATTCTTGAATCTATCGACTTCGGTTTGCGCCAGCTCGCTCAGAAGCTCGGCAGAAATACCGGCCTGATTATTACCTCGGACCATGGAATGGTTGAAACAACCAAGGATCGACAACTAATACTCGACGATTATCTGGATGGTTTGTCGCTCGAGTTTTTTGGCGGTGACACCCGGAGCAGCTACCTATATTTGGCAAATAAGGATGATTCAAAAGCTGCCATCGAGAGACTGGAGCCTCTGAGCTATGCACTTGGCGCGCACACCAGCCAAGAACTTATTGAAGCTGGTTGGTATGGCCAAGTTGGAAAGGAAGCGGCGGCCAGAATGCCGGAGGTAATTTTGTTAGCCAAGAGCAACTACACGCTCTATCACAGCAAGTTTTCAAAACAGAGAGCCTTCGACATGATTAGCCATCACGGTTCTATTTCAGACGCGGAACTAAGAATCCCTATGATCAGAATCGGATTCTGAGGTAGTACCTAACACAATTTCATCCCAGCTCGGAAGCGAAGTTCTTCCTTTAGCAGGAGCGGGTCTAACTGTTGGCTGCTCCTGCATTGCCCTGCGAGCACGCAGTTCCTCAACCAGATCTAGCACGCTGGCGGAGTGCTCTTCCTTTTGCTCGTATCGCTCTTCTGAATATGTGGGCGCAGGTTCACTCACTGGTGGAAGAGTTGCGGTTACGAGATCTCTATTTGAATGAAGAAGAGTTAAGTTTGTGGCGCTGTTATCCAGGGGCTCGAGCTGGCGATTTTTTGGGTCATATCTCCAGTGCATTACGGAGTCTCCAGCCACCTCAAGTATCCACTGATCTTCTTGTCGGTAAATTCTTGTCTTGCTTCCACTGTGGTCGCGCTCTAACACTTGGCCAAATTCGCTCATGTGATTACCATCAGCAATTGGAGTCGAAAGAGCGGAATCAAGTAGGTATCGAAGTTCATCCAAGACAGGCGCAGCGAAGGGCTCCAAACTTGCTGCACTTACGCCTAGCTCTTGAGAGAGCTCTTCAACTGTCTGCCCGTGTCTGAGCCTCGTTTGAATTTCACGAGGAGAGATGTCTGCCTGCCGGCCAGCTGCTTGTTCGCTTTTGATGGCTGACTTCAAATCTTCTTCCAACAAGGCGGAATGACGAGTGCCGTCCGGGGCCTCGAAAATCAATCGATCGCCATCTCGCGAAATAAACCGCAGGTCCATAAGGTTTGCTCCTTGCAGGCATTTTGGCACCCATTTCCTCAGAAGTGCTGTCAACTCTTGGGCGAGTTCTTAACAGTTTCTGATACTGGCGTGGCAGATTTGCAAAATTGCCCGCCCTGAGGCAAGGTATTGCGCGAGATTGGAAGGAGGCCCCGTGGCGACAGATTACGATGCCCAGCGCAAAACAGATGACGACACAGAGTCCCTCGACGCTATCAAAGAGCGAATTCCGGCCAAGCCAACAATCTCCGACGACGATGCTGACAACGTTGATTCATTCACCATTCCAGATGTCGTTAATGAAGAGCTTGAGGTAGTGGTACTACCTCAACAGGACAACGAATTTACTTGCATCAGTTGCTTCCTGGTAAAGCCAAAGGCTCAACTTGGAAAAAGAAGCAAGCTAGGACCTGTTTGCAAGGAGTGCAACAGCTAATTCGGCCGGCCTTCTTGTGCTGATCACAAAGTATGGGGTTGGATCCTGCGGATCAACAATCTCTACCTTTAGTGCTGTCTTGATGTATCCGCGAATAAAGAGTTGTGATCTAGCGTCGGCAGCGGGACCGATAAGTTTTCTTAGCCGTTCCTTGTCAAGTTCCTCAGTCGTTCCAATTGCAGCCAGTGGAATTCGTATTCTTGAAACCCTTAGCTCTGAATCAACTGTGATAGTCGGGGCTGATAAAACAACAAGTGCCAAAAGTGCAAGTGCACCCGTGGCTGCAACGACTAACCCCACTTGAGTCCCAAAAGGCAATGCGGCCAGAAGGAGCATTGGAAAAGATAGGGAAGTGGCTAGCAAAATCCCTACTGAGGGCCACAAGCGTTCTCGATATAGCACTCAGATAGATTACGCTCGTGGGGTGAGCGTGGAAGTACTTATTGTCGCGGAAGATGGATTTCTTCCCACCTATGCCAATCCTGGCGACGCTGGAGCGGACCTGAAATCAACTGATGGGGTAGTTGTTCCTGCAAGAGGACGAGCGCTTGTAAAAACTGGCGTTCGAATTGCACTACCGAATGGTTTTGTTGCCCTGGTTCATCCAAGATCCGGACTGGCTGCCAAAAGCGGAATAACGGTTTTAAATACGCCTGGAACTGTTGACGCCGGCTATCGCGGTGAAATTATGGTCACATTGTTCAACAGCTCTGATGAGGACTTCGAGGTCAAGCGAGGAGACCGCATTGCCCAACTCGTTATCCAGCAAGTGGAGAAAGCTCAATTTATCGCTGTAAGTGAATTGCCAGAGTCTGAGCGTGGCGATCGTGGTTTTGGCTCAACAGGAAGAAATTAGATTTGGAAAAGTTAGCCCCAGTTGATCGAGTAACCAATGGCCCCTTCGATGCATCTGAAGTAGGCATTCTCAACCCTTATTTGGATTTTGGTTCGATTCGTATCGCGCCAAGATCTGACATGCAGATCAGGGCTGAAGTCGAAGATGCTAATAAGCGCGTGGTGGCAATCACCATCGAAATTAATGGTCACACTCTTCAGTTGCAGGCATTTGCAGCGACCCGAAGCGAAGGGCTTTGGCTTGCGACCTTGGAGGGTCTTGCAAAAACCATCACTGAACAGGGTGGAACAACCACCAAGAGAACAGGACCGCTTGGCATAGAGCTTTTGGCAGAGATGCCAAATCAAAACAAACCGAGTCTTTTCATAGGTTGCGACGGGCCTCGCTGGTTCTTGAGAGGCTTAATCAACGGAACCGATCTGACTGGCCCCAATTACGCTGACTTGATCTCTGTCTTTCGTTCGACCGTTGTTAACCGCGGAGAAACGGCTCTACCACCAGGCGATCTTCTACCCTTGAAACTTCCGGTGGCACCTAATGACTAACCCAGACGACGTAGCAAAGAGACTTGGTCTTGGTAAGTCCGAAAACGGCTACCAACTAGACAGTAAGTCACTTTTAACTGGCATCGGAGGACCGCTTGGAATTGCAGAAGCTGTTTTGCCAGCAACAGTTTTCTCGATTGTTTTTGCGATAACGAAAGAAGCTCCTGCGGCGGTTGCATCAGCTGCCGGTTTGTCAGCTCTATTTATTCTCATTCGACTGATAAGGCGCCAGTCTTTGCAGCAAGCTCTAATCGGAGCCGCTGCAATTGCACTAGCTGCTTTTCTTGCACTACGCGATGGTGGTCAGGCTGTCGACTACTTCCTTCCAGGGTTTTTTACCAACGCCGCCTACGGCTCGGCGATGCTGATTTCTGTTTTGATCAGAAGGCCCTTGATGGGTTATGTCGCGCAGCTGTTGTTTGGGCTTCAAAACTGGCGGAGATCTCGCGAATACAAGCGCCTTCGCTTTATAACGCTGATCTGGTTTGGATTCTTCGCTGCCAGGCTGGCTGTGCAGGTGCCGCTATATCTAGCTAATCAGGTGGAATTGCTTGCAGCGTCCAGAGTAGTGATGGGAGCCCCGGCTTATGCGGGGCTGCTCGCTCTCACCTGGATTCTTATGCGTCGAATAGCTCGCGATGAGAGCAGTAAATTAGAGGTTGAAAACAAGGAGTAAGGGTATGGCAAGCAGTTTTTCAGCAGAAAAGACACTTGAGGTTGCTGGGAAGAAGTATAAGTACTTCAGCATGGCGCAGCTCAATGCAAGCAAGCTGCCTTACTCGCTAAAGATTTTGCTGGAAAACATGTTGCGCACCGAAGATGGAGCCAACGTAACTGCCGATCACGTCAAGGCTTTAGTTAACTGGAATCCTTCCACTGAACCTGACACTGAAATTCAATTCACCCCAGCCAGAGTGATCATGCAGGACTTCACTGGTGTCCCTTGCGTAGTTGACCTTGCCACTATGCGTGAAGCAGTAGCTGAACTTGGGGGAGACCCACAGAAAATAAACCCACTGGCACCCGCTGAATTAGTAATTGACCACTCGGTTGTAATTGATGTCGCCGGAACGGCTGATGCTGCCGAAAAAAATGTTGAGTATGAGTACCAGCGAAATGGAGAGCGCTACCAGTTCCTGCGCTGGGGTCAGACTGCGTTCGATAACTTCAAGGTAGTTCCGCCAGGAACCGGAATTGTCCACCAGGTGAACATTGAGTATCTTGCACGCGTTGTAATGACCAAGGAAGTCAATGGCGAGCTTGTCGCCTATCCAGACAGCTGTGTGGGAACCGACAGTCACACCACCATGGTGAATGGCCTGGGTGTTCTTGGTTGGGGTGTTGGTGGAATTGAAGCCGAAGCTGCGATGCTGGGCCAACCAGTGTCGATGCTTATTCCAAAGGTTGTTGGATTCAAACTAACCGGTGAAATTCCAACCGGAGCCACCGCGACGGACGTGGTTCTAACCATCACTGAGATGCTGCGTAAGCATGGCGTAGTAGGAAAGTTTGTAGAGTTCTACGGAACAGGTGTTTCGAAGGTGCCTCTGGCAAACCGAGCAACCATCGGAAACATGTCACCTGAATTTGGTTCGACAGTTGCGATTTTCCCCATCGATGAGGTAACTCTCGATTACCTAAGGACAACTGGGCGCTCGGAGGAGCAAATCCAACTAGTCGAGGCGTACACCAAGGCGCAGGGACTTTGGCACGACAGTTCCATCGAACCTGTCTACTCGGAGTATCTCGAACTTGATCTGTCCTCCGTGGTTCCTTCAATTGCTGGACCGAAGCGCCCGCAGGACCGCATTGCTCTGAGCGATAGCAAGAGAGCTTTTGAAAAGGATGTAAAGAACTACGCGGTATCAGGTTCAAACCCGGTCTCCGTTAGAGGCAAAGACTTCAAAATTGACCACGGTGCGGTCACAATTGCATCCATTACTTCCTGCACCAACACCTCTAATCCCTCAGTGATGTTGGCAGCCGGACTTCTAGCAAAGAAAGCGGTAGAAAAGGGTTTGAAGGCAAAGCCCTGGGTAAAGACTTCGCTCGCACCTGGCTCGAAGGTGGTAACTGAGTATTACGAAAAGGCCGGCCTGACGGATTACCTCGACAAGCTTGGTTTCAACCTGGTTGGTTACGGCTGCACAACCTGTATCGGAAACTCAGGCCCACTTTCTGAGGAAATTTCAAGTGCAATCAATGAAAACGAATTGGCAGTATCGGCAGTCTTGTCAGGTAACAGAAACTTTGAAGGACGAATTAATCCAGACGTCAAGATGAACTATTTGGCATCACCTCCACTGGTTATTGCCTATTCTTTAGCTGGCACCATGGATTTTGATTTCGATCACGATTCGCTCGGTAAAGACTCATCTGGTAATGATGTTTACCTTAAAGACATTTGGCCAACTCCAGCGGAAGTGCAAAAAACAATTGATGAATCAATTTCAAGTGAAATGTTCACAAAGCAATACGCTTCAGTATTCGAGGGCGATCACCGCTGGAAATCATTGCCGACCCCCAAGGGTGCGGTCTTTGATTGGGACAAGGATTCAACTTATGTACGCAAGGCGCCTTACTTTGAGGGTCTCAAGCTCAAGCCAGAGCCGGTAAAAGACGTAATTGGGGCGCGAGTGCTGGTAAAGCTTGGTGACTCAGTCACGACCGACCACATCTCGCCAGCTGGTTCCATCAAAGCGGACTCCCCAGCGGGCAAATACCTGCAGGAGCACGGCGTTTCGAGAGTCGACTTTAACTCTTACGGCTCCAGGCGAGGAAACCACGAGGTAATGATTCGTGGAACCTTTGCCAACATTCGTCTGCGCAATCAATTGCTTACAGATGTCGAAGGTCCTTACACGCGAGATTTCACTACCACCGAAGGTTCGCAGAGCTTTATCTTTGATGCATCTGAGAATTACCGCCGCAGCCATACTCCATTGGTCGTTCTAGCCGGCAAAGAATATGGAAGTGGATCTTCTCGAGACTGGGCTGCTAAGGGAACCTCGTTGCTGGGGGTTCGAGTGGTGATTGCCGAGAGCTTTGAGCGAATTCACCGCAGCAACCTAATTGGCATGGGAGTTTTGCCGCTGCAATATCCGCAGGGTGAGAATGCCGCTTCGCTTGGGTTAGATGGCACCGAGGAGTTTGATTTCGCGGGAATTGAAAAGCTAAACCAAGGTTCGACACCAAAAGTTGTTCACGTAAAGGCAAAGCCTACTTCTCACTCGCCGCAAGGTAAGCAAGTGGTTGAGTTTGATGCCGTAGTGAGAATTGACACACCTGGTGAAGCGGATTACTTCCGAAACGGTGGAATTCTGCAGTATGTGCTTCGGTCTTTAGTCGCCTAAAGCAAGACCTGACTGAATCGCGGGAGCTACTAACTCCACCTGCCATGGCCTTGCACCCAGCTCGGTCAACTGTGCTACTAGATCCTCTTTGGGTTCGAAGCAAACCCTTCGCAAAGCATCCGGGCTGAGCAGGATTTCTATCGCTATTCCCAATTCCTCAGCCACTTTGGCAACCAGTGGTCTGATGACTTGCAGTCTTTGGTGAGCTTCAGGAAATCGCTTTTCCCAGTTGCGGTGATTTGGAATGTGGTTGGGGTCCAATTCGGGCTCTGGTAGGGAGATCGTTGTTGAGTTAGCTATCGCCTCCCACCAAGTGTTGAGCATGCTTCTAGACGCGCGTCCATGAAATTCCTTGTTGGCAGCGAGCTCCTTCTTTGTTGTTGGAGCCTGATTGACTGCTGCCATGATTGATCGATCTGGAATTAGTCTTCCTGGAGCGACGTCATTCTCAGATGCAATTTCATCTCGGACTTGAAAGAGCGCAGCTGCAATTTGAAGTTTACGGGTTTCCTTGATTTTGCTAATGCCGGGGAGGTTTCTCCACGGATCCTTGCTCGCTGGTTTAGGTTGGAAAGATAAAAGACGTTTGAATTCTTGTTCGGCCCAGCTCGTTCTTCCCAATTCCTCAAGTCGATTCGCTAAAACCAGTTTCAGCTCATGCATAACATCAACGTCCAAAGCAGCGTAGACAAGCATCTCTGGTTTTATTGGACGAACAGACCAGTCAGAAGCGCTATGTTCTTTTGCCATTTCAAAATCAAGAAGTTCCAGCGCAATTGAACTTAGACCAAATCTCTCCATTCCGCATAGCCTCGCTGCGAGTTCAGTATCAAAGAGCGCTGTCGGCCTTAGCCCAATTTCTGACAAGCAAGGAAGATCCTGCGTTGCCGAATGCAATAGCCATGGCTTAGTTTGGACAGAAGAAGCTAGCAATAAGTAGGAAGCAGATTCAAATTGAGTTGGATCGATTAGAAAAATCTCTTCAGCGGTGGCAAATTGGATCAGATATGCCTTTGATCCATATCTAAAACCCGAAGCTCTCTCTGCATCCACCGCCACCTCCAGCGATTGCTTTAGTGCCTCAGTAGCTCTTTGTAGTTGTTCCTTTGTCTCAACTAGAAGAAAAGGTCTTCTCGGTTCGAGAAGTTTCAACCGAGCCTCGCAACCTTTTGCTCGCTAGGTGGAAGGCCTGAGATCATTGCAAGCAAATCAATCCAGCCAAGTAGGTGTGATTTGAGATCGAAGTTAGTAGG
>JACCEA010011690.1_pt1 | contig 16350 bp, 16 predicted proteins | sample 7449851 | NCBI WGS metagenome assembly JACCEA01 (sample SAMN15323453, study PRJNA562643) | freshwater metagenome | isolation source: river surface water | place: USA:Blue River Watershed | collected 2017-08-18 | reverse complement strand
TAGAATCATTTTGTTTATTTCTATCTTTGTGATCAACAGTATCATCTTCTCTTAATCTGGTGTTAAGATGTACTTCTACTAAAGCTTTTGGATAAGATATCGTTTTAAGTATCTTATTACCATACAACACAACATGTTTTCTATTATCTTTTCTAAGATATGGACCAAGTACAGTATGATATCCGGGGTATAATTTTAATAGTGCTTCTTTATCAAGCTCTACTATTTCGTTTATATCCATCTCCCAAAATTGAAAGTGAGACTTTAAGATTTTAATCTCATTAAGATTATATATCACTGAGATTATTTAGAAATGGATTTATGTTAACTGGTGCCGGAAATAGGAATCGAACCTACGACATCATGATTACAAGTCAAGCGCTCTGCCAACTGAGCTATTCCGGCATTACTATTACAAGATAGTAATCTTTTTTATATATGTTAGTAGTGTATATAAAGCATATTCTTCTTCTGAGTAAATTAATCGGTTAATAACAGCTTGTTTATTCTTAATACAGTATTTAAATTTTTGAGAATCATCCGTTAACTCTATAGACAATTCCCAATTTCCATCTGGTGTTAAACACCAAACACGTGGGCCATTATTAGCTCTATGCGGAATAAAATCACTTTCATCTAATGATGCGTGTAACATACCGGATAGACTATTAATGATTAAATCTAATTCTTGACTTTTACCATAGAAAGAAATCATTCTATCTCCTTAACCCAAAAGGTACCCATCTCTTTATCTTCAGGGTCTTCTAATTTATTTTTTGTCTTGGTAAATCCTAATGAAGTATAAAGAGATTGAGAAGCTGTATTACGATCAGATATCCAGCACATTCCTGGCTTATCTTTAAAATACATTTCTAGTGCTTCTTTAGCATATCCTTTTTTCCTAAAAGCAGGAAGAATAAAAATAGGACCGCTTCTATAATACCCAGCATACTTACCTTTAGTGAGTTTTCTAGGTTTATAGAAACCAATAATAACGAAATATTCTTTCTTACCTAACGTTTTCTTTTTATCGTCTTTTTTAGTTTCTATAAAAACGACTTCTGCTATATAGTCATTAAATTTAGATAGATTAAAATAACCTTTAAGAAAAGGATCTTTATTAGAAGCTTCTAATACTTTATAGGCTTCTTTCTTTTGCTCGTCTGTAAAAGAGCTATATCTTTTCTTTTTTATCATATCTTTTTTACTCTTGTAACGATGGACATATTATTTAAATTCTGGCGGAGGATGTGAGATTCGAACTCACGAGGCGTTTCCACCCGACGGTTTTCAAGACCGCTGCCTTAAGCCACTCAGCCAATCCTCCTAAAGGTGGAGAGAAGCGCATTATTGATTCAATGGCGCACTAGTCGCCTACAGTCCACCGAATCTGCACACAATGGCTATCGGTGACGGTATCGTGGGAATCTGGCTTCTCTCCATTATATATTTTAGTCATTACTTTTTTAAGTTATAATTTTAAATTTCTTAACTGGTCTCCAGCTTCTAACTTCTTTAATAGTCGTATTTATTTTAGTATTGTCAGTAAAAATAATTGATACTTTAACATCGCTAGGTAAGTCTGGTGCAATGTCAAACACCCAATCAATATATCCATCATTAATTTTTTCGGAATTAGGGGAAATATATTTATCGTGTAAATGACTATATTCGTGTCGAGTAAAAATATTTTTATGATTAGGTAAAACATTATGCAGTACATAAGAAGGGTATAATTTATTCTTCTGAAATTGTACTAAATTAAAATATGTGTCTGTATAATCTTTTACTGGATCAATTGGGTTGCGGTTCTTTAATAACTGGATATGAAAATCATATTCAATTAACTGCTCATACATTTTACATATTGCTAATTCTAATCGATGGCTAATGAATTTGTAATCATCTAATAACTTATCAAATACATCCGGATCGTTTTCTGTGTGCGCTAATAAATAATCTTCATCCATAATACTATCTAAATTAGAATCTAAGATATGACTATCTAGTGTTATATCAAATAACGTACCAATAAGTTGTCTTTCACATTTCTTATTTTTAATATCTAGTCCACCTTGATCATCTAATGAGAAAACAGAATATTGAAAAAAATCTCCTACATCATGAAGAAAAAGATTAGCAGGAAATCTTTCTAATTTTTTTAACACTTTTGTTTTATTCATTTTATCATGTAATTCAGATAAAGTAGATATATTAGGAAATTTAATAACTTGTGTTTTATCCATTTTCTTCTCCATCTAAAATATTAAAGATGCATTTTTTTAAATCATCCAGAGATCTACTATTTTGGATATTGTACAATTTTGTTGTCAGAGATTGAGTGTTTTTAAGATACTCGAATAGATTTTTGAATTTCTTTTTATGTTTTGTAATACTATCTTCTAATAGGAATTGTTTTTCTTGTCTAGCATTGAGATCATAGTTAGCTATACTAAGCTCAGGATCTCTTTCTAGGAGGATTACCTTAGATGGTGTAATCCAATTAAACTCCCAGAAATAGTGATTGCGTATTCTATGTTCATCAAATAGATAATTATCGGGATGATAAGTTACCATACTGATCATCCAACGATCTAATACAAATACAATCTTACCGTTGTTATTATTTTTCTTACTTCTCATATCTGCATAAATTTCAGATAAGCAAGCAAGCATAAGAAGAATACTGGTGTCTTGGTTATCATTCAGTACCACATCATTATCTTTCCAGATACGTTCTCGAATAATTTCTCCTACTGGGGTACCACCAGGTAAACGATAATTAATAACCTCATAGCCTAGTGAATGATAGTAATCATTTATATATTGCACTGCTGTTGTTTTACCAACGTTATCTGCACCTTCTAATACAATAAAATTAAACGTATCATTGCCCATTACTTCTCCCGTGTGATAGTTATTTACATAATTTTTATACCTCGGTAACTATTTAATGATAGAATACAATATAGTAATATATTAATAAGGCAAAATAAAAAGACAGCTACCCCTGCTTTTGGCAGGGGTAGCTGTCTCAATGGTTGGTAGACCAGGTAGTGGATTACACCACCGGATCGAAGCCGTCCAGGCTGGTATTGGCGAAGGTGGTGCCGAAGTCAGAATCAGTCGGAGCCCATTCGCAATTGATGGTCAGCGGATCACCATCATAGACGTATGAGTCGGTCAGAGGACGCAGATGGATTTGCGTCACGAAACCGGCACCACCTTGGTCTGCTGGATCGCGTTCCAGAGTCGATTCCACCCATTCCACATCAGAAGCGATGAGGTTCAGGGAAGCACACACGACGGCCTTCAGGCTAGCCAGAGTGGTGCTGTCGTTGACTTCGTAGCCCAGGTCAGGGGACACGACGTTTTGGTCAAGGCTGACGCGTCTGTAGTTGAAAGTAACCGGAGCACCCACAAAGTCGACGTTCTCGACTGGGGTAACGGTCACGCCGGTGTCACGATAACCCACCGGCGTACCCAGGACTTGGGGCAGACCAAAGCTGGCATTTGTATCGCTCAGCAATGCAGTGGAGTTAGCCGCATTGATAGCAATAATCAGGTTAGCCAAACCTGTTTTTGAACTGTCGACGATCATCGTCAACTCCTTTTCTCAGTGAGGATGTGGAGTGTTGCAGGTTATCGATGAAAAGAAAAAAAGCATCTATTCCGAATACCGATGCTGAGATTTAAGCCCCACTGCCTAAAAACTCACACCCCACATACTATACATTATATATTTAATCCAGAACAGGATCAAAAGCATCCAAATCTACATTAGAAAATATACTTGTAAAATCCATTGGAATATCAAATGCGTCTAGATTAGGATTAAAGAATATCTCTTCAAATAAAGGAAGTCTTTTTACCTTGAAAGTAAAATCACCTATCCAGATATAACTCTCTGGTCTAAACTTAATATTGACATTAGTAAAAGTATCTTTATTAAGTTCTGGTAATTCTTCGTAATAGATTTCTTCGTGTTGTACTTGGAGATTATATAATCTATTAATCACGTCGATAAATTCAAATGTATTGGTTGCTTTCTTAACAGAAACTTTATCAGTATTATTGGTTAATAGATTAGCTGGTAAACGATTATAGTAAAAAGTAAAATCTCTTTTGTGTTTAGAGAAATTACTAGGATATACTGTTAAGAGAGTATTTCTATTATTAGGATTACCAAAGATATCGATTGGATTATCATAGTCTAGATCGTCTAGTAATAAAGGATCAATAGAGACTGTGTTTAAAAGCTCTGTAATGATATTCTTAGGGGGTTGGTTGAGATTGACGTTACTCACTGTAGAGCCTCTCAGGATCGACTGTATTAGTGTTAATAAACACACTAATACCAGAATGACATAAATACCGGTTACTGGTAATACCTGTTTCTTCCGAATGAATGGCGTGATGGACTTTAACAATACACCCTTCTGCTTCTCTGACCTTACCTTCATCTAGATAAAGTATTTTAGTCATCATCCCAGGTAAGATATATTTAGGAATAGAGTTTTGCCAAACAAAAGATAAATAATATCCATCTTTACCTGCTAACTTACTAGTCGCTTTAAATAAATTATCAGAAATATTATTTGATGAAATAGGCGCATAATTTTCTTTATTATAATTATCTTTTGTGTAGTATTCATTATTAGCTCTTTTTCTTTTAGAGACGGCTTTATTGTCCTTAACATCCACAAATCCTTCCATGACTAGACTGGCTTTAGTCAGTCTAGTCCCATTACCAGATTGTATTTTATTAATCACTGTACGATCATTGAATTTAACATCCGCTGTTGCTAGTACTGTTAGATCGCTACCTTCTAAATAATAAGTTCTTTCGATATTGGGCATTTGTTTAGCAGGAACATTAATGACTGTTAATGTCATATCACTAGATTGAAAACGAGTATAGTCATATTTAGGAAAGATATACCAAAATTTATCTTGAAAATATTGAGCTAATCCGGTCGAGTATACCCCCATTTTACTTTGGACAAATGAGGGCAGATCCATTGCATTAATAGGTGGAATTAATACATGGCTTCTTTTCTTTGTATCTTTCATTGGTATCATATCCACACCATATGCCCTAATATCAGAATCAGCAGATAATTTAGTTGCAGTTTCATTTAAAATATTCTTTATTACACTTTCTTGATTTTCGTTACGATACGATCCAGCAACCTGTAGTAGTCGCAACTGTTCGACTGTTAAATCTAATAATTGAAAACGGACTGTAAATAGATTTGTTAAGTTTAATGCCGTTTCATCTACGGTATTACTATCATTTTGTTCTACCCTAGGATTACCGGATTCATCCATAATAGCTCTAAACATTTCTGTTTCGATTCCTCTAGTTTGGTCCTGAGAATCTATTCTTTCCCCTAATGGGACTTTTCTGATTTCTATTTTAAGCTTGTCTCGATTAGGATAAATTCTTTTAACGTACATCCCTGCCGGGATCATTGCATAAAGATTAACATAATCATGATTACTATTATAATAATCTCTTTCAATATCCAGAGATAATACTTTCAGGATTTCAAAATGGTATTTGTCAATATGGATTGTCGCTCTATATGCGTAATAGGCTTGTGATACACCTTTAAATAATACACGATCTACCTCTCGTTGTAATGGGCTAGATCTGAATTCCAAAAGATACCTCCTTTAACTTTATCATCAAGCTCTTTATTGAAGAATGGCTCTAAAGATTGTCTTTCAGGAATAGTGACCGTATTAATGTTTTCTTTAATACCAATATTACTTTTCAATAGAGAATCTAGATCCATGAGATTAATACCGTGTTGTTTATATTGCTGAGAAAGAACATCGGGAGCAACTACTTCTAACCCGACATCATAACATTTTTCATAAAGGTAAGAAGCAAATTGTTCTATAACAGCTAACTCTTCTAATGGAAAAGCGTTTCCTAGAAAATCATGTTGTATCTTTTCTGACCATTGAGTTAAAAATAAATTAACGACTTTATAGATTTTAAGTAAATCATCTTTCTTAACGATTCTAATTTCTTTACCAGCATAAAACGTTTCTACAATCTTTAGAATCCCCATCTCAGTATGGAGATCAGATTCCGCTACAACAGAATCGACCATTCTGTTACCAGAAATCACTGTACCAAATAAACGGATATGTTGTGGTGAACGAGAATCCATTTGTTGAATAATTACTGCGTATCGTATTTTAGTCATCTCCCAATCTAATGTCATTTCTTCAGGAGGACAATATGTCCCCTGTAGCGGCTTTGCCATTAAAAACTCCCTAGTGTATTTTTAGCAATTAACATTAGAATCGGGATATAATAAAATCTTTCTAATAGAGGCCATTGTGTACATTCAATAATTAATGTATGTAATACAGAAAAATCTATTTCTCTTTTTTCAATATAATCATAAACCAATGATTCTAATTTAGACAATTGTCCTGGAATTCTTTTATAGAAAGCTTCAGAGAAAATATAATAATCATCCACTGTCACTGAGTAAATATTTGGCGTGATAGTGTAATTATCGACTTTATTACAAACATAAGGGTTATTTAATACGGCTTCTGTATCCCTCTGATAAGTATTTTCAATTGACTTTTCATTATATATAAATCCTACTTTTTCATAGTTATTAATATCAATAGGGTAAACAATATAATTAATTCCACTATAATGTAAAGTATTTAATTGTGGTCTATTGTTAAACGCTGCTACGGATGCAATACCGACTCTTTTCCATCCTACAGAAATATATCTGACTTCTCGGTTAAACAGTGCAGTCATTACGCTATGACTATAAAAAGATAAAATGTCATTATGGTTAAGAAGTCTTACGCCCAATAGTTTTCTATTATCTGTTACTGAAACACATGATTTAAAGATATTTGTAATAATTGGGTCATAGGTAATATCTGTGTTATTAGGGACTAGTATACTGTATAATTCGTTATCAAGAAACATATCAATATAATAATCAATTAAGAATCTAAATTGACCATATATTTCTTTACCATAATTAAATTCTTTACTGGTAATTAATGGGTTTCTATTTGTTTGTAGAAATTCTTTTATAAAAACAAATTCATTAATAGTCTTGTTATTTAAATCTAATACTCTTTCTTTATCACCAATAGCAATTAACTGATAATCAATTAAATGAATACTGTCATTCAATAATGATTGTCTTTCAGAATTAGTAACCTGATAAATCCCAAATTGACCATCATCATTATCTGCAACAAACATATCCCCCTCTAAAGGGATAAAGTGAGGATAAGTTAATGCTGACCCAGTCTGTGTAATTTCTTTTGTTGAAACGTCTTGTGTTGGATTAAAGGGGGTTTGGACAGAAATAATAAGATTTAGGATTTTATTATACTGTTGGTATGCACCAGCTTTATTAATGGATTGTCCTTGGATCATAGAGTTTTCATCTACAACCTGTGAGTAATAAGCATCAATAGACCATGGGCTACCATCAATAAATGATAAAAGACTCGATGCTGGTTTATAAGTACTATCGACATAAACATCTTTAATGTGGTCGTCTTTAATAACAGGAGCAATAGGGATAGGAAGATTCTGTGGTCTATGTGGTGAAGTATTATTGGGTTTCCTTGACATAATTGGCATTATGGTTCCTTTCTATATGCAATAATTCCTAATGTCTGTACTGTTTTCATAAACATAATGTTATCCGGATTAATCAAATACTTATCAAATTTATCCAGTTCTTTTTTAGGAACATATTGTCCATCTTCACCAATACCCTTAATAGGAATATCTTTATTTCGATCGCTAATTAAGTCTAGAATAATTCTTAGTACATCTTTATGTTTTCTTAATCTGTCTAATGCATCTGGTGTTAATAAACTTAAATCTGTTACAATTGATAATCTAACATGATAAACTTTTCTGTAATCTAATGTGACCTCATTATAGATGTTTAAATCTTTATCGATACTATATGCTAGTGGTGATTTCATTTCATTACTTTCATATAAAGTAATATTAAAAACAGATTCAAATGGGACTGTTAACCATCTAATTTCTTCTTTTAGAAAACTAATAATAATTGGATTAATTTCATACTCGTCAATTTGTTCTAAGTTAAGAACAATATCTTTTTCCTCTTGTGTTAATTGCACTAAACAAGTAAAAATAGCTTTAGTACTAGGAATAGTATAAATTGTTAAAAAATCATCAAAGTATGGAATAATAAATTCAGTTTTATTATATTGTTCTATCTGTGCATTCATTGTTTCAAATTGTTTATATATACCAGAACGCTGATTATAAATAAGTTTATTATCGTTGAATGATCTTGGGTGATCGAGTATTTGATATGTATCATCTAATAATTGATTATGAACTGAAATAGGATAAATTAATAAAATATCAGTAGGCTTATCTACTCTAACAGTGTAAGTGAATTCCACTGTAGTGGCTTCTGTTTCGTTTTCTTTATTTCCTTTATCAGGAGCAGTATCAAAGTCAAAGAAGCCTAGGATACGGGTTTGTGTCTCTGCTACGGCATATATCGGATTCTTTCCTGCTTGGTTAACAACTTTAGTAATATTTTGACTACAATTATTTGAAAAGTATGTACTTAAATCTTCATCATACGGTTTAGTCTCTTCTCTAAGACGATGCACTTCTCTGAGTACAAATAAACAAACAGGTGGGATATTATACCCATAATCTAAATCATGAATATGTGCTTGTTTATATTGTTCTATTTTATTGTTAATGAAGTTTAACCATTTCCGACTTAGTTCTCTATTAGGAAATCGAATAGAAAAGTTAATAGCTATTTCAGTATTCTTATAAATAGGGTACATTCCAAAAGATAATTTTTTATCTAAGAAAATAGGTCTACCGTCTCGATTATTAACTTGATTACAAAGTACATTTTCTTTATGGAGTTTTTCTGTAACTGTAACTGTAATCTTCTCATCAGAAGGTAATCTATTATTTAGGAACTGTTCTGATAAAGCAGAACCTGGTTGCATTATCTTTTCTGAATCAGAAGGATAATATACTTTAACTTTGTTTTCTGGATTGTCAATAAACTTATCATCTATTCCTGTATAATCTTTAATATCATTGATAATTTTTAATACGACTGGACGAAGAAAGGTTTCTTCTATATGGGAATTGGGTATAGTGACTCTAGGCATGTTTAAATGCTCCTTCTGTGAATGTCATATAATTCTTTACCACCATACGGCATTAGCCGTATGGTGGTAAAGAAGTTATATATGAATTACAATATTATTTTGATTTGTGCAAATCGAGTGATTTAGTGCACCAGAACAAAGAGTTCTGTAATACACCAGTCGATAGCTTTAACATTTTAGCAAGACTGGATACATTGTTAGCAAAATAAGTGTTACTGCGTACAATAGCGTTATACGCCGCAACAATACCCTCGACTTTATCTTCCGCAGAATCTGCTTTATTTGCTTTTGCTTCAAGCGTATTAGAAGCAGAAGCTAAATCTTTTTGTGTTTTTTCTAACTCATCCATACCAACCTCATATCCTTTTAAGGACTTGGCGTGATCATGGATAGTACTTGCTATTTTCTTAACATCAGAAACTGACATTGTTGTAAACTTATAAGAATCTTTTAATTTACCATCACCTTCATTGATGCGAATTCTATCTTGTAGAATAATATTAAGTTCTTCTGTCGGGGTAGCAGTACTTGCTACATCTGTTATATCGACAGAATATTCAGTGTGCCCAATAAATTTATCAGGGATACCAACTGTACCCATTTGTGTAAGTGATTTTGTTAATGCTGTTAGTAGAGTAGATACTGCACTATCTTTATCAGCCTCGGTCGAGAAGTCGGCACCCTTAACGGATTCGAGTAGACTCTTACCAAGATCCTTAAGTGTGGTCAGTATTTTCTTATTACCAAATTTACCCACTACGTCAAGAGCGGCTGTAACGCCTGCTGCATTGGTGGTAGGTTCAGTATTTCCTAGTGATAGATATTGTACACCAGAAGTAATTTCAAATGTTTTATGAGCACTATCAATAATCTTACCAGACATGTTATCCGCGCGAGTTTCAATATCCTTAGCACGTTTCATCAGAGAGGTATACGCGCCAAAATATTTACGATAAGCGGCTTTAATTCTTGCCCAAATTGAGGCAACAATTTCAAGAATCTTTTTCTTAATTTTAGCGAAAGTTTCACGGAAACTTTCAATAGATACGTAATATTTTCCAGAAGATTCTACGACTGGAATTAACTTGTCGGTCTCAGCTTCATTCAATGGATCACCGGGATTGACTGCACCGTCATCCGTTGCAATGATAGAAGCGGCGGTAGTTAGGTTATCAACAGCAATAACACCGTTTTCATCTAGCTCGCCATTATTCTTTACAATCATATCATCCGTTTGATCTGCGGCAGCAACAACATTTTCTGCCGACTCCGCTTGCTCAACTTCAACAAGTGCTTGATCAACTTCATCATCAGCATCTTTAACTAGAAGCATTTCTTCTTCTAGCCCGATACTAAGATTTGAATAAAAATTCTCTAATGATGCGTTTCCGTCATTTCGTGTAAGAAATTTTGACATGTTGTTTCCTTGTATGCTTAAAATCTAGCTGTAGTAATTACGTACAAGATGTACGATTACTTTGACTTATGTAGATCAAGTGACTTAGAGCCCCAATACAAGACATTTTGCATTGCGTTGGTTGAAATTTTTAATGCTTTTGCTAACGTAGTAACTTGGTTAGCAAAATAAGTATTACTGCGTACAATAGCGTTATACGCTGAGGCCAAGCCAGTTATCTTATTATCCTCATCGGATTCCACTTTGTTTGCTTTGCCTTCCAGCACATTGGTAGCCGCCGCAATGTCTTTTTGATGTTTTTCTAGTTTATCCATACCAGTTTCATAACCCTTCAGGTCTTTTGCTAGCTGAGACACTTCTTCAGCAACTTTCTTGACTTCTGTTGTAGTCATTGTGGTAAACTTATAAGAATCTTTTAATTTGACATTGCCTTCTTCAAGCTTCCATCTCTGTTGCAACAGTAGATTTAGTTTTTCAGTGCCAGCAGCAGCACCGGTGCCAGTAGGTGTATCCACTTTAGAAATTGTTTGACCAATAAAATCACCCTTAATCTGGGAACTATCTACTGCTCTTGTATAAGTGTCAATAACTTGTGTTAGTTCACCAACACCTTTATTCATTTCACCAACATCGCCAAAATCGGCACCTTTGATCTTTTCAGAAATATCCTTACCAAGAGTTTCCAGTTTATTCAATACTGCACTCTTATTAGAGAGAATTTTAATCTTTGCAAAAGCATTAGTGATGCCAGCAACAGACGTTGTTGGCTGGCTATCACCGACACACAAGTACTGGAAGCCAGAAGTAATTTCAAATGTTTTATGTTCGTTGTCAATTGTTCTACCAGACATATTGTCGGCTCGTGTAGCCAATTCATTGCCTCGCTTGATTAGTGAGGTGTAGGCACCAAAGTATTTACGATATGCTTCTTTAATGCGCTTCCAGATGGAAGCGACAATTTCAAGAATCTTTTTCTTGATTTTAGCAAAAGTTTCACGGAAACTTTCAATAGATACATAGAACTTACCCGAGGATTCTACCACCGGAATCAGTTTTTCAGTATCAGATTCATTTAGCGGGTCACCAGGATTATTAACACCATCATCTGAAGAAATGTTATTGGCAGCAGTCATCAGATTATCAACAGCAACAACGCCGTTTTCGTCTAATTCACCATTATTTTTTTCGATTAGATCGGCAGTTTGGTCAGCAGCCACAACAACGTTTTCTGCTGCTTCAACTTGCTCGACTTCTTCTTCTGCTGCAGCAATATCATCATTGGCCTCATTGACCAATAGCATTTCTTCTTCTAGACCAATAGACAAATTCGAATAATGATTTTCTAGTGAAGCATTTTTTGTATCACGAGTAAGGAATCCAGCCATGTTGTTTCTCCTGAAAAAGGTGTGTGTAAAATAAAATTATTTGTACAAGCTCATGCTTTTTTGTGCATGAGAGACAAGGTTTTTAGTCGTAGTCATGATGTACCCAATTGCTTGTGCAGGGAAACTATCAAGACTAACAGCAGCAGCTTTCAATAGATCGACTGCCAAAGAAGCATTTGCCTTAACACCGGCATCTTCATCATTCACGGAAGTACTAGATGCTTTCTTGGCAGCATCAGTCAGCTTACGACGCTTTTCTTCTGCTTTAACCATAGCATTATTTAGATTACCAATAGTATCAAAACTAGGTTCTAGTGCGTCCATTGCTTTGATAATGTCAGCTTTTTCAAAATAAACAATATTCTTTTTAACTTTAGACTTATCAAAGTCAGGATTAAATTCCGTCATAATGATTTGAGATTTTAGTGCACCCTTTACAGAGCTATAATCTTGAGTTTCAGTTTTTGGTGGAGTATCTGTAGTTGCTCCGCCACCAGCAGTACCTGCACCCTTGGCAGCAGGTTCTGGATCACCCATATTAGGATCATCTTCTTCCAGACCATAGCTTTCTAGTCCACTTAATAGTGACCCATTAGCTTTGGCAATAGCGCGCCATACGCAACGACCACCCAACATTTCAGGGGTTACTGTAATTTCATAAGCATTAGTATCACTAACTTTGCGTTTTTCAGCATTAGTTTCATTAGCTAGACCAGGAACTTCATATCCACTTACCATAGCCAGATATTGTTCTACCGCGCCTCTTATTTTAGCTTTATCCGCAAAGTTACCAACAAAGTCAGTAATCTTACCAATAGAATCACTGCTGGTGTTCTTAGTGAAACCAGTATTAATCACTTTAACCAATTCGGCCATTGCAGTTGCAGCAGTAACCATACTAGCAGATGCCGGAACAACGCCAGCAATATGTAGTGCCAGTGCAATACCTTCATCATCATAATTCTTGGGGTTAGCTGCGCCAGTTAGCGCATCTGCTTTAGCTTTAGTTGATGCTACCAACTTTTTCATTCTACCAGCGCTATTAAACATTTTAACCATAACACCTTTGATCTTGTTACCAAGATTCAACAGAAAATCAATAATCTGTTTAAACCAGTTAGCAATAGTATCGCCCAAGCCTTCAAGTGATACTCGGGTAGCACGTTCACGTGAACCAGCGCCACCAAAGCTTTCTAGTGAAGAATAAATCTTATCTTGCTCATAATCAGTAATTGGCTTTAACGCCGATTCAATACCTTTTTGTAGTAGCATAATCCCAGAACGATTCAGGCCACCATTCCGGAGGCTATCTTTACCAATAGCGTAAAAGCTAACAAGCTGACCAAAACTTTCGCATGAAGTTACAGCCAAATCATCAGCGTTAGTCAGTTCACCCAGTTCATCTTCAACAGTATCAATCAAATGTTCAGTACGATCCACCAGCGGGGTTTCTTCACCACCAGTATTATTATCACCAGCGTCTTCAATGCCTTTACTAATTGTCGTAGATCCAAGTCTACCTAGAAATTTGCTCATTGTCACTGTCTCCTAAAACAAAGAATAAAATACATATTATTTTTTAGTCTACTCGACCAAATAAAATAGATAAAGTTAAAACAAAATCAGAAACCCCACCGGGTTTCGATATCCAGCATATAATTGCTTCTTTTACAGTCTTAATTCCGGCTTTATCTATTTTATCTATAATATTATTATTTACCACTGTATAATTACCAGCATTTTCAGAGAGTGATAGAATAGGAATCCAGGTAATTAAAGGTGTTTTTCTTTCACCAAAAATAATAAAGTCTATTGTTTCATTTAGAAAATTGATATGTGAGTCAGATGTAACTGGACTCTTATGTTGTAAAATATACCATTCAGAAAAACTACTTAATCCAAAAGCGTCAATAGAAACTTGTACCAGATTTTCTATAAAATTAATACATTTGCAATCATTTGGTTTTAATTGATAATGTTTAAAAATAGCATCGATATTAGGATTAGAAACTGTTTCTCGAATTGATTGTGTTAAATACTCAGGTCCAGAAAATGCATATCTCTGTGAGGTGTTTTTAGGTACTTTTACTGTATCACCTAATGAGTTTCCTAAAAAACCTCTAGGCGTAATTTCTAACATCTCAAGGTGTTTATGTTGTCCAGCCATTAATCGCCCCCTTCTAACTCATAAATATCTCGAGTTAGATCATCTATTTCGTCTTGTAGAAATTCGATTCTTGCTTCGATTGCTGGATTAGGTTTACCATCTAATTGTAGTTTATAATGCATTTGTCTTAACATTAAAGTATCTTTTTCTTTAATGGCTTTCAGATAACGTTTATGTTTATACTCTTCCCATTTTACTCTAACCGCAAAAATAGGATTCCAGTTAACATTAACCAAACCAAGTCCTATCGGATCCAGTTCTGTACTAGAATTATTGACTGATGCAATTTTAATAGACTGTGCATTTGCAGTAATATCTGGAATGCCTCTAAGGATAGAATCTAGATTATTTTTATTAATATTTTTATTTCTAATAAGATTTATCATTTTAGCAAATTCATTAAAATTATTTGTTACAAATTTAACTTCTTTTTCTAGCATTTTGAATTGTGGGTCAATTGAATTATCCCCTACAGCAATTGCTTTAGATTGTTCTATATAAATATAATTTAGCAATACACGAGCATATTGAGAAGTAAATACAAATAATTCAACCAAACGAATAATGCTGGCTTTACGATAACCAATACCATCCATCACAATATCTTTATCAAAGTTACTTTGTACAGCAGTAATCAAAGGATCCATCATGTCTAACAATTTCTGTAGTGCGTCTAGGATAATCACAATCATTGATTCATTTTTATTTGTTTTAGTTAGAGTATGAAAAGTACTGGTAAAGATAATTAAATTTTTAGCTTTAGGTTCCCAACGCTTAAAGATCTCCAGTGAGTTCTTATATGGAGGGATCGTTTCTTTTTTTAGTTCATCTGACAATGCGCGAATTGTATCAACGAGATTATCTCGAGTCGAAGTAGGCATAAGGCTTGCAATAAATCCAACGATATCAAACATAAAACCTCCAGAAAAGAAAAGAAAAATTAGAATACAGGAGGTTTACCTTCTAGCATAGTTTTCATTAGGGATGCAATATCTGGACCATTTCCCTTAGAAGCGTTTTTCATATTTTTCAAACTTATTTTAGTCGCTTCTGATAGACCACGAGTATAGATAACTGCTTGCTCTAGATCTTGATCGATGATACAAATAATCATTAAACTACTGGCTTCAAATATCTCTTGTCGTGTTTTAATATTATCTAACTTCCCATGTATTTTACCTTCTAAATCAATTCTTGTTGATTTATCCATGACTACTAAATTACTTGATACCCCAATAGAAGGATTACCAGAGAGTAGAGTAGAAATTGTATTCTTTGCTTTTCTATTTCTAATTTCATTAAAGATGCCAGTCTTATCAGTAAACAACGATTTATGATATTCGTCAATCATGTCATTACACATGATAAAATCTTTAATAGAAATCACATTTTTCTTTAAAAGAAATAAACGTTCTTTCATCGAAGTGGTGCCTTTATCGCTAATGGATAGACCAGTAGAAAGTAAATTACTTTCTAGGATATAAGTATTTAATCTAAGTGCAATTAATACTGGAATAGAATCTGCACCATTACGAATTTGTATTTCTAATAGCTTACCTGTCACAAGATTAGAATCTTCAGTAATCTGTGCAACTGTATTACGATTAATACCAACTTCAACTGGTATATCTTCTCTGTTCATTTTAAAACTGGCTTCTAATCCATAACTCGGCTTACTGTAATCAGGAAGTCTATCTTTAAAATTTTCCATGTTTAAAACGTAACCTGCCGTATTTAGAAAATTATCTGCTGGATCACGATTAGGGTTAAGTCTTTCCAATTCTCTTTTAACTGAAATATTACCAACTGTCATTGTCATCGCAGCGGCTTGTAGTACATAAGCGGCCATAAGAGATTGTAGCGATTGCAGTACGTTATGAAGGAAAGTATCACCAAACTGTAGCTTTGCATCAATCAGTGCAATTGGTTCTATTCTACCACTTTTAAGAAACTCGGAATAGGATTTTGCTTTACCTGCTGAAATAATATCAAACACTCTATTAAAAAACGAGAAGCCAATTTTATCGACTTCAGGAAGCCCACTGTACGCCATGATGAATCCCTCCAAAAGGAAATTGTGATGACTGATAAAATAAATCCAGATAGAACCAAAACGTTAGAAGAATTGTTTCAGGAGAATGGATTACCTTCCCCAACTAAAGGTTTTAAGAAATTATTATCTGGTA
>JACCEA011807176.1_pt1 | contig 16351 bp, 7 predicted proteins | sample 7449851 | NCBI WGS metagenome assembly JACCEA01 (sample SAMN15323453, study PRJNA562643) | freshwater metagenome | isolation source: river surface water | place: USA:Blue River Watershed | collected 2017-08-18 | reverse complement strand
GTGTATTTCCGGATCATCCTTCTGTTCGGTATGCTTTTGCTTTTTCTGGTGTCGATGCAGATGGGGCAGATCTATGAAACTACGACCTTGCCTGTTACCTATCAGGTCGTGGAGAGTTTCGGTGGATCGTTCACTCTATTCATCGTGATACTGACGATATTGTTTGGAGGGGAACTGGTGTGGCGTGAACGTGAATTCAGGATGAGTAATATTACGGACGCGCTGCCTGTGCCTAACTGGGCTTTCTATGCGAGCAAGATGTTTGGTTTGATTTTTATGCAGGTGATACTGGTTGGTATCATTATGCTTTGCGGCATTGTTGTGCAGTTGTCAAAAGGATATACCAATATTGAGCCTATACTTTATGTGCAGTATTTGTTGGGTATTGTGTTGCCTGATATGGTGTTTCTTGCTATCCTGTCGGTGTTTGTGCAAACGCTGGTGAAGAATAAATATCTTGGTTACTTTATAGTAGCACTCTTCTATTTCTGGAATACCGTTTTTGCACCGCTGGTATTGAAACATAACCTGCTTGTCTTCTCTTCCAATCCTGCAGTTGTGTACTCAGATATGAACGGCTTTGGACATAGTGTATGGCCTTATTTTGTGTTCAAGTTGTATTGGGGGGCGTTCTGTCTTGGTCTGGCAGGTCTATCCAGTCTGTTGTGGGCAAGAGGGACGGAGAGGAGCCTGAAATTGCGTATAACAGAAGCATTGGCGAGCGTTAATAAAAAATCGTGGGGTCTCGTAACCGTAAGCTTTGTTGTGTTTATTGTTTGCGGCGGGTTCATTTACTACAATACCAATGTGCTGAACGACTATAAGTCGAACACCGAACAGGAAAAGGAGCAGGTTGCGTATGAGAAGGCATATAGAAAATACAAAGGAATACCGCAACCAAAGATATCTGATGTGAAGCTCTTTCTGGATCTGTACCCATCAAAAAGGGCATTGCAGGTGAAGGGTAGCTATGTGCTTTTGAATAAAACCAATACTCCCATCGACTCTATTCACGTAATTATGCCCGGGACGCTGAAGGTGAGGAAGATGGCACTGGGTGTGAAGTACAGAGATGTGTTCAAAGACTCTGTTATCGCAGACTACAGGATTCTGAAATTGGATGATCCGTTGATGCCGGGAGCAAGTGTGTCTCTTGAGTTTGACATTGAGATGGTGAGTCGCGGATTTGAACACGGTTTTACTGGTTTAGCTACGCCTTTGTACAACGGTACATTTATCAATAATCAGAGTTTTCTGCCTTCTATCGGATATAATGAACAGTATGAAATATCTGACAATGCCGACCGGAAAAAGTATGGACTTGCCTACCGCCCCACAGCCAATAAGATCAGTGACACAGCATCATGGCAGCGCAATCTGTTCATTCATGATGCCGACTTTGTGACACTTGATGCAACCGTGAGTACAGAGCGCGACCAGATCGCTGTTGCGCCGGGTTATCTGCAAAAAGAATGGGAGGAGAGAGGGAGGAAATACTATCATTATAAAATGGATAGCAAGATCTTGAATTTTTATTCTTTTTTGTCTGCACGGTACAAGGTGAAAAGAGATGTTTGGAATGGCGTGAATCTTGAGATATTTTATCATCCCGGACATGAGTACAATCTTGATGGGATGATGAGTGGAATCAAGAAGTCTTTGAGCTACTACACTACTTCCTTCTCTAATTACCAGCACAAGCAGGTGCGAATTCTTGAGTTCCCAAGGTATGCAACCTTTGCTCAGTCGTTTCCTAATACTATTCCATTCTCGGAGGGGATAGGTTTTATTGCTGATGTAAATGCAAAAAAGTCGGATAATGTTGATTATCCGTTTTATGTGACCGCGCATGAGGTGGCGCACCAGTGGTTTGCCCATCAGGTGGTGGGTGCCGACGTTGAAGGGTCAAATATCTTGTCGGAATCGCTGGCGCAGTATGGTGCGATCATGGTATTAGAGCGTGAATATGGCGAGGATCGTTTGAGGAAATTTTTGAAGATCGAGATGGATAATTATCTCCGTTCCCGCTCCGGTGAATCGGAGAAAGAGAAACCATGGGCATATGCTGATGCAGGCCAGTCTTATATACTTTATCAGAAAGGAGGTGTGCAAATGCATGCGTTGAATAAGTACCTTGGTGAAGACAGTATGAATAATGCGGTGAAGCGTTTTATTGAGAAATTCGCTTTTAAAGGCCCGCCATATCCAACTACTCTGGATCTTGTAGCCAGTATCAGACAATCGACACCCGACTCAATGCAGTATTTTGTTACAGATCTTTTTGAAAAGATCACGATACACAACAGCAAGATCACAGATGCAAAAAGGACCGCAACAAATGGCGGATATGATGTGGACGTAACAGCCCTATTCGAGAAGAACTATGCCGATAGTACCGGGAAGGAAGTAAAAGCCTCCGGAGACAGCTATGTGGAGATCGGGGTTTACAAGAACAGGGGTGATATGATCAGTCTCAGAAAGTACAAACTTCATCAGGGGGTAAACAAGTTGAAAATTTCTGTGACGGAGCGTCCATACAAGGTAGTGTTAGACCCAAGGTTGTTATTGATCGACAAAAATCCGGATGACAACGAATTTAAAGTGGGTAAGCCGGGCGAATTGAGTTCATCAACGAAAAAGCGGACAAAGAAATGATGCAGGAAATCAGACGCTATTTATCTGACATTGAGGCACTAATGTTGATGTTTTTACATTAACTTTAAGCAAATTTTATTGATGCAGATGAAAAAATGTAATTCGATCCTGCGTGTTGGCTTACTGCGTAGCTTGATTGTTGCGTCGTTGTTGGGAGTTGTTGCCTCAACCGTACAGGGCCAAGTAGCTCAAAGCGCGGTACTTTCCCAAACGAGGAACAAGGTAGACAATACTCCGACATCAATCACATTCGGATCGGAGGCCGGTTTCCAAATGGCCAAGCCCGATGTGGTTTTTTCCGGTATGCTGGATATCAGCCAGGGTGGTCCTATTTCGATGCGCCTGAAGAATAGCATAACTACGAAAGCGGGTATAACGACAGACAGGTACGACGAATATTACAAGGGGATCAAAGTGGCGCATGGTGGGTATACCCTTACCGGTCGTGATGGGAAAGTCAGTTTTATGACAGGCAACTATTACCGGCCTATGAGTGATCTGTCGGCATTGCCGTCAAAATCGGAGTCTCAGGCTTTCGCGAGTGCACTTAGTTTTGTGGGTGCATCGAAATACAAGTGGCAGAATCCTGTAGAGGAGGAGTATATCAAAAAGTTGTATCACAAAACCGATACTTCCTATTTACCGAAAGGTGTGTTGGTTTGGATAGAGGATATGCGAGACGACAAGGAGGACCGGAAGTTGCGTCTAGCTTATTCGTTTGATATCTACGCGGAAGAGCCGCTGAGCAGGCAGGTCGTTTTCATAGATGCAAATGACGGACATGTACTTTTCTCTAACCAAATGATAAAGCATGTTGCAGCTACCGGCGCATCGCGTTACAGTGGTGTAGTGCCTTTTCAGACTGCAACCATGCCATCTACCTATCACATGTTCGATTCGACAAGAGGGGATGGTGTTCATACAATGAATATGGGTAATGGTACGTCTTATGGCGCGGCTACCGAGTTTGCAAGTGCGACCAATACGTGGCCCACTATACCGAGCCACGATGTTGCGATAGATGCGCATTGGGCAGCATCGGAGGTGTACGATTACTTTTTTACTGAACACGGCAGGCTGAGCTGGGACGGGACGAACGGGTTGTTGCTTCAATATGTACATTATGGCAATAACTACAACAACGCATACTGGAATGGTTTTTCAATGACCTATGGTGATGGGTCGGGCATTGCCGCAGGTGGCTTTAGTCCGTTGACAAGTATGGACGTTACCGCGCATGAAATCGGACATGGTGTTTGTCAGGCGACAAGTGATCTGATCTATGAAAAGGAATCGGGAGCGTTGAACGAAGCGTTCAGCGATTGCTGGGGAGCAACTATTGAGCACTGGGCCGACCCGCATGAGGTGGATGCAATGCCTAAGAACGCATGGGAGATGGGCGAAGAGATTGGTACTGAGCCGTTACGCAGCATGAGTTCGCCGCTGTTGCAAGGTCAGCCAAATACCTATGGCGGTACCAACTGGATAAACGTGGTTGGATGCACACCGACGGGTGGTAATGATTATTGCGGGGTACATAGGAACAGCGGACTGATGAATTATTGGTACTATCTTTTGGTGAACGGTGGTACCGGGACCAACGGACTGGGAAATAGTTATGTCGTGAACCCGCTTGGATGGACCAAATCGGGTATCATCCTTTACCAGTCTGAGTTGGTGCTGGCGAATAATGCTACTTATGCCGACATGAGGACGGCATCTATAAATGCCGCTAATGTTTTGTATGGTCCATGTTCTCCGGAGGCACAAAGTGTAACAAATGCATGGTATGCAGTGGGTGTTGGTGCCCAATTTGTGGTGTGTACTCCTCAAATAGCGTTTTCAGTTACAAAGGCAACGGTGACTGAGGCATCTCCTGCTGTGACGTGTCCCGCGTCAAGAACATTGAACATCGGATTGAAGCCTATAGGTACGATCGCCGGTGGTAGCCCTGTTGCCAATATTGTGGTTGCGCCGACTTCAACCGCTGTATTGGGTCTTGATTATACGCTGAGTACCACAAGTGTTACTTTCCCTCCGGGCGATACATCGACGAGGTTCTTTACGTTGACCATTTTTGACAATGGTGCTGTTAATGATAATAAGCATGTTGATCTTGCTTTTACGGTCACACCTGCAGGAACCGGAGCCACGGTAGCACCGTTTAATGATTCTATGACCGTTGTTATTAATAATAACGACAGTTTGCCTTATTTGGGTGGTGTAAAGTACTCGACCGCGGATAACGGAATACCTGTTACAAGTGACTTTACCTCGCCTTTTTACGGTAAACAGCGAAGAGCAAGGTCTCAATACATAATATATGCCGATGAGCTGGTTGCAGCAGGTGTTGTGCCCAATGTACCAATAACGCAGATAGCACTGAACGTACTGACAAAGGCATCTACCGCTCCATTCATTGGTTTTTCTGTGAGTATGGCCAACACCAACGTGCCGGACCTGTATTCGAACTTCGTGACTGCCGGACTCACGCAGGTGTATCTTGGCGACCACACAACTAATTTAGGCATTGACTCACTCGACTTTAACACCGGTACATTTACCTGGAACGGTACAAGTAATGTTGTGGTGCAGTTCTGTTATGGTATGAATGCCGGCACCGTTAGCGCAAACGACAAGGTGCAGGGTGTGCAGCAGAGTGATTATATAATAGGCAACTACAACGTTACAAATACAGGGTCGGGTACGGGTTGCTCTCTTGGTTTCTCAACCGGTAACAGGGTAGTGGTAAAACCGTTGATGCGATTCAAGCAGACAGTGCCGCCAATGACAGTAGAGACTGTAGCTACAAGTACACGCGTGTGGAATGTGAGGGCCGGTCAGGAAGTTTATTTTTACAGTACGGCAGATACGCAACTGATAGCAGGGTTGAAAAATCCTGATAATGACCTTGGTTGTGTTGCCGCCACTGTTACACAGCAGGGAACAGGAATGGTGCCGGCTATTTTTTCGGCTATCAATCGCTCGCTCAAAGAAGTTTCCATCAATCCGACGATAAATGGTGCGATCACCACGTCTTATATTACGTTCTACATGACCAATAGTGAGTTGGCAGGTGTTGATCCTACCACATTGTTCTTGCTCAAGACCACGGCACCTACAGACGCTACGGTTAGCACTGCAAACTCTGTTGTGGTGCCGGTAACGCTTATCTACGGCGGTAACTATGTAGGATTCAGGGCGTCACTCACGGGTTATGGAAGGTATATGTTGGTAGACGGTCCGTTGTGTAACACGCCGGACGCGCACATTACTGCCGCTGGTCCTACTTCGTTCTGCCTGGGAGGCAGCGTGACTCTGAGTACACCTACCGGTGCCGGGTACACCTACCAGTGGCAGAAAGATGGTGTGGCCATTTCGGGTGCTACTTCTGACACTTACTCGGCTTCGCTTGGTGGTAGCTATGTTGTAGTAGTGAACCAGAGTGTTTGCGATAGTGTTTCTCTGCCTGTATCAGTAGTGCTTGACTCTGCCTACACTGCTCCTATTACCGGTGCTGTTACCTTTATCTGTCTGGGTCAGACCACCACGCTTGCGAGTGCAACGCTTGGTGGTGTATGGACGACAAGTGATGCTGCCGTGGCAACTGTTTCTGCCGGAGGTGTTGTTACATCGGTAGGTGCAGGTACTGTGACTATTTCATATACGGTGACTGGTCCTTGCGGATCAGCTGTTACTACTTATGCGCTAACAGTGAATGCCCCTACGGCTGTGCCTCCAATAGCTGGCCCAACGGTAGTGTGTGAGGGTAGTTCCATAACCCTTTCCAATGCTGTGTCTCCCGGAGTGTGGTTGAGCGGATCGCCATCTGTAGCTACAATATCTGCAGGGGGCGTATTGAGCGGTTTGGGAACGGGTACTACTATTGTTACTTACGAACATACAAATGTATTCGGTTGTGTCTCGAGTGCTAGCGTTATCATCACAGTAAATGCAACGCCGACAGCAACAACCACTCCTACCGGTTCATTTGTATTGTGCACTGGTGGTATCACTACATTCAGTGCATCGCCTTCAGGAGCGGGATATTCTTATCAGTGGCAAATGGGGGCGTCCGATATTGCCGGCGCAACAAGTGCTACCTATACAACGGGAACAGCCGGAACATATAGGGTGAGAATAGCGACGGGTGGCGGCTGTTTCAGTTTCTCCCCAGACATTATCCTCACATTGAGTCCGACGGCTATTGTGGTTCCTACTATTGTGGTGAATGCTTTGCCCGGTACAAATGTTTGCGCAACGGGTGCTCCGGTTAATTTCACAACAACTATAACTAATGGTGGTACTACACCGGGATATAGTTGGGCAATTAACGGAACATTTGTTGGTGCTACCGGTTCAAGCTACTCCTATGTGCCGGCAAACGGAGATGTGGTTTCTTGTCAATTGACGAGCAGCAATACTTGTGCCGTGCCTTCTGTGGTGACAGCGTCTGTAACAATGACGGTTAATCCGCTGGTGACGCCTGCGGTAAATGTGGCAGCTACACCAAATGATACTGTCTGTGTTGGTGATGGAGTGTCATTTACAGCTGCGCCTACCTTCGGAGGCACTGCGCCTGCATACTGGTGGACGAAGAACGGTGTTTTTGCGGGAGTAGGACCTACGTACAGCTTGACTTCACCAGCTGATGGGGACGTAGTTATTTGCAGGATGGTTTCTAATGTCGCATGTCCTGCGGTGACAACCGTGAACAGTACTCCGCATACCATTCGTGTAATGCCACATGTGGTGCAGTCTGTTGAAATATCTTCAAGTCCAGCAGTGTTTGTGCCGGGTGTGCCAATGACGTTTGTTGCAGTGACGACCAACGCCGGCGCTACACCGGGATATCAGTGGTTTATCAATACCACTGCCGTTGCAGGTGCTACAAATATCACGTTCACCAGCAATACGCTGTTGCCGGGTCAGTATGTTCATTGTAAAGTGACAACCAGTCTGCCTTGCGCTTCGCCACATATTGTGATGAGCAACGGTATAGAAATGAAGACCGGTGGTGGTAGTACGGGTATTGCAGATCTGGACGGTGGAAGGACGTTCAGGATCGTGCCAAATCCTAACCGGGGAACATTTGCGATGACCGGTCAAATAGCAGGTGGAGGTAATGATGCGCTATCGCTTTCGGTGGTTAATATTCTCGGTCAGACCATTTACAGCGGAGAAGTTCACTTGCAGGACGGAGTGCTGAATTCTGATGTTACGCTTCCTGTGAATATTGCATCAGGAGTGTATTTTATCAATTTGACAAGCGGTACTACGCATGACGTTATTCCGTTTACAATAGAAAAATAACTAACTGAATTTTTATGGATCGGGGACGACTTGACGTTGTTCCCGATTTTTTTGTTTAAATCCTCAGTGATAACAAAGGGTTGCAAGGTTTTATTCGTCTTGATAGTATGGTTAGACTGGCTTTAATATTAGTCATGACGCTGATAAGTTCTACAACAGGGCTTTATGGTCAGGTCTTTAATGCTGTGCTGATCAACAGTGTTGATTCTAACGTGCTGTCCCATGCATCAGTAAACGTGGACGAACTACGTGCACAATTCCTCACTGATGACCACGGTAGGCTTTCTTTCAAATTGCATGACTCGATCCGCACCTTGAGTTTCTCGATAGCTGCGATAGGGTGTAGGGTGAATTTGAAGCATGAAAGAACCCGCAAAACACTTGATACCATTTATGTTGAGATCTTTCCGCGGGAGCTGGAGGGATATACCATAAAGGGTTTGTCTGCCGAGAATGTAGTGAGAAAAGCTGTGGAGATGATAGCTGTGAACAATGGAGATACTGCCTATTTCTGTGCATCATCGTACAGGCAATACGAAAAGATAAATGGGAAATATGCGAATCTGCTGGAAGCTACTCCGGAGATCATGGTTAAAGTGAGAAAGGACAAAGGTAAATTACGGCCGAAGCTGGCTTATGCTGTTACCAATGCGCGGTGGACACAGTCGGTATATGAGCCTGGCCATCCAGAAACGAATTCTATAGACGTTCCGCTAGCGGAGAACATTGTACATAATCTGGAAGGAAGCAGTTTGTTGCCAACAAGGTTTTCGAAATACAGGTTCGCATTTGATACAACCAATAAGGATGATAAAGTGTATGTCATCAAGTACCTGATAAACGATTTTTCTTTGGAGAAACACGGGGTAAGTAATCTGGGTACGTCGTTTTGGGGTGAATCGTATGAAAGAGGCGTGATTACGATCGAACGTGGGTCCTTTGCTTTGGTGCGGTTTCAGCGGCAGACATACAGGTATAGGGACTACACCTATTTTGTGAATGGCGGAAATAATTGGGTCTTACCTGAACGACGCTATTATTCAGAGCTAAAGGATGCGGCTTTGGATGTAGCCTACAGGAAGCAGAACGACCTGTGGTATGCAGATAGGATATTCTACCATTATACCAATGAGTACTATCGTGGCGGGTGGGGTAAATTGGAATATGTGGTGACGTGCTATTATGAATGGAAGAACGATGGGATTTCGAAGTACACCACCGAGCAGCATCATGATCAGTTCTTTCCTTCGATGCTTGTATATGACAAGGTTTACGACAGGGAAAAGTGGACTAATCTGTCTATCCCATTTTTGCTTGCCGATCAGCATCAGGTGTTTACTGATCTGAGTGGCGGCGAAAGCCGGCAAATATTTGTGGATCACCTGCCGGTGAAGAAGTAAGTGCATTAATTGTTCATAGCCCACGAGAACCCAAACCTAAATACCGAGTTTGGCGCAGCGTAGACCGGAATAATAGCGTTTCCATTTGTTCGATTAATAACCGGTGAACCCGTGAACAATATTGCGTTTTTGGCGAAGCGTTGCTGCAGGTTGTCGTACATAAGAAAGGCACGGAAGCGTTTTACTTTGAAATTTACGAAAACGCACATTTCTGGTGTGTTGTTTACCCTTAGCGTGTCCTGATAAGAGAATCGGTTATAGATGGCATTATAACCGGCCGGGGCATATGGTGAGTTATACCTGCATTCTATGCCGGTTGCCAGTCGCAAGGAATTGCCGAAAAGTGGCTTCTCAAAACTCAACTGGTGTCGTCCCATAAAAAGTGGAACATTTACCGGTTCTCCGGATGTTGTTGTTTGATATACTAGTTCGTTGTCCAGATAAAAGGAGCCAACTTTAAATATTTTCCGTGCCCAGAATTGAGGGACAGAGAACGTTCCATTGTATTGGTCGGGCAGACCTTTATTATTTAAGAAGATATAATTGGCAATGAGGTGTGCCCTTCCGCCAACTCCCATCTTTAATTTGGAAGATTCTATGCCGGCACTCAATGTTGTGATGCTTTCTTTGTTGAAACTAAAGCTTCTGTTTACGTGAAGATTGTTGTAGTCAGTAAGGCTAAAAGGAGCACTTCCAAGTTGCTGGTTGATGCCTGCAATAAACCGTCCGACGGTTTTTGATATTTCTTTGCCGATGGTGGCCGTGAAATTGAAATTGCCTGCGTATGTGCCGGATGTGAACATGCGCAGTGATGCTCCGTAATCCCATTCTTGCGGCTCGATAGCTTCTTTTCGAAGTACACCCTCAATAAATGTACTCATCCTGCTATGGCGGTCTATGCCGGTAGTCCAATAAGGAGTGTCTGCAATAGGGATGATTGTGGGTGAGGAAGAGAACTGATCATATCGCACCCCGGCTCCGGCACTGAATCGTAGTTGGTTCTCTGCTTTTCCAAGATAGCCGCTAAGCAGTATCTTGCTATCTGCCCAAAACCAATTCTGTTTTGTGTAAACAGAGTCAATTCCCGGTGCATAATATCCGGTACCGTTGTTTGCGAACGACCTGGAAAAAAGAGAAATGTATCGCATGGAATCGGGGGCGAGGTCTTTGTACTGGTGTTTTTCGGTGCTGATCGTTGTGGCGTGAGTTATGCTGAATCGGGGGGTGAGGGTGTAGTAATAAGCCGCTGTATCGTCTTCGTCAAATGTAGTGTCTGTCGTGCCAAAAGTGTACTTGTGTTGCAGCATGAATGTACATTCGCGAAGCACATTTGTAACAGATGATCGGGTTGTTGAATACTGAGATTCATAGGCGGTATTCAGCGTTTTTCTGTCGCTATATGCCGGGTCTGTAAGTGCCGAATCGTACAATATGCCACCGTTTTCGTCTTGCTGTTCTTTGTTATATACCAATGCGCTTTTCAACTCATAGTGCTTGTCCAGGCTTTTGTATCGGGTGGTCAGTGCAAAGTTGTCGTGATTATTTCTTTGTGTTTTATAATAACCGGGGTTGCTTGTTTTTCTGTACTCAACAGCTACGTTCCAGTTGGGTTTCAGGTTTTGTGTATGCAGAATACTTGCAACGTTTTCGTTGCGACCCACTGTCTGATAACTGAAGACAGAATAGGGGCGCACAGAGTTGTAATAGTTAAGACTATCAATGTCGAACCTGTAAACGTCAAACGCCCGATATCCAAGCGTTGGGCCCACTTTGTAGTCGGGGCTGAACAAGAGATTGTAAGCAGGGCCACCTGTAAGGCCAAGGTCGCGAAACCATGGTTGAATGAATAACCGCCGATGGAAAGTGTGAATCGAAGAGTCGGGTTCGTGCGTCTTTGATGAATTAAGTTTTTCGAACGAGACTTTCGACTTTTGATCTTTCCAGCGGTTTGTATTGGTCTTATACTTGCTGGTATCGCGTGTTGCCATTCCGGTATTGGGGATAGTCTGACCTATTGTGATCGTGGGTCTGAAGACGCACATCAATGCAATACAAATAATGCTGAAATGAAGTAATATGCGGTTCTTCAAAAAAATATAGATTTTAACCTTGTTAGGTCAGGCGAAGTGCAAAATTAACTACTGCATTGAATATATATTCGTTTTCAGTTGTTTTTAATGTGTCTTCAGGTCTGTTTTTTTGTTAAAATCCTTTCAAATATTGGATTATGTTTGGTGTATGAATCTTGCATTTACCCTGCGTTTCATGGTGACCATGGTGCTGCCGTTGTTTTGTGCCTTTGGTTCGGCTGGGCAGCCGCAGCTTCCGGGCATAAGTTGCGCAACTGGTGCTGGACGGGTAGATATTGCCTGGCAGTGCCAATATGATGGGGTCAAACAAATTATTGTTAATCGATCTTTTGATAGTTTGGGACGTTTTGATAGGGTAGGCCGATTGGTTGCGCCGGAGAAGGGAGTACAACATTATTTTGATACAGATATAAGATCCGGGAGTAGATATTATAAATTGGCGATCGAATTTAATTCGGGTTTGGTTTGGCAGAGCAATGTTTGCAGGATGTATGTTGATACTTTGTGTGGCAAGCAGGCATGTACTAATGAAGCAGTTAAAGTAAACGACACTGTAAGGCAAATAGTGAACAACCAACTTAATGCTTATTCACTGAAGCGAATAGTGTTGCCGCGCCCGGTAGATAATATTACAGAACCGTTGTTTGTGAATCCGATACACGTTGGCGTTCAGAAGAATACCGGCCATGTTTTTGTGAAGCTATCTCCGACCGTGAACAGTGAGAGGTACTCGGTTGATTTTTATGACATGAAGGGTTTTCCTGTGTTGAGTATTGCCGACCTGAGGGTAGATTATGTGCTGATTGAGAAGCGGAATTTTCAGCATCGGGGAGCGTATAAGTTTGTCCTTAAGAGAGAGGGTTCCGAACTGGAGTCGGGGTATATAACCGTGACGCCCGAACGCTGACCAATTAGGTCGTTGCAGTGTCGTCATACTCCTGCTCCTGCAGCATGTCATTCCATTCGGGGCCAAGTTTCAAAGATGGTCCGATGTATATCTTGATCATCTGCACCATTTTTTCGGCATCCCATGAATATACGCCCGGAGCAAAAGTAACACGAGTTCCCCCAACGGTGTCGAAATATAGATTTCCTTCGTGATGAAGGCTCTGAATAAGATGTTCCTGTGTTTCAAATCCAAAATAGTCGAAGGATTTTCCTTTAAGCGGGTGGTCGGTTTTTACTCCCTTTCCCTGGTAGTGCAACTCTCCGATATCTCTCCAGAAATACCTGCGTACGTCCTGAGTAAACAATGAGCGTTTTATAATAGTGATGCTATGAGTATCTATCAGGAGTTTCTCTTTGAGGAACATACGCGCAAGGAATCTGTATGCGGCAAGCAGGTACAAAAGAGACGCACCGGTGGTTGCCATCCAGTTCATCACATTATGTTTGAGTGGGAACGATTGCAGCAAAAAAATCGTTGCCATTGCTGCAGTGAAAATCAATTCAGCAACATACAATGCACGTATTCGGTTTTCGACACGGTTACCCAGATCAATTGAGAGATTTCGGTCGCCCCAGTTGTATGTTATGCCTCGCTTTTTCAACGTTATTTCTCCGATGTCTTCATGTAGTTATTTGTTGCATTCGCGTCAGCCAGGATCTCGCATTGAAATACTTCTTCAAATTTTTCAATAAGCAGGTTTTTCACTTCTTGCATGTCCACTGTGTGGCCGAGTTCTTTCTCAAGTGAAGTAACACTTTTGTCGGTGATACCACAGGGTACAATATAGTCGAAATACCGCAGGTCGGTGTTTATGTTGAAAGCGAAGCCATGCAATGTCACCCATCGACTGCAACGCACTCCCATGGCGCATATTTTGCGTGCTTTACCTTTTATGTCCGGATCGAGCCATACGCCGGTAGAGCCGGAAAGCCTTCCGGCCTGAATCCCATAATGAGCCAGTACGCGAATGATCACTTCTTCCAGATTGCGCATGTACTTGCCAAGGTCTGTTTCGAAGTACTCAAGGTCCAGGATTGGATAACCGACAATTTGTTGCGGGCCGTGGTACGTAATATCTCCGCCCCTGTTGGTTTTGAAAAACGAAACGTTAAGCTCTTTGAGTCGCGAATCATTGACCAGAAGATTTTCCATGTGGCCACTCTTACCTAATGTGTACACGTGAGGATGTTCACAGAAAAGCAAATGGTGTTTTGTAGAGATATTGTACACATCATTTGGAGCTGATGTTTTGTACCAATCTGCTTTCAGGTCCAGGTTGGCCTTCATCAACGATTCCTGATAGGCCCACGCTTTATCGTAGGCGATCTCTCCCAAGTCTTCAAATAGTACGTCTCTCATGATACAACTTGCAATTTACGAGTTCTTGTTCGGTTGGTATCTTAAGTATTTGTCATTTTATTTTCCGAGTTTGAAAATATTTATCCACATTTTCAAAATAGTTTTATCGGCAACTAATAGTTAAAAAATGTCTACTTATCACATTACTGTGTTCTTTGGTATTAGTTTATGTATTGCGATATTGTTTATGTTTTTATTCGCTTATCATTGATTAAACTATGGCATTGTTGTATTAACATTTGATTAAAGAGTCGATCTTCTGAAATTTCTCAAATTTTCTATTTTTAAAGTGATTTATCGGTTGTGGGTACAACTTCTGATTTCGGTTAGTTAAATCTATTGTTAAAATTTATTGGCTGATATTCAACTGATTTGCCTCATGGCTTAGACCAGCAAGACAGATGCACCCACGTCGCGAAAGATCCAGGAAATAATAAAAAGAACACCGTTTTAAATAAAGCGCAGAATATGAAAAAACTGTTACTACTATCGGTTTTATGTTGTCTTGAATTTGTTGCATTGGCTCAGCCAACAACTTTCAGTTACACAGGAAGTATCGCAACTTACACAGTGGGTGCTGGCGTCACAGACATTCAGATCCGGGCTACCGGTGCAAAAGGAGGAAACTCATCATCTTTTCAAGGTGGTGCAGGTGCACGGATGCAGGGTGATTTTGCTGTTACACCGGGTCAGGTCTTGAAGATCATTGTTGGTCAGCAACCGTCTGGAACTCCAAATCAAGCCGGTGGTGGTGGCGGATCGTTTGTATGGGACGACGCTACCTCAACATTGCTGATTGCTGCGGGTGGCGGTGGAGGCGGAGGATATCCGGGTAGTGAGGCAGGTAAAGATGCCTCGATCACTACAAGTGGTACCAACGGAGGTAACGGGCTTACAGCCGGTGGCGGTACATCTGGAAATGGTGGTGGATCTGCCGGTACTACGTACTATGCTGGCGGAGGAGCTGGGTGGAATTCGAACGGTGTTAACAGTACGGTTAGTGGGTCATGTTTTTCTTTGGGGGGTGTACGCCCATTAGCAGGTGGAGCTGGTGGTACTATTGGTAGCGGGTTCACGACAAGCACGGCTACTCCAGGTGGTTTCGGCGGTGGTGGTGGAGGTAATGCTCGTTGCGGCGCCGTCGGCGGTGGTGGCGGTGGTGGTTACAGTGGTGGTGGTCCGGGTGGCGAGAACGGCAGTGGTCCCTACACGTCGGGTGGCGGAGGAGGATCCTACAATGGAGGTACATTTCAATCTAACACTGCAGGCGTTGGTACAGGAAACGGAGAAATTATTATCACTCCATTAAGCCCGACAGTATTTGCAACTCCTTCGTCTGTGAACTTCATGAGTGTAACTACAGGTACAACATCAGCTGTTTCTGTTTTCTCTGTAACAGCAGCGTACATGACTACAAGCCCAATAACATTAAATACAACGAACACAGCATTTGAATTTTCATTTGACGCATCGACGTGGTATTCTACTTCTCAAACTTACTCATATACTGTTCCTGGTTTTTCGAATTTGCCAATATATGTTCGATTCAGCCCATCTGCGATAACCACTTATTCGGGTGCAATAACTTTTAGTGGGGGAGGCCTGGCAGCAACTTACAGTGTCACTTTAACCGGAGTTGGCGCATCTGCATGTTCCGGTACACCTACTGCAGGTACAGCAACAATTTCTCCAACATATGGTGGAAGTTCCACTACCTACTCGATGGGCGTCTCCGGATTTACGACTGATGGTGGTATATCTTTTCAATGGCAGTCGTCACCGGACAGTGCTACATGGACCAATGTTTCCGGTGCAACAAATACAACTTATTCGACAACGGGGCTTACATCAACAAAGTACTTTCGTTGTCAGGTAACATGTGGTCCTTCATCTACTACGGCGAGTACAAATGTCGTGGCGGCAATTTTTTATCCGCCATCTAGCTGTACACCTTCATTCGCTAACCCGTGCAGTACATACCCGATGAACATGAGTATTGCTTCGCTTATCGGGGTAGGTGGCAGCAATATTACTGACTCAAGTACTTTTGTGTTTAGTGCTTCAACATGTACCTCGTGTTGTTCTACGAACTACATCGATAACTCGTTTTCAATGTCACCGGTAACGCTATACACCGGTCTCAATTATTCTGCCCGTTTAAATGCTTCAGGTCCGTATTTCGGAAGTTTCACTACACAGATCTGGATCGACTACAACGACGACGGTGCATTTACTTCAACAGAGTCTGTAGGAGGTATACCTTATAACCTTCCTTCCTACATGCCGGTTACGACCTTGTCAGTAAGTCCGACAGCGACACCGGGCATGCATAGAATGAGGATAGTGGGTTATTATAACTCCGGAACTGCCCCCGGATACCCTAGTGTGTTACCTTGTCCGACCAGTGCAACGAGTTACGGTAACGTAAGGGACTACGCAGTCGTGATAGCAAACCCTCCTGCTTGTGCTACGCCAACCGCACAGGCTACATCGTTGTCATTGACTCCGGGATTGTTCAATATTAACGGTACGTTTACGACTTCGTCGAGTGCGGATCATTACCTGGTTGTTCGTACCACAACAAG
>JACCEA011572451.1_pt1 | contig 16351 bp, 11 predicted proteins | sample 7449851 | NCBI WGS metagenome assembly JACCEA01 (sample SAMN15323453, study PRJNA562643) | freshwater metagenome | isolation source: river surface water | place: USA:Blue River Watershed | collected 2017-08-18 | reverse complement strand
TCAGTGGCCCCAGCATTGTTTGAGCTGCACTAGATCTCACTCCATTTTTAATGCGGAATTGGTAATAGCCTGCACCTTCTCTAGAAGTTGCGGGATTGTTAAAGTCATCGGCGTATGGTATTCCCACATTAATTGCCGATTCAATAAATTGCCTGGATAATTCATCACCATACATTGGTGCAGTTGTTCCTATGGGTCCACTATGACCATGCATATTCGATTTAACAATCCCATTATAGGTTGCATGCATATCATTAAAGGTCTCCAAGTCTCTATACGTTTCATTCATTATGTCCCATGATATTCGAGGGATATTCCATTTCTTAATATCAGATTCCAATGCTGTAGTATATACCATCGCATTCATTGCACCACCCCCACCGAGACCCTTTGGAATAATTGGTTTGATACCATTTTTCAGATTGATCTCGGATAAACTAGAACTATCTTGTATGTCATCATTGTCCCTACCTGCGTCACTCACTCTATGCTTTGCATTGTTCATGCTATATTGTTCAATGCTGTCTTCAAATGACCATGTATGTCCCGGGAACTTCAACGCAGCTGTCCACAATAGAGGAATATCAAATACTGTCAGAGGAGAATTGGAGTAACCGATTCCACCCAAATCAAACTGTGTCACGTTACCAGCCTCCAACAGAAGAACTCGTGCACCACCATCAATTAGTTTCCTTGTGAGTACGGACCCAGCCGGGCCAGCCCCAATGATAATAAAGTCATAAGTTTGGGGCTCAAAAGTTTTGTTAAAAAAGATTGCCCTTATTACCAAATAAAGTAGGAAAATAAAAACAAACAGCATCAATGTAGAGAAGATACATTTCCCGTTTATTATCTTCGCTAGCTCATCGCAACTGCGAATTCGACAATAATATCGCCGATTCAGCTTTTCCATCACACTCCAACGACGAGGACTTGGTTCTCGTTTATTATTAAATCCACTCAACATGGAAAATCTTCCCATAGGCACAACACTGCCATCATCGGGGATGGTCATATCGTCTTCTAAGTTAACTGCTATATCTTCATCCAAATCTTCCCAGTCTTCGATAGCACCGTAATCAGACTCGGGTGTAGAAGCGCGACTACCAGCTCTAATACTGTTTCGTCGATAATAGCCTTCCTTGTCTTTGCTACTTCCCCCGCTTCCAATTGAAAAGAAACCCCGTGGTTTATGGTGGCGGTGGTCGTGATCACCACTATTGAAAGGACTATTTGTTGTAGGCTGCCGACCATCACCAGAGTGTTTCATGATCGGAGTAGATGCATCATCCCCACTTATGCTAAGCGGGATAAAATTGGCCATGATCACACAGAAATAAAGAAAAAATGTGGATGGGTGAAATGGGACGATATACTTCTATGATATATCCCACAGAAAATAACCCTATATGGAAGTAAAATAAAATACTTTGATAAGAAAACTACTTTATTTTTTGCTGTTATATATTGTTGGTATCTATTATAATACTTCATTTCATAGTTATAATACTGTGTACATACTGGCAATAGGATGTTTCCTGATTCTGAAGTATGAGTTACAGTAATACAAATGACTGCTACAAAATCAGTATTCCATAGAATTCAACAAAGCTTTTCCCGCTCGGGTCATCTGCAAGCGATTGGGGCAAAGTTGATTTCTGCTGAACCAGGTCTATGTGAAGTTTCTTTACCTTACTCGACTTGTGTAGCCAATCAACAAGATTTCTTCCATGGTGGAGCGATTGGGACATTGGCAGATACAACAGCTGGATACGCCTCACTTACTGTTGCACCAGAGGAGATGGAAGTCGCAACGGTTGAATACAAGATCAACTTTTTGTCAAATCATAAAGGCGGAGAACTTCGTGCGATTGGAAAGCTTATTAAGGGTGGAAAGCGAGTATTGGTCACAACTGCTGACATATTCCATATAGATGAGCACGGAAAATCCACATTATGTGCAGTTACACAACAAACATTAGTACCCATATCCAAAAACTATTGAGTATGTATGTAATATAGATTAATCTACATTTATTGTTCGCATGTTCGTGGCCTCTCAAAAATCTTCCTGTAAACATTATGGAATGGTGATGCTGGTGTTAATAAGCAGTTGAAAGAATATTAACACCAATTGGATATAAAAACAATACATGACGCCTCCTCCCTTAATAGATTTTTATTTGCGAATATGAGGTTTGAAAGTCCCCCGAGGAACGCTGTAAACCATTTCCTTTTGATCAAATGGCAGCATTTCTCCTTCCACATTATTACCTTCAGTATTCATCATGTCTCGATATTCATTTAGCGGTATGTAATCTTGGTCTATTTTAGCTTCTGGGTGTCTGCTTAGGCGTTGATCTCTTGTCTCAATCAATGTTTCGTGATCCGTCAGCTTCAAATTGCATCCTATACAAGCATATTCAAGGGGATTAGTTCGAACTCTCTGTAGAGAAAAGGATTATGGGATAATCTTGTAAAAGAAACCTGCTACGTAACAGATGCTACCTTTCGCCATTCCTGCAGATTGAAATCTCGTCTTCCTTTCAGCCACCACTGGCCACATTCTTCTGGATAGCATGGGGCATACATATATTCTTTACATCTACATCCACCGTGTTTGCATGTTGGAGGTTTCAAATATCCAGGGTTTCGGCCTTTGTATTTGGCAATTTTTGACAGAACATCCCCCATATTATGGGAAATCAATGGATGTCCACACATACATAATGATGATTCGCCAACTCTGCTACATTGTCCACTCCCACTACGAATATCATCGGTTGCAGATGCTGGAATGGTTGCAGAAGGGTGGGGAACCCATATAATATAGACTCCGTTTTGAATCGACCATTCTGCCGCGTTGCATTCCGCCGCATAAATAGTATCAGAACTTCGATCCAGATCCCCTCTTTCTTGTGCGCGCTGAATAATGGAAGCTGGTGTTTTTGGAATGAGAGACATGGTGAGAAAAATGGAAACTTTGCAGACAATTCACAGCTAGCTATTGTAATATACTGAAGTATATTGCCAGATTTTTTTTTTTTTTATTGCCAGATTTTGGATTTGGTGCACAGATACACAGAGTAGTGGAAAAACTCCCATTGAAAACGACTAACTAGGAAGAGTTTTGGAATCCTGATTATACGGTAACTACCAAAATAATGCGATAATCATGGTCCATCCGTTCTCTTTATCTTTATCCAGTCTCTCCACTAAACACTAAAAATGTACAGCCCAATTTGAACCAACCACAACCAATAGTAGCGGCATAGTCAAGTATATTGGAAACAACAAACAAAAAGCACAACACAAAGATACCATCAGTGGTAATAACCAATAAGTGTGATCACTCGATATCCCGAACGAACAATTTTGGAAGTCTATTAATAACACTACAGCTAAAAGCGATAAAAACTTAGGGACTATGTACTATTATCGTAGGCAAAAATAAAGCGAACTCGGATTCTGCAGTGTCGTAAGGATAATTCATCTCATAGAATGTTCAAGCTTTGTCACCTGCATCATCTACAGCGTGATGGAAGATATCGCCCGTTTTCCACTCCCCGCTTACCGATCGCCATGGTCCCAGTGGATGGTTCTCATCGAATGGTTTGAATGCCGAGTAACAACTAACAGTCCGGTCACCTTTGCAATGAAATTCTTCAGGAAGTTCTGCCTCCAATGCTTTAGTGTAATTCTTCACAGTTGCACCATGGCCAACACACAGGACAACTTCACCATTGAGTTTCTCCGATTGTATAATTTTCCACACAGCCATGCGACAACGGTCTTTCATAATTTCATCCCGATCAGTCAAAGATGGGTGCACTTCTCGAACAGTATTTGGTGCTGCTTCATCTCGCACATGCTCCACATGTACAATAGTTTCGTAGGTGGGATCAATCCGGTCGGAATACTTCTGAAGATCGGAAACCGGCAATATTAAGGGATTCCAGTTTGGTCTTGGTTCTGCCGCAGTTTTCCCACGAAATGACTTCGCTTCTTCAACTAAACCCATTTCTACGCCAATAGAATTCGCTCCCAAACCAAGAACTTCGGCGATGATATCAGCGGTCAAGACGGTGCGGATCATTGGCGAGCTCAAAATTTTGGTGATTCCAACATCTTTCAATTGTCGGCCCACTTCAGCAGCTTGTTTACGACCTGAATATGGAAAAATGAAGCTCAGATATAAGTGATGAATCTCATAATTTATCAAGGTTGCACCTTCTTCCGACAAGACTGGGTCTTGTGGTCTTGGGGCCGTACTGATCCAATCAATACCTTTCTTCTCTTGTGCACGATCTTCTCTTTCAGCGTGTCTCATCAAAATAATGCATTTCACAACCATTCTTCTCACGATCTGGGCAAGATAAAGTTTTTTTGTGGAATCAACAAATATACCAATTACAGAAGTATGTAAAACAAATCATCAACAAATCATTTTTCAAAAAAGCAGAAAAAATATTGGCGGAGAAGTTCGTTTTTTAATTAAAAGTCGTTTTACACAATAAATTCTAAAAAGCTATAATTATAATAAGGCGCTTAAATATTATAAAATATACATCGTGAGGAAGTAGACATTGCAAATCAACTGTCCGTATTCTAACCTTTTTTCCAATATTATAATAATACTACCAACCATGATTTCCGTGTGAAATAAATTATATAAATTGCTATCCAATTGTGACAAGAATCATCACATCAGCAGAAGAAGTTTATTTTGTTCAGAGTCATCGAATGACAATCCAAAATTAGAAAAAATAGAATGTGTAGATTTGTTTCAAACTGTGACGGACTCAACTCTTTCAAAACGACAAACAGATAGGTCAGAAACATTTGGAGAATCATGAACGCCACTATTATCCTCTGTGTAAGTAAAAGGGCGGACTGACTGCAGATTAGATGAACTTCTGGTGTATGCTTTCGCTCTAAATAAAAATGTACAACGAATAAGGACAATAGAAAAATAAAATTCATAAATACCTCATTTGCCGCCGGTGAAGTACCCAATCACAAGTCCCCAACTTCACAACGAAATACAGATAAAAGTGGAATACTACGAGGCATATAAATCCTATTGCCAAAGTTCCAGTCACCTGCAAACAAAGCATTACTGTGAATGATCGACAAGAAAGAATAAATCAGTTTACCACAGCTTCCATTCCCAATAGGAAATAAAAAAGCCATAACTTGCCAAGCGCTTGCTTTATCGCGATATTGTTCAAGTACTTGGTTTGTACAGCGACTAAAACAAATGTATGGACTATCATTTGGAATGTACCAGCCATGAGAAGACATATAAATGCAGTATAATTTTTAGAACCAATACAATTATTCAGGAAAGAGCAATGATGATCAAATTCCAACACTGTTTTCTGACACTCAAAGCACATTCGTGTTATTCGCGGTTCCCGCCGACCGCACCAAAGTGGCATGTGGTTGTCGTTAGCACAATGTTCTGGGTTTATTATAGTAGCTGCAATCCAGCTTGCAACAGTTACAATCACCAAACAAGATGTTGTTGGGATGATGATGTACTGCGGTGATGATGGCAAAAAAATACAACAAATCAAGAAATGGCCAACTGTGCAGAGAAGATATAAAATTGATGAAACGATTTGATCCCGATGCAAAGGAAAACTGAAACCATTGATGCGCTTTCGCCCATTGCGAAAAACGAAATGTTCCATTTTGAATCACCAATGCAAGTTACCAAACCATTTGGCATTTACATGGTGGTCTGACAACGAAAAAAGATAATCCTCTATATAATAAGAATGATGCTTCCGGACATAATACTTTCAAACCACTTCACATTACCACGACTACACAATGCCAAATGAAATCGTACCAAAGATTGAACCAGCACGCCGGTCAAAAACTGTGGAAAAGATGATGGCCCCCAAAAAGCAACGTAAGTGTATACGAAACGCGTTTCTATTGTATGACCGTTTCATGCTGTCGTGTTTTGCCACAATACGTCTCTAACTAATAATTAATTGTTGATTTGGTCCTCATACACCATCGGAATGGCCGAAGAAAAGAAGAAAAAGGAAGTGAATCCATTGGCAGAAGCCAGAAATTGGGAAGATCGTTTGAGAACGGAACAGGAGGCACCTCATAGATGGAATGAGTCATGGGGAGAGTTATTTGACAACGGAGTTCCACATGAGTACACCAAACGCTTAGAATATTTAGAGAAACAATTGAAGACGATGCCTGCCATTAAGCCTGTACCGAAGTATGGTCAGGGTGAAGCTTTCAAAGAAATCAAGGTTGGAGTTGATCCACGCCGAAAGAAAATGTTTCAAGAAGACCAATATGAAGACTAGGAAGGTACTACCAAGGAAAGAAAACTATGTACATATTGCATATTTAGGGGGGAAAGTAAAGGAAGCAATTTTCTGAAAACTATCTATTTAATTGGAGGGTTGATGCTACTATTGCCATAAGTTATTATTTAGCATTTGATGTAGCATAATATAATATTATTTCTTGCAAAATTCATGATGATGAGCAAAATGTTTGATAACTCTCCGATTTGAAGAAAGTTTTCTTCAATGGTTTATTGTACTTTAATTAGCTGTCAATTCTACGTCTAAAACATGTTCAGTTAATGTCATTGATGTCTTCAACATTTTCATCATCGTCGCTCTCATCAGATTCACTTCCAGTATTAGTGACAATGTCTGGCGACCGAGAACTATCTTCTTTGCAATGGTCATTAACATCAGTACCTATGTGGCTTTCGTCACCGGGAGCAACTTCTTGTACGCTCAACTCTTGCAAAGCTTCAAGGACTTTCCTTTGTCGTTCTGCCTCTTCTTCTTGAAGCTTTTTCTTGATGATTTTGCACTGTTCCTTATGTGCTGGCCAGTGAGCTAATTGACAATCTCTTGAGCAATATCTCACTGAGTGGCACGCTGCACATTCTGACAAGGTTCCACCCTCTTGGGAATTAGCACATTCTGGATTGGAGCATTTATCCATCAAAGCCTTCTGTAACCTGGATTTTACATTTTCTAATCTTGCTTGGTTTGACGTGGAAGATGAGCAACCTATTCTACCCGCAACGCCAATAGTCGATTCCTTTGGTCCATCATACAAAAACTGTTGTAAATTACCCGGTCCAGCCTTAAGAGATCGTTCCATGTTTTGCTGGTGATCCTTTCTGACTCCCAACTTGGCTTTCTTGTTTTTACCTCTTTTTGTGGTATAAGCATGTGCCATTTTATGATGTGGTGGAAACTGATAGGTGGTTGATTATTTCAGATAACAAATTTAGCGAAAGTTATGGGATTAGAAGGATTACTTCTACCAAAGAAGTATGAATTATTGTGTACATATGTATTGAAATCCTGCATGTGGGAGTGAAGGGGAGAGAAACGAGTGGCGATAATTAGCACATAGAAAGGTTACAATACTATTTCAAAGGGTCCCTTCAAGACTCCAGTTCTCATAATCTAACGTTCGCAATTATGTTTGAAATAGATTGTTTGGTCAGGTTAATAGTTGATTTATATATGGTTTTAACCCATAAAGCAAACTAACCCAAATGTATATTTCTAATCAGAATATGACCCTAATGTATATAGTGTATAAAATTGAATAGATGCAAGCAGATAATATCCCGTTCAAAATGAATGACAACATGGTATCATCAGTCTATCGGAATCCATAGAAGCAATCACTTTGAAAATCGTGCCATGGCTGCATCAGCTGCTAATTTTCTTCTGAGCTTGGCTACACATTCAGTGCTGCAACATTTCCGATCTAATACATCAAAGAAATCGGATTTGTACAACGATTTGCAGCATAAAGCGCATTCGCCCGCCTTATTCTTCAAATTTAATTCCATCTCTTGTTGTTCTCTCAACCTCAATTCCTCTTGTAATTTTTGAGCCAGGGCTCTATCCTTTTCTTCTTGTTCTGCTTTTGCTTTCTGCTCCTTCTTCCGCAACTGTGATCTTTTCTTTTTATCTTTCTCTTTTTGCTTTTGATGAGCTATTTTTTCGTCGGTCAATGGCTCCGGTATTCCTGCCTTCGACCAATTCCATCTGGATTCGCCTAACTCTGCCCTGGCCTTACGAAAGGCATCACGCATTTCTTTTGACGAGGAAAGATGATATGGAGTTCTACCACGAGCATCCATTCTTTCTGGATCAGCACCAGCATGTAGCAACAAAGATACCATTTCTAAATAGTTTTTGGTCGTTGCCAAATGTAAAGGGGTGTCCAAGTTATTCAAAGACTGCGGTAAATTTATCACCAAAGAAAGTTTCCAACCATCGCAAAATGATTCCAACACGTGACCACCAGAATCCTCTTCTTCTTCGTGAATTCCAGTTTGAGAGAAACCATCGTCGGGGGAAAATTTATCGAGGACCGATTTGGCTTTGGATGTTGCCAGGTCATCACTAACTTCGTCACAGGCGGCAATCAACTCTTTCGAAAGACTGCAATCCAAAATATCCGCTGTTTTACCTGTCATTTTTTTTGTAATTTTCTCCTCGTTATTTTCTTTCCTATAAGCTGGTTTCAGTGCAGTAGCCTCAATCCGTTCAGCTTCTGTAGCAGCAGTACCAAAGTCCTCGGAACTAACAATCACCTGCAACGCCCGTTCTCGGATCAATGCAGCTGCTTCCAATGTTGGACGATCAACAACAAATGGAACGTTAATAATTCTAGGGTCATCTTTTTTTAGCAAAACAATGGCACTTGGTCCGTCACTGGATTCCTTTTCGAATAAAATATTGCGCATACGCTTTGTTGTTGCCACCAAAACCAACCCCGATGATTGAATGTAGCCTTGCCACAGAGTAAGAATGTTTTGAATATCCTCTTTAAGAGCTTTCTCTCCATATCTCCGCAATTGAGCACCCATGGATTTAGCCTTCGAACCTTTGCTGTCGTGACTTGATTGTCCACCACCAGCTTTGGCCCGAACGGTGTACCGTCGAATAACCTTGTGAACTAGTAAGGCACTTTGCTTGTTAGATGGACTCCACTTTCTGTTATCAAACACAGCCCCCGCAAATTTTCCAGATCTTAGAATGAGAATCGTCATAATGGGATTGGCTCTCAAGTAATGTAATTGTTTGTACATTTCATACCACACTGAACTATTGAGTGTTGTTTCATGATCAGAGCATGGGTTTTGATTCCATTCTCGGCTCGAGAAGCGATTTGCTGAGTGAAATAGCGCGAGGCTAAAAGAAAATGACCAAGGCAAACAATGATTACGGATGACTTTGAATACTGGTCCGATTGAATTGTGCTGAAAACATTTTCTGATTCTGCCACTCCCATCGGCATATTCGTAACGATAGCTTAAGTCTCCCGACTGCATATTGTTTAACATATCATTTTCATCTTCATTTGAAGATTCATCTGTTGGTCCTTCGCTAGATTCTTCACCAGTTTCTCCCCGATGTTCGTCGTCGTCATCATCATCACTCTCTTTGTCCATCATATCAGAATTACCCCCCTTTTCATGGCCAACTACATCCGTATATTCTTCGAATGACAAAATAGTCTTCTTCTTCAACATTCGTTTTAAATTGAAAAGATGATAGTCAGATGAAAAATGGGACTGTTGTTCGGTTCGATCATTAAATACCAATCCACACGTTAAACAAGTCAACCCCTTCAGACCTTGCGATTGCTTTACATCTTGACGACCTTCTACAGATGTCTCAATCAAGTCATCATTTATCTCGTTAGTGAGACAATCAGTCATGGATAGCACATCAGGAAAAATAACATCGAGTGGAATCTGGTATATGTCACTCTTCACTGTGATGGTGTGAGTGGACCGATCCCCAACGGCGCTTGCTGTTTTCAAGTGTTTTGAAACCCACCCTTCCATTCTAAAATTTCGAATTTCCCCCAGGAGATGATATTCCTAACTGGACAAAATATGTGTTATGCTGTTTCTATAGAAGGAAGGCGAACAACTCGAACAAAATTGGAGATGAAAAAGCATTTCCATTTTTTCTGGGCACAAGGAAAATGATTTCTGTGAAATACGTAACCCTATTGGGGTAATTAATTTCATATGAGAGGCCTTACCGTCGACGGTATTATATACTTTGCTGAACTTGCTTGCCGAGTCCCAAAGAGGCAGCGTCCAACAGTCGAGTCCAACAACAGTTTTTGTTTATGAGCAGTCATACTACTGGATTCTTCTTCGGTGGATTAATACAGAAACACACATGATACCCAAAGATGAGTGTATTTGACCCCCTTCTCATCATTTATCAGATCATCTGTATGCAATGCTTTTATTACCTTGCGTTTGGTACGCTGCTAGGATTGTGTCACGCCATGTTCGATATAAAGGTTTCTTTGGACCATTTCTTTACGCCCAAATACATCAATCTGGTGTCATTTATGGGATGGATTGAAGTGCTGTGTATTCTTCTCACTGGTGTCGCTGGGTGAGTTATATTCGCGTCATTAACTGTGGACGTTCATTTTTCTTCTCTTGTTTGCTAGAGCTTATCTGCTTTCAATGATCGTGGAAAAGTCCAAAAAGTGTGTTGACTTTACTTTTACGTTGGTTTTTTTACATGTTATAATAACTTCTTATTACTATGAGGTAAGATATATGTCTAATGTCTTGGGAGGAATCATAATATTATCCTACGGTCAAATCAGCAACTTCCGCTTGAATGGGAATGGTGGACTGTAAATGTAGTAGCATCCGTGGTTATGGCATCCCTTGGTGAGTATATATGCGCTCAAAGTGAATTGGAAGATATCCCTTTGTATTCTCCGAACTAAATCACTGCAATCCTTGTATATATTGTACATTTAATTAATAGCAAACCTTTCTCAAAAATCCATATGCAATGGAAAAAGATCATCATAACTTCTTTCAATATATTTTAAATATGTAAATGAATGATATCCTATCAAATCATTGGTATTCTGATCTCAAAGGGCAGCGATGTTGTCCACCAATATATTTTGCTGTCATAAAATGTACACGACGCTGTCAAGAATTCAATGTCAAACTTTTCTTGGATGGGAATGACTGTAGATCTAATTACACCCAACCCATAAGCCAAATGATTTTCCATGTTGTCAGTATAACGCCCAGTGTTGACGATTTGAATCGAATCAAGCGATTTCATATCTATCTGATAGATGTTACTTCCTCCTTGCATATTTGCAGTGGCCAAATACTCATATTTGCTATCACTTGGAGTAACCCATTTTGTTCTCCATACTCCGCCTCCTATTACGGTTCAAAACAAATCATCGTTTTAATATAGGCGCAATCTGAATTCTTACCTGTTTTGATAGTTTGTAACGGACTACGGAAATTTCGAATGTCCCAAAACATGCAGCTTTCGTCATAACTTCCTGTAAGGAGTATATTACTGTCTTCATTGTGAAATCGTGCGCTTGTGACTCCTGCGGTGTGTTTCTTGTTTGTAATCTGAGGTGTACCACAATGGCGAGTATCCCATAGCCGAAATGCACAGTCATCTCCACCACTCACCAAACAAAATTCGCTATGTGGATTCCACACTACCATCCATGCTGGCATATTTTCTCCAAACATAACATGCGCGGATGGTATATGCGCTTCCTCCACTAAACCAGTGTTTGTTGTGTCATAGACCACTACAGAACCTGATTGTGTTGATACTGCAAATTTCTTAGGATCACCTGTATTGCTATTGGATGACAGATAGCAATCAACCGATAGAAATAATCCCTCTCCTTCTCTAGTAATATGCATCACTGGATCTTTGCTGATTTCAATTTCTGTACCCTTATTAACACTTGGCAGCTCATAGAATTGCAATGTTTCAGAAGCGAGAGCTGCACAAACATACTTTCTCGTCACTTTCAAATCCAATACCCCCGCTGGACAATCGATAGCTGATGTAAACTCCCTTATAGTAGGCATTGATGATGAATCATCACAGTGGTAAAAAACGATTGAACCATTTCGGTGCTGTGACGACTCATCTAATTCGTAGCAACCACATGCAATTATACTGTGATCTCCTTCCAATGTCAACGTCTCAATAGCACATGGATGCAAGACTGTGGAAAAGGATGCAATAGTGGTCATTACAAACACGGCTAGGACTGCACGTCTGAAATTCTAAACAAATTTTAAAAATTAGCAATTTGAATGAAGCAAGCAGCAATTGCGGCGCCGAGATGAATTTGGAATTTGCTGGGCTGGGTTTGTAGCAGCAGTGCTGCGCTGCTGCGGCGGCGCCTGCTTACTGCTGTTCGCCTCTGCTGTTCTTCTTGTTGCTGCGCGCCCTGCTGTGCTCGCCATTTGGGCTCTGCTGCTGCGGCCATGCTGCCCCTATATACGGCCATTCAACATATTCCATTTGAATTTCGAGCGATTTCCCCGAAAAACGAATTGTATGGTTGGTTTGTTGTGAGTGTGTGATGATGAGCATCCAGACCAACAGCACAACATTCATATAATATTGGATATCCCATATATATCAGCTCATATTCTTATTATTAAGGTTGGTGTCTCTTCTCACGTCATGCGTAGTTGACCGTAATTTTTCAAGAATAATTTATGGGCTCGAACTAGTACTCCACTATCAAAACCATGCCACGTTTGATCCTCACCAAGTCCCGCGGATCGCCATGGGGGCTAAACTTGCGGGTCTTAGGAGATTACCCGCAAGGAGCCTATATAGTAGGAGTTTCTGATGTATCACCAGCTAAAGCTCAAGGGATGACAGAGGGAGATGTGATTATTTCCATCAATGGAAAATCTCTTGAAGGTCTCAGTATCCAGAGCATCCAAAAATTGTTTATGGACGTTGACATGGCAGACATTGAATACCTGCGACAACCCCCAAAAGCTGCAACACAACCAACGACAACTTCCACTTCAGCCAACCGCACTACTTCCACCGATACTACAGTTTCCAGGTCAATTGCGCCACCGGTAATCGACTTAATTTCATCCTCTGACGAAGATCCTGATGAAGATGACGAACAAAGTGAGAAGACACCACCACATCCACTTTCTCAAACACGTGCACTTCCATTAGCAGCTGTTCGTTTAATGATTCCGCAGAGAAATATGGGAAGAAATTCCTCCATGGAAGTCATTGATTTAGTGTCTGATGACGAAGATGAGCCTCCCCGCCAAGCACCAAGGTTAGAAGTTGGATCATCGGTTCGTACGAATAGTACTCCTATATCAACTAGTCAAAAGTTTTCTCAGAGCAGCATTCTCACAAAAGTTGTAGCATCAACTACCCCTGCTAGTCATGGTACTTCAATTTCATCACCAACTGAAGGTGGTCCAATATCATACCCCTACAAACGCAAACATGGAAAGATTGAGATCAAAGTGGAATATGAACCGAAAGGGTTTGGTGAAGCAAATATTGGCGATGAGTTAATTGAGTTGCCCAACCCAAAACATCTTCAAGAACAAAGTTTGGACACCGACGTGGGCAATGATGGTAAGAAACGCTCTTTTGCTGCAGCGTTTGATGACGATGAGGACGAAATTGTAATTGTTGGTGAAAATATGAATGTCGCTTCTGATATGCCCCATCAACGTGAGGCCTGCACTAGGAATATGTTTAAGTACAATGGAACAAAGGGAAATCAATCGAATTTTGCACACTGTCCAAACTGTTATTGTTACGTTTGCGAAGTAAAGGCGAGTGATTGTTCAGATTGGATTGAGCATTGCAATGCTAATTGTCGTGATGTGAAGTGGAAACAGTTGCGTAATACACACAATACTCCAATGATGAAATTATTGACACCTTCACAAAAGTCGTCTTTCTTGAAAAAGTATGAGCGTCTTTTTTCCAATACTCAAAATGCGAATTCTTATGATGAGAGTGATGAAGACGATGATTATTACGGATATGGACACATGTTTTCATCAGTGCATAGAGGTCAAAAACAGTTGGATACTATCAGTTCGTGTATTTCTTCTATTCGGGACTTGTTCAGTGGAGTAAATAGCTCAGTGTCAGCTTCATCCTCCAGTTCTGGTGCAGGATCAAAGAGTGCTGATGACTATATGGAAGCTTCAGCATTATTGATTCGATTATTGGGCCTTTCTAATTTTTATTCCAAAGTGGAGACAATAAAATCTTTGCTGGTGCAATGGGTTTGTCATTCACTTTACACGAATGCACTTCATGAAGCATTGAAAAAAACTCTGGATTCTATGGGAAACCAAGCATTTAATCAGAGCTTTATTCGTGCTATCTTATTTTTACCATCATTTATTAAAGATCCAAATGGGAAAAGAGATCAAATGAAGAGTGATATTTTTGAGTGTTTGAATGGGGAATGCTTAAAATTTGTATTTATGCGAGTAATTGAAAAAGCTGATGAAGAAACAATTCGTCAGATTTTGACTATACGAACCAATGATTCGTCAAACAATGTCATGCTGCTTTTGGTCATTGCAAAGAGTATTTCATTGAATGCTACTCATCGAGTCTCGATGATTGAGCAAATATTGATATCCACGGATGAGGCTACCTTTGGAAACTATTTAAAAAATGAATCATCGTGTGCTGGTGTAGATGGACTCACGTTCCTGAAGATACTTGCAGTTGCGATCGATGTGTATCGAGCGAAGAAAATTCCTGCTTTGAAGGTTGCCACCTTGTTTGTCCCCTTGCTGCGCATTATGAAAATTAAAAATCCATTATATGAGGACTTGGATATTCTTCGTAATAATTATCAGGCCAATGAATTGTTGGTACAATATATATCTAATCAATTAGCGTCCACAAAATGTTTATTGTCCCTTCTGTCATGTCCTGCTCTGGTAGCTTTTTCTAGTAATGCAGTTGGTCTGAGCTGGAAGGAATCGATAGACTTTACCTTGGCGTTTCTGTGTATATTTGCGGATTTACAAATGGTAGAGACCGCACACAGCTCTCAAGGAGGGCTGACGTCTTTCATTCCCTCCATGAAAAAGGTTGCAACGATTGAGCATCATTTATCGGGTTGGCTATGCGGCAACGTATTAGCTTCTTGGTTTTATCCGCAAATTGGTAAATATTCTTCTCATCAGGTAGTGTCGATTTTGGAAGGTATTGCACCACTGATGTCATTATTTTTCTCTGCTTCACTTGGAAAAGGCTTTGTTTGCTTTTTTACACATTTGCATCCATGGATTTTGCATTCTTATACACGTCTTCCTACTATTACTTCCTTTTCGGGAATGAATGGAGTATCTTCGGGGGAGTTTAATATTCAATTTCGTCTGAGTAATTCCCCTGATATTCACTGTCATCAATTGCGGGCAAAAGAAAGCAGTAAAGTTGCTTTAATACGTGAGATATTCAGACCTCTTGGTCTATTCACTACAAATAGACAATTGATTGTTGGGAATTACTTGACTACAGTGGAATTATCTATATTAATAAAGCTTTTGTCGACTTTGCTATCCGAACTTGAAGTTGCAAGAACTGAAGGATCTTCAAATTTGACATCGGCAAATAATACAGTTGTAACGTCTGCAACGTATAATAATTTCTATCAAACACATCGAGGATTATTTATGTTGGTTTGGAAGTCAGTCTACATGAATCTCTTTGCGGATGCACATTCTATTGGTTCTTACTGGACAGAAGCTCAAGCAAGATATTCCACCTTATTTAGTGTCTTTCGAACACCAGCATCATGTTTGAATTGGCAGGCTTTAGCGGAAAATATAGATCAATTGCACCAAAAAGAAGTTCTAGAGGGACAATCATTTTCGTATACTTCAGGGACAGATCTGGAGCGAAGGATTTTCTTCCACAGTATGGGCATCCTTCAAGCTCATTGTATAGTACCATCCAATATTCCTCCTACAAGTTCTGCTGTTCAAGATGTTGTAAAGTTAAAGAAGGCCGTTCAAAGTTTTGCCGGACAATTAATTGATGATGTTTCCAAGGTATCCATGGACACTCCATATTTTGTCTCTATGAGGTTGGCGATCGAAAATTTCTATTTGTCAGTTAGAGAATCATCCTCTGGTAGTAATTCTGCCCCTGAGACTTTCCGAAATATTTGGGATGAATGGAGATATTGGAGTGGAATTGTTTGTAGTGTAGTTCGTCATGACAATGATGATCGCACTATTGTAAAACTGGTTACAGAGGATTTTACCGATTTAAGTGGACTTGGTGCCCAATGGCAAAAGCTAGGTGATTATACATTAGCAGATTTGGACTGGAATCCATTATCTTCTCGATCCCATCTCATTCGAGTAGCAAAAGAACTACAAGATTATTTTTCTAGTAACGCTTCGCCATCGAATCCTTTCTCAAAATCAAAAGAAGTGAGTGTGGTAGCTTTGCAAAAAGCTGATTCCATA
>JACCEA010790739.1_pt1 | contig 16357 bp, 10 predicted proteins | sample 7449851 | NCBI WGS metagenome assembly JACCEA01 (sample SAMN15323453, study PRJNA562643) | freshwater metagenome | isolation source: river surface water | place: USA:Blue River Watershed | collected 2017-08-18 | reverse complement strand
TGAGATCGAAGCTTTTTCCCCGATGATATGAAGTTAATTTTTTTACTTTAAACTACAAAAGGAAGAGTCACAAGAGCTATTGATAATCAATTGGTCCGCCACGGAATGACTTAACTGTAGCAACTGGTGTACATGTGAATTATCGTAATTCGAGTGTAATAACTGCAGTAACTAGATTGAAGAAATCAATTTACAATGTATCAACGGTCAAAGCAACCTTTTTGTATTGTATCAACTTCTTAGCTATATTAGGTTCTGTATTGTAGATTCCGCAATCCAATTTTTAAGCGGTCGGAAAATCGATATTTAAACGATTCCTATGTCTTAATTTTATACTCGCCTCCATCTGGCATTGATTTTGGAAAGCATTTCTATGACCCTGCTTAGCCGTTAATATATATATTGCATTATATTCCCTGTTGTGGATTGGACATTTTGTATTTATCTAGAAAGGAGAAGTTAGACATGCTGTCCTGTTGCTGGGATTCACTATTTCTCTGCTGCTTATGCGTGTTTGCAGTGATAGATAATGTAACTGCATTGCGTGATCATAATGGGATGTATCCGCTCATTCCGGACTACAGCGAATTTTACTACTATAAGAATATTCGGCAAAAAATGCTGGAGTCAATGTCCATCAATAACTGCTCAATCGGAGGAGATGTTAAGTACGGTACAAGATCCGATGACTTCCCCGATTTAATTGTGAAGGTAATTCGACCTCCAAAATTGGTGGTTGAGAAATGGGGTGATATAAATGAAGGGCGTTTGAAACAACGAATTTTCGCTCATGTTTCTGAGAATCTATGTGGGTCTCTTCGTTTCAAAGAGTTGGTGAAAGGTAACTATAAAAGAGCGAAAGGTTGCTACAAAGTTTACGGTCCCGATAAGAAGACAGGGAAAATTGTAAAACGTATAAATGATTATGGTGCTACGTTGCATCCAGAACACGTGCGTTGCGACAATCAAATTGCTGCAGGGATATGTAATAAAGGATCCAACGGAATACAAATGGTTGATACTAAGTATAGATTGTTCAATCAGTATCCTTTCGTAATTCACGCCCAGAATGTGATTGTGGGTCGTGGTGGCATGTTTGCTATGCCATGCGGACCCTTTGGACTCTTTTCTTCTTGCGAAGCAGTCAAATGCGCAGTACCAGAAGCCGCTAAGACTGTTCCATTTGTCGAGCAGTGTCGCGATTCAAAGCAACAATGTCCATATCCTAGGTATGACAAAGTTTTTGTTTTAACGCAATACGATGACACACAAATTGGCCAGTTTATGCAAGAAAATTTCCCTAAATTGATTTTCCATTTGGAATATTTGCAACAACATCCTGAAGTTAAAATTCACTTTGGATTTACAAAACGAGATATTTTACCGAGTTATGTGTTGCCGCATAACTTTTTTGCTTATTTTGGTCTTCAGGATCGACTTATTAATGGTACTGTATTTGCCAACGAGATCATCATGCCTCGAGAAGGTGGCTGCCAAGATATTGGATATAATATTTGGGAAGCAATGACGATGAGAGAAATATTTTTCCAATTGTTAGGTATTGAGGAAGATTCAAATTTTAAACGAGCAAAACCCTACAAGAAGACAGTGTTGATATTGACACGATCACCCGGTCACTTTACCCAAAACAAGGCAGATGCAAATACAAGAGCCTGGAATTATAAGGAGTTTCCCAAAATGCTCAAACAAATAAAACAATCGTTTCCAAATCATGATATTGAGTTTTTTAAGGACACCAATTCAACCTTGATGACGTGTCCATTATGCCAAGCGGAAGTGTTCAGTCGTGCTGATATTGTGATTGGACATCATGGTGCAGGATTATCCAATGCTATCTTTATGAAACCTGGTGGAGTTATGATAGAAGTAGTTTATAATTTCGATTCTAGACATGCTCCAATACTGGGAATCTTTCCCAGAATAGCAGATCTGGTAGGATTACATCACTATAGTTACTACATCAAGGATGTAGAGTTTAATGGAACCAAATTTATTCTAGATGTAGCAGATTTCACCAACAAGTGCCAACTATGGGCGCAGGGGTAATAATCCCGATATTTTGAACCTCATATTTGTTGGTATATATGGTATATTCAATTTACTTTGGACTAATCTGTCTGCAAATGACGTGTATACAGACAATGTAAGAGAGAGTCTATTGTTGTTGATAGGTATCAAATGAAATTCAGATGTATTGGCGCAGACTTAAATTATAAAAACTAAAATGATCATTAGCTACTCTTCTTCTTCGAAAACATCATACCAGTCGTACCTACAATCGCCATCAAATGATTGCACACTTGGAAAGACTGTAGCTCTGTATATTAATACCATTTAAATAAATCAAAAAGTATAGAAGTACATTCTTGAAAGAGTGCGCGACATACATCATCAACATACATCATACACACATGGGATCCCAAAACTGCCAGTATCAAATTTGTGTGAAGATTCCTGCTCAGTCACTCATACAACATATCAAATAATTTTAAATATATCAAACTCAATGATCTAAAAATGAGACTGACTAAATAATGGAGTCAGTGGAAGATAGAATTCGCGAAGAATAGGAAGTTAATAACTATTGTATGATTCCAGTGACGGAATAAGTAGAATTTGAAACAGTTTTCAACACTGACTGCTGAAGACACGAACATTATTGATCGCGCAGAACAAGTTAGTGATGAGATAGATAAGTAACACTGTTACGATCCACTGCCAGCATTTAAACGAAAAACAGCAACAAAATATAATGCTCACCAATATTGAATTCATCGATCAAGACGTTGACATAAACAAAAATATTTCGTATGTACCAAAGAATTGTGTCTCTCCTCTTAGCAATAATCGAAGAAAAAAAGGAATGAGGACAGATGATCACACTTTGCAACTCAGAAGATCAGCCTGCCACAGGTAAACACAACTTGATGCGAGCGCGGATTGATGTAGACTTAATTGTTTCTTCAGGTGTGGTAACGTTCGGAAGAATACATTGGATTGCATGAAATGCCCAAATATTTATTGCATATCATGCGCATCAAAAATGAAAGAGGATCACGGGGAAGCTGTATTTAACCAAGGATGCCCATGGGTAATGGTTCAATAATCAATATTTTTTCTCTCCAACTTTATTTCTTTCTTCGATAAGTGTCTAAATCTGTGTTGCTGTTCATGCAGATCCGCGGAATGCAATCGAAAGGTAATTATAATGATATGAAAATTGCAACTATCTTGATTGCAAACATTTCAAAGTTCCACTGTTATAAGAGGTGTCCAATTGCAAAAAAGACAACGGGTTCAATGGTAGGCTCTGCCGTAGGTGATTCCACTACCATGATCAATAGCAAGCGACCTCGAACGGAGACTCATCAATTAAATTCCATGGTACAATATCCAATAGTATCTGCACAAAATCTCTCTATTGAAGTTCCAAACTCGGCGGCGTTAAATCTTGTTTCTCCTAATGTTAAAGATTGTGCGATTACAACTCCAGTATCTGATCTGACAATCTCTTCATCATATTCACCATCCATCAAAGTTCAATCTGTCCATCCCAAGTTGAATTTGAATTCCACAAGAAAAAATCTAAACATACAATCCATTGCGAAAAAGGTAGGGGAACAGCCTGGATCAATTTGTGCTGTGAAGATGAGATCAAGAATCAAACGTTCCACGAGTGAACATACCACATCAACCAGTCATGATGAACTTCTTGCGAAGAGGATGGAGGAAGTAACGCGTGCATCATTCATATTAAAGCAAAAGACCGAACAACTGGGTGAACAATATCAAACATTAGGTGATAAAGGCAGTATTGAAGGATTTCAAATGGATTTCCACTCTTTGAACAATTTCTCGTTCACAAGAAATGAAACACCAACCCCTCCATTTGTCCCTAATGATGCTGCATCATTTGTTGCAGTCCACAAAGCACCTCTTTCACTGAAATTACAGCCATTGAGAGATCTCTTTCGAGGAAGCCCAATTGAAAGTGAAATCTTCATGAGTGGATGGAATGATGTAGAAAATCTTGGCAGCATTTCAAGGTTACCCCCAAGATCAATGTGTTCGTCAAGAAATGTCCCGCCGTTGTTATTTTTAAATAACACAACTTTATCTATGCTAGGTGATACTGCTGGAACAATTCGCCCAACTGATGAGATGATCTTTGCTCCGTATTATGAGAACCCCATAGAATTGGAGTCTCGATTATCTTGTCCTAAACCGGTTGAAAACTGTCCTTTGCCGGTAAATTATGCCACGTTACATCCAAACAGTATTCTCACGGCTTCAGTAACAACCTCAATGTAAGTGATTATAGACAGATTGTAGAATAATATGACTTTTCCACTCATCTTGTAGTAATGCTGGAGAACATCGAAACAAGAGGAACGAAAATTCAATTCAGAGCGTATCAAGAAGTAATCAAACAGCTATATCTACTATAGAAGACCCCAGTAAGAACTCCGTTCAAAACACATCAACGCAAGTAGAATGGATGCAAAATCCACTTCACAACAGCTGGAGTGATGATGCGAGTGATATAGAAATTCACAATCAACTACTTGTTGCGATAACTTCCCTCCGTTATTGCAAGAATGTGGTGTTATCAACCAGCGAAAGGAATTAGTTACGACGGAGCAACAAAATTACCCATCACTCAGTTTGTGGATGGATGGACATCCATCATCGATCATCTCATTTATAATAATAATAATACCAAGCATATGGCATACCAGAGCGATAACTACATCATGATAAGTAATTTCCTCTATTTTGCCAACACAATTCAATAATTGTGCCGTTTCACTGCGGTTTCTAAAAGTTATCGCCAAAACCGCTTTCGAGGTTTAAATGACTACTTTTCGAGTTTTGCCGCAGCTGGAAAACCTGATTTTCAACAACCTTGCAATTCTGCCTCAGCTGCATTGAATTGACCTACTTCATTTGTCGATTCCAGCCATTGTGTTTTCTTGTGAGGCGTGTGACGTCTGACGATACATAGTTTGCAGATGATATTTGAGCGGGGTGAGAGATTCAAATATGAGGAGCCGGAGAGGCCTGCATTGTCGTATGCAAATTTCTCCGAATATTTACGTCAACAATTCTTGAACAGTCGGAATATGTTCGTCGGATCGAGTCCAAGCAGGCCTCAAAGTGCTAGACCAAGAAGTGCGCGGCCACGAAGTCCAAGTCCCGGTCGTGCCAGACAAGAACAACAACCATATGAAGCGGAAAGTAACGGTGAATTGTACGTAAATGATTTTGAAGATTTCCCCGAGACCAATTTCCACGAACAGGATGGAAATAAGGTTAGTATATTGGTAAATGATTAAATCAACAATAATTTTAAATGCCCTCTTTGGTAGCCCTCCTTTCATGCAGATGACCTGGAAGATCAGGCCGTACAGTCACCTGTAAGAAAGAAGAATGGAACCAAGTCTAAACAAAACAGCGAAACAACATGGCAAGGAGCACCACAAGGGTTCATTCAAAAGAAATCAATGAGAGTTGTTCCATCTGTTCAGTTCATGAATAACGATACTCCAGGACCTGGTGCATACAATGTTAGTGGTACACTGGTCAAAAACTCATTCAATAGAGTATATAGCGAGCCTACGTTTAGTAATTCTCAATCGATCAGCAATCAACCAAGCTATTTACGCAGTACAACGGCTTCAGGAACGAAACGATTGGATGTTTCTCAAGCCGCCCCTTTGTGGAATAGTCGTGGTGCCTACTTCAATCGCAAGAAAACAAATAAAATGAAACGAACTGCAAACGGTGGAGGTGGATTTCCAAATTCCCCACAGGCAAAAGGAAATAATACGTCATACAACCCAAATAGTCCGTTTTCTACTCAGAATATCTATAGCAGTGCAAAGTTTAATAAGACCAAGGTGAGAGTTTTTTGTTTTGTTATTATATTCACTTGTAATTCTTTTCCCATTCATCTGATGATGTCTTCCTTGCAAATCAAATAAAACGTTAGGGTAAGAAGCCGATAGCCGGTGCAAATACACACAAAAAGATTGAAGAACTATCGTTGACAGCCGGAGTAAGTGGTAGTCCAACGCTGTACGGTACTCGTTACCCCCCGACTTCGGACAAACTTATGAAACGTTGGACTTCTATTTCGCACGATAGCTACCCGGATCACAGTAAGAAGGGCAATCATTCTACGATGCTCAGATCGAGTAAAGTCCTATAGGTTTAAGATAACATTCCCTTTGTTTTCGCATACCTACTTTTTTGTGTGAATTTTATATTTGAAACAGCCTTACCTCATCGACTGAACATCCGTATCTACTGCTTGCTGAGATTGGTTACTCGTTCTAACGGCCACAGTTTCCACAGAGATGTTTGATTAGTAGTTGAACCATTTATCACGATGCGAATTAAGGTGACTCAGATCCACCTGCGCCATGGATAAAAGCAATTAATTAATATGCTCTTATGATTAAATGTACATGTAGTGAACTATGTATACACACTTAGAAATTGTCAATACATTAATGAAAATCAAGTCATTGTTTTTTTTATGTCAATGCAAATGGACATTGAATGCTTCATTACTATTATTTCCATATTATAGCATGTCGTGTGGAACACTCCCAAAAACATCCGCCCCGGGGCATGGACAGCTCCTAAGAAATAGGTAGATTCCTATTTGTTTTTAGCAATCTAACACAATATCTAAAATTCTTGGTTTATCTGTGTTGACTACATAGTTCATCATGATATACTTTTGACAGCCACCGAGCAGTCCCATAATAACGACGACCATCGAAGTTTGACGTGGGTTGTATCATGTATTTCCTCGCAGATACGATAGATATACAACCTTTTGATCAGCAGATGATTTGTAACCATTTATATACGTAACCGTTATTTATTATAAGTATTGAATAAAAAATTGTAATGGTAATCTCTATTACATTATCAGATTATTGCCATAATTTTGACACCTGGTAAGAATCTGAGATAGAGTAGAATTAATTCCATGGTAACTCTGACTTACAACATCTTATCTACGCACGGCAGCTTCCACTATTTGTTTGGTGATGATAAACTACCACTTTGAACGACTCAAAATATCTTCATTTTAAGCACTTCGTCAATGTCACCCAAATGTTAAAATATATCTGGCCTTTTCAATGGACAAGTTAGCGATCAAGCAATGCTTTTACGACAAAAAAGATGTGAAGATATATTCTTATATTGTTCGGGCTCCGTGATGAGGCAGCGGCTTTTGTTCACCGGCTTTAAAAAAGACGAAATTTTCAAATGATTGATAATATTTCAGACTCTAACTCAAAGAAAGCCCATTTATTGACCTCGTTCGTTCCTTGATAATGATGACTATGGTATCAAATTGTTGTAAAATAATAGGCACTAGAAATAATGTTTACTATAGATAATAATACATATAACTAAAGGTCATTTTTCTTGTTTAGATAAATAGTTAATTTACGAAATCAAGGGACATAATACAATCAGAAATTACATGTAAAAAATGATACGAAGATCAAAGAATATAATAAGCACAAAAGTTGTAGCTAAACAACGGTCAAATACAAATAAATACTCAATTTTGTTTGTACAAAATACAGTGACGGTTGAATGTTACACAATAGACGTAGACATCAGTCAGCACAGTTACGTTTGAACAATATACAATATCCATTATCTATCACCAGCCAAAACCAAAATCCTGTCTCTAACAGCTTAATGCACGACGATCGTACGGTTATCTACATCCTGAGAAATGTAGATAACCGTACGATCGTCGTGTTTTGCAAAAGAGGCATCAACACGACGATCGTACAATTATGTGCCTGCTATGAGAATTTTTCATCACCACAATGTAAAACATGCTTTTGAAAGAACTATCAGTTTTCCATTTTTAACTTCGATTTTTCAGGAACTCAGAAATTATCACCTGTGGCGGGTAAGCACACGAAAAATCACAGCTGAGAAAGGGGGTGAGGCCGCATCAATTGCAATTGAAAGGTGGTCGAACAGAGTTGATTTTAATTCGAGAAAAGGCTAAATTCCGGTCAGAAAATCAGCAAGTTGCGTCAGTGGATTAACCAACAAGAGATCGTTTGATCCTCTCGTGAGAAGCATTTGTTGGCCGTGCATCGCTTCATTTTCCCCAATTTTTCTTGTTCTTGTCTGAGATTTCTCCGTGGCTGCATCAGGAACATTTTCTCCTACACGTTGATTGTATTTATTTGTTAAACCGCAACGACCTTCAATTGATCTGCTCTTTTTTTGAGGCATCCTCAAATTGTTTTGAAAACAAAAAAATTTTCAAACGCACGAGATCCCAAAGTGATAAGATAAATTAGTGATGATTTGATCTTGTCCGTTCAAAATTGCTGAAATATTACGAAAATTTAGTTTGAACGGGGAATTTCTACAGAAAGATTTAAGAGGTTGGAGCCAGTGTAAATTGCAATAAGTGTGGTAGCAAATAGTTTGTATCGAGTGAAAATGAAATTCTTGGATTTATTACGAGGTGGTGGAAGTCATGCCCAGGCAGAAATTGTCCATCATGAAGCTAAATTAGCTGCACAAAAATTTGACGACGATGAAATCCATGTTTTGAAGAAAACTTGGCAAGATTTGGCTGATCGATCCAATGGCAAAGGTATTGACAAAGATACTTTTTTGCAATATTTTCCATTAAACGGCCTGCTGGGAGAACGTTTGTTCGCCCAGTTTGACAAACGCCGGAGTGGATTCATTGATTTTGAAGAATTCATTACGGGTTTAGCCACTGTTTGTCGAGGAACGGCTGATGATAAAATACATTTCGTGTTCAATATGTACGACGTTTCCCACGACAACACTGTCTCTAAACAAGAGTTGACCACACTGTTGAATCATATTCCCAAAGAAGCATTTCATCATAATCACCAAAGTCCAAGTTCCCATGGTTTACCACCTCCACCTTCTCTTCAAAGGGTTAATAGCAATTCTCATCCACCAATTGAATCACCTACTGATTCGGATATTGGTTCACAAATAGATCACAATGATGCCATGATCACTGGAGAGCAGGAGTTGGAGTATGATGATTTAGATGCATATACCAATCAAGATGTTGTTGAACGGGCTTTTGCAGAATGTGACTTAAACCATGAAGGTAGATTGGGTTATGAAGAGTTCAAAATGTGGATACAGCGTAATCCCTCTATTATGGAGTATATAGAAAGCATTTTACCTTACAATGGTCCAAAGGACATGACCCCTCATCATCATAAAAAGGAAACTTTACCGCATGTAAAGCGCATTGCGTCTCGTGCCTCTATATCTCGATCGAATTCTATTCAAGAAGTTGCCGGTGAAATCTTTAATCACTCAACTCATCTTGGTCATAAGAAGCAGCAACAAACAGCTCGTCGTGGTACCATGTCAGGCTTTCCTCCTACTGGACAAGAAAGCGTGCCAGGGTCACCTTTACCAAATACTCCAAGCGGCGGTATGCCTATTTCCCGCATTGGAAGCTTCGGTGGAACAGGTACGACACCTCCCCCAAATGGTGGAGGAGGGTTTTCTCACCTTCCACCACCACGGCCTATGTCAGGCTCCATCACGGGAGGGGTAGTGGGTATTGCTGGATCTGCTGGTGGAGATAGCGCACCTGATCCAGAAGACCAAGTTCGTTTCCTATTGGTGCAAGCCATGGAACTAACTCAAAATTCTGATTTGAAGAGTGCTATTCTGCATTTGGTAGAAGGAATGGATACTGGTAATTTCCGTACTGATGGTGGAGCAGCCGATACCACCGCAGAAGTTTATCGCGCGGTTGTGTCAATGGAAGACTATCTATGGAAGAAAGGAAAATCTATGTTCCATATGCTTAGTAAACGTTTTTACTTGTTGGCTGGAAACTGTATGTATTATTATGCTAACAAAAATGATGTGCGTCCGAAGGGCGTTATTTTTTTGACAGGTTCAATAATTGAGCGTGTTAAAGAAGATGATATGGAACTCAAAGGATATTACGGATTTGAGATTACACATCAAGATCTTTGTACCAACGTACACCACCATCATGATACTCGTATTCTCTATGCTCGTTCTGAAGAGGAACGAGAAAAGTGGGTTACATCATTGCAACATGCTGCCCACGTAGTTCCTATTGAAGATGATTACGTGATCGGCAAAGAACTTGGTCGTGGTCGTTTCTCGGTTGTTTGCGAATGTGTGCACAAACAAACTGGCATTCACTGCGCAGTTAAGATTATTGACAAGGCAACCATCGAGCCCGAAGAAAAGAGTCTGCTACGCACTGAGATTGCCGTGTTGAAACTTGTCGATCACCCAAATATTATCCGATTGGAAGGCTTGTACGAGAGTAAGAATTATATCTATATTGTTATGGAAATGTTAAAGGGTGGAGAGTTATTCGAACGTATCGTTGGTCGCCCAAGATTCTCTGAATTGGAGGCAGCAAAATTGATGAAGCCACTTATGGAGAGTGTGGCATATTTGCACGACTTAGGTATCGTCCATCGCGATTTAAAACCAGAAAACATTCTCTGTGGAGAAAATTTAGATGATCTGAAGATCGCTGACTTCGGTTTATCAAAGATGATCTTGCCAAAAGAGAAGATGGATGCCGCATGCGGTACATTGTCATATGTTGCACCAGAAGTATTGACAATGCAAGGCTATGGAAAAGAAGCAGATTTATGGTCTGTCGGTGTAATTCTATTTTTAGTCCTGTGTGGTAAATTACCCTTCGATGGCGAAGATCATAATGAAATCATTCGCAGCACAATTCAGGCGGATTTGAAGGTTAATCCAAATGTTTGGCACAAGCTCTCTGATGACGCAAAGAGTTTAATTTGTGCATTATTAAATAAGAGCCCAAAGTAAGTTTCTGTTGATATTTTTGGTTGATCATAATTTATTTCACTGACTATATTCATAGGGATCGTATCACTGCTAGAGAGGCTTTGAAGCATCCTTTCATTACAACGTTCTTCCCACCACATCCTCGGAGAGTAAGTTTGGTTGTCGCTTATGTAAATATATTGTGCTGATAATTCACTGTATAGCCGCAGCTAACTGTAAATACTGATCAAGCGGTTTCCCCTCCTCAAACGCCATTGACCGCCAATAATGGTCAAAAGCCTTTCGGTAACCCAGAGCATCTCACTCCTCCTGCGGCAAATTTATTGGAAGAGAAGGCTGATCACCATTAATTTGTTTTAATATTCAATATTGGGGATAAAACAAACCTATTACCAGGTACCCTGTTTGTAAGAATGTAGCTACTGATATTATCTAAACATAATTCATCATTATTGAATTAAATACCATTTATTATTTTTTTATAAGATGCAGATCAAGCTATCTAAAACTTATGTATGAAGAAATACAATCCACGTCTCGTCATCATGCACAAGGACCCTAATTGAAACATACCGTTTAAGATGATTATGGATAAGTGTGCAGTCTACAACTTGATTGAAACACCATATGTCTTTGGGTAATAGTTAAACCTAGCAACAAGTAACCGGAATCCAAGAAGAAAATACGACGAATGTCCCCACAACAGATATTCAATAATGACAAGGAAAAGTTAAGGAATCGCTTAATGTTGAATTGGTAAAAGCGAATCTAATTACTTGATGGGAACCAGTAAATTGGTCAATAATTCATGTTCAGGAGTGGTCACGGGGTCATTTACATAATGCTCAATACAAAACACATCTTCTCGAATGATCAAGCTTTTTTCTTTTTTCAGCTCCTCAACTCTACCCCAAGCTTGTGGCAGACCTGAATATGAACCGATATATTTAAAAAGTGCGTATTGGCCACCTTCAAACACAATATAACTGGCGCCATCTTTCAAAACATCCGGCGAAACAGGTGAATTTATTTCGACGCCAGCACAGTAGATCATCCTACCAACATTAAAGATACTAAAATAATTGTTTGTGAGGACTGATGGATCATCCTGCCGAAACTTCGGAAGATGGATCGAATGCAATTCTTGCCAGCAAGCTGGTGCTGTTTCATAGAAAGGTCCAATCTTCTCAACACAAAGATAATGTGTTTCAGGCCAATTGATTTCCTCTGGTGTCTCGCTCAGGTTGATGGGCTTGATTTCTGTAATAGGGCACGTCATATTTTGTATGCTTATTAGCTCAATGAATTTAGATTTATGCTCATCATCATTCATAGATGCTGATGGCCGATATAAGCCTGGCGATAGCATGCCTGCTAGCTCTGGCGTGCAATGCCATACCTCGCCTGCTGCGCCTGCTGCTGCTGCAAGCAACAAACAGCAGCAGCCCAGCAGCAGTAGCTGCCACCTGCTGCCACAAAAAGCAACAAGCCGCACGCTCTGCTGGCGCCCCTGCGCCACGATCTCATATTTGCTGATTCCAGATTTAATACTTCCATTTTTCAAAAATCCTAGTTGACCTTAGGTGATTGTTTATCATTCCTCTCTCATTTCATGTTTTGAATTTACACAACATTACGACAGAAAAATGTTATCTTCTTCCGCGAGGTTGGTCGTGTCAAGATTGAACTTGTCGACCCTTTCTACGTCGTTGGAAATAGCGGCGAAACCCACTAACGTGTGGTGTAGTATATCTGGTTTCAGTCCATTCGTTCATCGATCAGATCTACAAGTCGTCTTGAGTGATTTCCAACCCATCAGCATTGATCCATTGCTGGACCGCAATTTATATCCTAACGGCCGTTATCTCCTTCAATTCAAAAGTACAGAAGAAGTTCATAATCTGAAGAAGCATGTAAATGAAAAATATGTCAAAAAATATTTCGTCACCACAGAAGATTTGGTTAAGCAAGTAAAGGCATCCACCCATGGGTTATCGAATAAAACTGTTCGTATCACTGGAATTCCTGAAAATATTGGTTTCACAAAATTGCAATTAGCTTATTTTTTGGAAGACTATTTGGTTGAAAAAATCACATCTACAACAGTCAACTCTTCAAATTACGTAGATACTTTTCGTTTAGAAGATAGCTTGAATATTCGTCTTGTTCCTCATGTTCCAGCAGGTAGAGTCCAATATTTTGTAGATTTGGAGAATGAACAAGAAGCGGAGCGTTTAGTATCAGAGAAAGGCAGTGCAATGATTGACGGCTCTGAAATATCAATGTTTCACTACCAAACTTGAGCTTGATCTATTTTGATAGTTTGTTTTGGTGGAAAAAGGTTGCAATAGTAATAATCATAAATTGGAAGTGTTATGGTTGGAAGTAGCTTCTTCCAGTCCCTCGTATATAATTATTACAATTTCTGGTATTATCTTCTTAACCTTGTTCTGATGGTTGGTGCGTCACTCAATGGATCTGTTCGGTAGCATGTGAAATATGCACCTATCTATACAAAGTACTTGCATTCATCAGCCCTTAATCACTAGCACATATTTCCAAATTTACGTAGCGCTGCTGCTGCCTGCTGCTGCTGGCGCATGCCCCATCATGCCAGAATATGGGCGAGAGCGTAGCCGCCCACAGCAGCAGATTGCGTCCTTCTGCCAATAGATTGTACAATACCAATAGAAAAAAATAAAGCGATGGGATGCCAGATGACGAAAATGTTTCAGAATAAACTGATCCATATGTGGATCACTCTATTTGCCCTGTTTCAGATTGCAAAAAGTGCTTACTATAACCCATCAGAATTCCATGCGTTGCATGCTTTTTACAACGCCACAAATGGCCCTCACTGGAAATGGTCCACTGACCGAAATGCTGGAAGGATGTGGGACTTTTCAGATCCTGAACGCAACAATCCTTGCAATAGGTTATGGCAAGGTGTATTCTGCGCTGCCGCATCTAATGGGTGTGAAACAAATCCTTTGAATTGCCACATTTTTTCTATCGAATTAAATAATTTCAACTTATCAGGAACCCTTCCAAGGAATATTTTCTCTGTATTTACCAATCTGACAATGATCAGTGTTGGAGATAACCATTTATTTGGGAGTTTACCTACTTTATCTTCATTGCCAATACTGACCAATGTCAATTTCTCTCACAATTTTTTCAGCCACGCCATACCTGATGATTTAATAATGTCGCCCCCTACCGAAACCATATTAGAGCTTCTGTATCTCTCCGGCAATCAGCTGACTGGACCTATACCATCATTTGTGTATCATCTACATACATTGAAATTTTTGAAATTATATAACAATCAACTTTCGAACAGTATAAGCAACGAGATTGGATTACTACGAGATAGCATTTTTTATATAAATTTTGCTAGAAATTGTTTTACATCAACTTTACCAATTACTCTTGGTGATTTGAATACGGTAGAGTATTTATATCTCTATGGAAATCGATTCAGTGGTAGCCTTCTTCCATTGGCACCACTTACTACATTAAGAGAATTGTGGATATCAAGCAATCTCTTTTCCAAATACTTTCCACCAGAGCTTTGTAACAATCATAAAATAAGAATGATTGCAATTTACGACAATGCTCTTTCTAGTACCCTTCCTGAATGTCTATCCACTCTATCGGAGTTGGAAATTTTACAAGTTCAGCAAAATGAATTGAAAGGGGATAATTTACAAAATGTTTTTAATCCAACGATCCAAACAAGATTAGAATTTGTTGATTTATCTGACAATGCTTTCTCTTCCCAATTTCCTTCTAATATCTTTCATTTACCTTCATTGAAAAGTATTGCTGCAGTGAAAAATTGTTTTGAGGGATCGATCCCGTCAACTATTTGTGAAAGTAGTCGGTATTTAAGTGTTATCGCACTTGATGGGATGCGATTATCACCTAAATGTATGAATTACATTTGGGATCCTTTTAAGATTTCAGTTGGATCGTATTCTCCCTTAATGACAGGTACCATTCCAGACTGCATTTGGTCACTGCCAAATATCTCGGTTGTTCATTTAGCAGGGAATGGGTACAGTGGCACGCTTCCCAATGTGATACCTGAGCATGTTCTTGGATATGGAGCCGGAAAATGTACATTGCGGGATCTAAATCTTGCAAATAACAAATTATTTGGAACGATACCTCGGGCTATTCAATCTATTCCATTTACCAATTTGGACTTATCGTTCAATAAGTTATATGGTAGTATCGATCATATCATCAATGTGCCATTGTCTAATGACTCATATTCTTATGATGGTGCGACGATAAACTTGGAAGAGAATCGCTTGTCCGGTAGTGTACCAAGTACTTGGCATGATGCATATAATCTGAATGTATTAAATGGTAATTTGTTTGCCTGTATGCGACGTGATGATTTACCAACACATGATCCGCATTTTGAAACTTATATATGCGGTTCTAGTGAGTATAATGAAGCATTGCAATCTTTTGGATATGTGCTGAGCATACTTTTATTGACTTTGGGAATCCTCATAATCTTAGTGACTTTCTATCGTCCACAAATGATACTTGGTGCACAAAACAATGAAAAGCAGATATTAAAGAACCATCGATTGGAGAAATCAGATGCATTTTTTAGTAAGACTATTGAAGCATTAATATATACCGCGGAATTCTGTGGACATATCTATGATTTTGATCGATACCTTTGTCATCAAAAACTTAATAGATTACAAGAAGGACAAATAGCCAAAAATGAGAGACGAACCCAATTGAATGAAATCAAAGACAGCACTCGATTAAGTGAGTTGTCACGACTTAGTAAAACCAGCCTGAGTGAGAGCGAATTTGGCGATGGTCAGTTGATGGCCAGTGATACTCGGATTTCCGTTCTGACTGAACATTCTCATTCTGTTTATGATGAAGCAGAAAAAGAACGAATGATTCGATATCGCAATGCATTTCAATTCTTGTCCGCTTTGTCTTTAATTCGTTCTGCTGCTGTTATGATTGCTCTCTATGCTCTTTGTATCTGTCTTCCTGTCTATGTGCTTTTTTACATTGCCGATTCAGATTCGACTCGATATAGTTCACATTATCAGCGATATGGATGGATTACTACTTCTGTTTTCATCACTGGTACTCTTCCTGCAGCAATATTGTTGTTAATATGGACTGTTTTGGTTGTACTAATGATGATAAAATTTATTGTTCATTTCAATCTTCACACGTTGGAGTCAACAAGATTGATGAAACTTTTTGATTTTCTTCTTTTAAAAAGGAATGGAAATGATCATTCAGAGGATAGTTGTGGTAGTAAAGGCAATAGTAGCAAAGATCAACGTGTTTCGATTAACCAGAGCTCTGCTAGAATAGATTTCAATGGACCATCTTTGTTCACCAACAAGAACATCTCACCGATGGTTGCGAACCTGAAAGTTGAAAACAACATTGGACCTTCTGCTAGATA
>JACCEA010755221.1_pt1 | contig 16361 bp, 19 predicted proteins | sample 7449851 | NCBI WGS metagenome assembly JACCEA01 (sample SAMN15323453, study PRJNA562643) | freshwater metagenome | isolation source: river surface water | place: USA:Blue River Watershed | collected 2017-08-18 | reverse complement strand
TACTAGAGCAACGATAAATTCATAAATAAACCAAGGAGAAAATACCGCAAACCATGACCAATCGGTGTATCCATCCATGCGAATCAAGATGAAGATTTGAATCAAAATGAATAGAGTTGTGGTAATCAAATTTGCCAACTTCTCGGATAATGGAATTTTGTCTTTGTTTTCTTTTTTGTTGGCCATTTCTCCATCCTCATCTAATTCATCTTTTTCACTATCGTCATCAAACAAAATGTAGATGCTCGAGAATATTAAAAATAAATCCACCAACCACATCGGCGACCAAATTGCAACCCAGGGAGCATTATCTCCCAATGTACCGTCACATTTTAAACTGAACAAGATTGGCAACAACAGAACACATGCAAATATGAATGCAATAAACAATGCCAAGGAAGTTCGGTCACCTCGATTTTTCTAAAATGGTATAGTCATAATAATTCATGAAGAACTAAGCCATTTTACATACCTGAAAATTTTTTAATAGATCCACATGATTCATTTCCGTTGGATTCTCGAACATCTTTAAGCCCATAGGGCCGTATTCATCATACAATCGTCGCTTCTTTGGATCAGACAGTACATCGTAGGCTTCTTTCAATTTGAGAAATTGTTGTTTGTGCTCGGGTGTAACTTCAATGCCCTTTTGTGCAAGTTTGTCCTGAAATTAATATGTAAGAATTTGTTGCACTTGTAAAAGATTTAACTCCTACCCACCGGATGCAGAGTCAGGGATAACTTTTTGTACTGCTTTTTAATCAAGTCGGTGTTTGCTCTGTGGGGATCACTGATTTCAAGCACCTCATAGAACTCTTTGTCGTTATCACCCTTCAAGCAAGAGCGAAAGCAACAGAGAAAAAATCTTTCCATTATTGCCACATAAAAACTACCATTCGGATTGGGTATGGAATTATTTTACAATAGTACTTTTAATGAAAATAAAATAGTATGTATACACTGGTATAGAGCAGGGATGGAAATCCGGCTAAAACATCGTGAAATAAGGGGGAAATCTCCATTTCGTTTGTTTGGTGGTGGGGCAAATTGGCGGTTGGTATAATATAATACTAACTAAGACCATCTCTCTTTCTTTGCGTGAGATTTCTTGTGCAATTACGAGGAAGAAAACTTTCAACATTTCCACCCTGATCAGTTGGCCCTTTGAACTCTATTATTCTGAAATGTCGAATTTTGTGTTGAGATTCAAGAATATTGCAACAGTTGCTCCCCCGCTTGTTTCCAAAATTACAAAGAAGCATATTAGATCATTTAGCACCGCTCACCAACATATGCTCTTGCGATCTGTTCCAGTTGCATTTGGTGTACGATCATTACATGGCACAGCATGGACCACATCGGCTGATAAAATACAACAGTCTGAAAAAATACAAAATCTGACGCAAAAGATATTAGAATTAAATTCCTTGGAAGTGAATCAATTGATATTCTCTCTTCAGGTTTGAGATTTCCTTGTTCTTGATTTGAGAATGAATTTGTAACCTTTTTTCCAGGATAAGCTAGGCATTCCAGATGAGGCCTTAGTGTTAGGGGGTGGTGGATCACCGACGGGGGGAAATACAGGGTCTGTCCCTGTTGCTGTTCCTGAGCCAGTCAAGGAGAAAGAAGATTTTGGAATTAAATTAGGCGCTGTAGATCAGAAAGCAAAGATCAAGATTATCAAGGAAGTTAGAGCGATCACTGGGCTAGGATTAAAGGAAGCGAAGGACCTTGTTGAGAAGGCCCCAGTAGTCATCAAGGAAGGTGTGAAAAAAGAAGAAGCAGAAAGTCTCAAGAAAATTTTAGTAGAAGCTGGTGCTGTGGTTGATCTTGTATAGAGAATTGTGGTGAATGTTTTTAAGGTAACAAAAAGTGGTCTTAAAATAATGATTTGTGTTTCTGCTTTGTTCAATGTCGTTTGAAGTACATAGCTCAAAGGAGCAAAATTTAAACCTAAACAGTTTGGCCACAGTATTCACAATAATCTATCAAATTTACAAATCCATGTGCTCAGTTTCCTGACATTTCTTTACAAAGTCAGCCTTTTCAGAGCACCCAACGCACTTCACACCACGTTGATCTGAACAAATAAAGTTAAATTTATGCAAGGAAAAGTTAAAAAAGTATACCTAAAATAGCCTTAAGTTCTTTCACTTTTAACTTCGTGTAATCGACGGTCTCTCCCTCCTTTTTTTCCACCTTAACCGCTTTTTCCACGCACAAGGATTAAAATTCGTTTGAAATAATAATATTAAATAACTACTTACGATACTTCACTTCGCAAATCTCTGGATTATCCTTCTTTAATCTTTCGCAAACCTTCTTCTTTGGCATGCCAGTCGCAAAAGGAGTGGAGATAGCCTTTTTGATCGGCTCAAACATATAGCACATCTTGACATCCTTCGGCGAAGTCAACGCTGGATTTGGTTTCCAGTCACTTCCAAAACCAGAAAGAGTGCAATGAGTACCGATGGCCTTTTCAATAGCAGTCTTATCACTCTTTTTTTCAGAAGAGATCAACTTATCAATCGTTTCCAAGTTGCTGATGCAAACTTCACATTCCTTCGGATCAACGGCTTTCTCTTTTTTTGCCTTACCCTTGGCCGCCTCAACAGAAATAAGGACCGCCAGTAACATAGCAGCAAGAAGTAAAAAGATGTTTTTCATCTTTCAACAACAAAACTAAAGGTAAAAATAGCAGGAAGTCAATGATAATTAATATAGTTGATAGTGGAATGAACGAATCCAGAGGACTTCTAGCTAGACGACACGCCAGCAGGCGAGAGCCGCCCCCGGCGGTATTCCAGAAAAACAGGTCGACGCGTGGCGAGATTGAAATAAATCTTCAACATTTCTGTGAAAAGTTGTGGAAATTTGTAACGAATTCACGCTGTTACCAACGCACAGACGGGCCAACTGCAGAAAACTATACCTTCGTCCGTCTGTGCGTTGGTGACAGCAAGTGCTCCAACTTTCACCAAGCAGAGCAATAAAAATACTTATTGTAATCATAATCCACATAAAAGTATATTGTAGTGCTTACCAACAATTAAAAGGAGTGACCTTTCGTAGATTGATTTTGCCTTGTTTGGTTTTATTGTTTCACGATAGAATTTTTTTTTTTTTTTTTTAAGACGAATACCACCTTGAACGTAGAGCCATTTCCTTTACAAAACGAACATGTCGTCCGCTTATGAGGACGAGGTTCACAACCAAATGAATGACTCCGTATCGGCCATTCCTCAACAAGAGCAATCACTGGATGGATTATCAATAAAATCAATTATATCTGAAGCTGAGCTTGCATGTAGAGATGCAGTAAACCATGAGATCGAATTAGAAGATATTAAAGAACCTGAAGAGGAGCCCTACCTTTATCTGGATTTGAAAGGTGATCGAGAAGAATTTGGATCTAGAGAAAGTGTTGTATCCGAAAACGGTGAGGATGAAAGAGTATTGTTAATACAAGAAATGGAAAAAGAAGATGCTGAAGCAAACATCACTGCTTTTGCTCTCGCAACCCATGGGTCTTTGGCGGATCCTATTGCCGCCATACATAAGCAAGATATTGATTCAAACGCCAGTGAAATATCAGAGAATGACGCTAGACAGTTGGACGACCAGATTGTTGAAGCAGATGCCATGATGAGTGATGAAGTGATTAACAGTGAGCTAGAGATGCTAGATCGACTGGTCCCTGTCATATCCCCATCAGCGGCAGAAAAAAAACTTCCATTTCCCAAACATCCAAAACTTTGTGTATATTGGCATCCTGATTGCGCGAAACATTACATACCGGATCATCCTGAGCAACCAGCCCGAGTTAAATCAATTCTTTTGGCCTTAAGAAACCACTTTCAAGATCAAATTATGTTTCGAGAGTGCCGAGATGTTGAAGAGAGCATTTTGGAGCTTTTTCATACTGAAAAGCACGTTAATTCATTCATCCGTCTGTGGGAAAAAACTGATAAAGAATATACCAAACGTCACAATGTTGTCTATGAGCGTATTGATGGCGATACAAGAATTATGTGGGCCACGAAAAGCGCTGCGTTTCATGCGGTAGGATCCGTTTTAGATGCGATTGATCATGTCTTTTTGGACAGCTCGCAAGCGTTACATATTGACACAGCGTTCTGTTGTGTCCGTCCTCCAGGACATCATGCCGAGTCAAATATTGCTTGCGGGTTTTGTTTCTTCAATAATGCTGGTATTGGTGCGAAATATGCGCAACGCAAATATGGAGTAAAGAAAGTTGCTGTCTTGGACTTTGATGTCCATCATGGGAATGGTATGTTGAACAAATAAATGAAGTAGTTGTTGCAATGACCAATTACTGTTCTTTTCAACAGGAACTGAAGAAGGCTTTAAAAACGACGAAAGCTTGTTTTATGGCAGCACCCATGAAAAAGATAATTACCCAGGCACCGGAACCGATCCAACACCATACGTTGGTGAAAACGCTAGAAATCCTCTTAATCGTCGGATCGTCAATAGAACAATTATCGGAGGACCAACTTCGGTTCAAGAGTTTCATATTAAGTGGCAGCAAGTTGTTGATGAAATGGTTTTATTTGCTCCAGAGTTGATAATAATCTCGGCAGGTGAGGATCGATAGTGTTCCCTCGTTCCTTCCTCCGTAATGGCTTTCATGTATTAGGTTTTGATGCCCATGATGATGATCCACTTTCAAATGTTGAGTTGCAGGAACGCGATTTTGAATGGGCAACAGAAGAAATTTTGAAAGCAGGATTACGCATTAATCCATATCATCCACCAAAAGTGATATCTGTCCTAGAGGGTGGATATGATTTAGATGCAATTGGTAGATCATCTATTAGTCATGTTGAGGTTCTGAAGAAAGGTTATTTCGGCGTTGTTGAAGATGAACAACTTTCTCGAGGTAAAGATGTTGACAAGCATTTTAATGGTGATGCGGTGGATGCATTGAATGATTATATCGGTGCATTATCGATTACGTAACCTGGTCCGAGTGTAGTTTCCCATATGTGTTAAATATTTTGATTTCCATGAAGGCTGTATTAATTGTGAGTTGTGTAGTCGCTTTTTATTCACACTCATCTTTTCCGTGAAAGCTGGACACATAAAAAAGTATGATGGTAGAAGCCTGTTAAATGGAGACATAAAACCGATGTTAACCAAAATCCCTATTATATATTACATAATTTTACAAATGCTATTCTCTCAACATAGCCACAACTCCATACATAAACCAATACCGCTCCATTCACTCTTCCCCTCATTCGCTCCTTCCATTCAAGTTTCTCATCCAACCAACTTAATGAACAACTTTCTATCTCATCAGATCTTACTTTCTTATTACATACTCAACATACTATACAGTAAATAAAATAAATTTTTGTTTGCAAATTTTCCATCAAGACATCCATCATAAAAATGAAGAATCGTTCTTTAAGGTATAAACAAAAGAAAAAAAGACAAAACAAAGAAATAAAAAGAGTATTACAATATTGAATAAGTTTAAATTCCAACAACCATCGAGAATCGAAGAGAAACCTCCATTCATTCAAACAGATACCTCAACACACTCAACAGACTAATAGCCTTCTTCATAGCCGAAGTTGCCCGGAGCAGGAGAGTGAGTGATTGGCAATGCAGCCAAATTTGCTGGATAGTGGACTGTTGAGCTGAATTGGAGAGCAGGAGGTCCACTTGAAGCTGCAGCATTATTCACTGGATACTTACTCTTGTACTTTGTATGATTACTACCCACTCCAAACAATTCGCCTTTAAACCTATAGAAATAATTTAACAACCACATAAACCAAGATTTGTCAACATCTTTGAAGTAGAACATACTTTGAATCGTCGCACACTCCATTAAAATGTTTCTTTATCAATCCAAAGTATACTTGGGCTGTCAACAAAGAATCACTCCCTGCCTGATGCATGGGTCCGATACGCTCGATCTGCAACATATCAGCAAGAGAACTTAAACCACCATGCATACCCTCCGCTGCTGTCATCATGTACTAAAGTATTTTGAAGAAATAAGTAAAAGAGTGGAGATTTCGATGAACACTAGTACCTTGATATCATAGATGCAAGGAAAGAAAGTCAGCAAAAGGTCCATAAAACCTTGCTCATCTGATGGCAGCTCAGCACAAGTCAATGTCTTTAATAGGTAACCAAAATCGTACTTAGAGTGAAACGAAATCCATTTGATTTCCTCATTCAACACTAAGCCAGACATCATCATTAATTCACCAAAATAATGAACATCAATCCCAAACTTCTCGAATTTTTCGAAATCTATGCCTGATGTTTTCAACAATTCTATACTATCCTGCGCGAAGAGATCATCTCTGTGACGAATCAACAGCATTTGAGAAAATAGACAGATACTAACTGGTAATCACAACCGCACTTACGATAACGAGAACTTAAAATTAAATTGCCAACATGTACAACCATCCACCCAATTGCCCTCTTCGTCTGTCAAAGTTATCCCCAACTGAATTAACTTTAACAGATCTACATTGCATCTCAACGTCTAATACAAATAAGAACAGAATCAACATTTCGCTCAAGATGACAGAGAAAATACTCACCTGATACTGCATATCTCCCGTGTCAGTAACAGGCCGTGCCACCACTCCGGGAAATTCCGTATCCTGTGAAATAACAAAAAGTAAGAAATCATTACAACATATAATACACATAAAAATATTTTTCACGACAGCAGAATTAGAAACAATCCTCGCACGAAGATGTAGAGATAACACCGAAGTATTGCATAAAAAATCTCGTCATGCCATTAGAAGTGAGACTGAGATCCGACAACGAAAAGTTGAATAAAAAATCGTACCATTGCCACAAAGCGATATTTCTCCAACAACTCCCGAATAATCTCCATCTCTGATTCGAGATTCGAAGCCCATACATCTCGAATCTCTATAGTTTTACCATCCACTGTCTTAAACTTTCCACTGGCACATACGGCACTTGAATTACTCGATGTTGGTAGTACCATTTGTTTCTTGATTGCACTATGCACACACTACACACAGAAATTGATATTTTTATTTCTTTTTGGAATTATTTCCTCTTTAATTTTCTACACAAACTGTGAACTCATAAAAAGCAAGACCAATCAAATATTGTCTCAGGCGATTTTAGATCAGCAATGTCGGAGAAAATTTATTGAGCGATTCAAAAAAAATTGAAATCTCAGCAAAATTCACCCACAGATGAAAATCTCAATCGATTCCCAGATGAGTAAATCAAGTAATCTTCAGGACAAATAACACGTTCAATCAATGTTGATAAGGACTTGCTGTGTATTGTAGCCAAATCTTCGATTTACACACTGTCTGTCGAGATCTGGGATGGCAACGCATGCTGTGGCTGGAGGGAAATTCTGAAAAATACGAGGAAACTTCGAGGATTTATATTTTCTTGGAAAAAATGGGGAATTTAATGAAGTAAGTATACTGTATTCCCAGGTTTAGAGGTTATTACTACTCGGCAGGAACATTCTCTGGGCTTCCATATTCCGGCCATATTTGCATTGGCTGAAATTATTCATATTTGAACATGGGAGTTTGGGCGATAATTGTCAATTGCTTGTTTCCGGTTCCTTTGGTTGCGTTATTGCTGCTTTGTCTTCCCTTGCCAGGGAAGGTAGCTTCTCCTGTGCGTAACTTCGTAAATTCCGTGCTCAACAAAGTGCTATTTAGTAGAATTTTGGGCGGGTTTAGTCTGTACCAACTTTCGACGCTCCTCTCGTCCATTCTCTTTCTGGAAGCTTCATGGGCAACTGTTCGCTCTGCTCACAAAGTGGATCAAGCTGAGACTCATTTGGCTGAGGAGCACTTGCGTTGCAATAAGTGGCGATCGGAGCGGAACTTTTGGATTGCTATGTTCTCGTTGGTCCTGTGGTTAATTTTATATCGAGTGCACCAACTATCAAAAGACTATGAAGCACTAAAATGTGCGGTGAAAAAATCCGTTCCTGATCATTCGCATACGGAATAAGAATATCTGTTTATGTATAATTGTTGTTGCAAACCATCTGCAGCCATCTTCCTAAATTTTTGTAAACTCAATAAGAAGTTACTATTCCAACCCTACAGATTATAGCGTACAACTGGGATAAAAATTTCAGTATTGGAATTTAATTTTATCTATTCATTCACAAACCAGCGATCTCCAACACTGATACAATGCACATAATCTTTAGTCATACAATCGGTGATATCATCTCCTTCTATATCAGGTTGAACCGGCTTCGTCAAATGAAATGATAAAAACTGACCAAAATAAACGCTGCTTCCTTGCTTTCGATAATCTTTCAAGGCATCAAAAACTCGGCAATCCATCACACCACTTTGTCCATTAACATTAACCATGGAACACCTAGAGCATGGTCCTTCTACTGCAAGAGAGATAACGCAACGAGAAGGTTTTGAAGAAACTTTCGCAGGGAAGGTTAAATACTTCCAACCGTCCTCCATATGCGGATTGTCAAGGATTTTGCAACTTTCGGGGTCTTTCGAAACAACAATATTAGGTCTGAAATTCTCTATTTTGATATTCCTCACATCTTGTTGTTCAACTGGATTAAGGATGGTTGAGTCTTGCATCATCTATATAATCAAAGTAGATAGGAGATGATAAATAATAATTTGATGTAATCTTCAAAGCAATGTCGTACTTGAATCAAAGCTTTCACACTGTGTATGCTTAACAGCAAATATTGAGCCGTATTAGCAAATGAATTGACGGATTTAAAAGGGGTCTTTCTATCACTGACTTTAACATCAGTGTTGTTTTCCAGCATTGTTGATCGGACTAGATAAAATTGTTTCCTATCCCCTTTCCTCATAACATCATTGTTAGGAATTTGTTTTCCATGAGCAGTAGATGTTAAGAATAAAAATTGAGTTATCCATTCATCGGCATCATGTGATATCTTTCGGCCCTTTGTCTTCCTGCCACAAACGCGGTATTCATCACATGTTTCTTCATAGACGGTCTCGGTATGTAAAGCAGAACAAGATGAAAGTGGGATCTCCAAAACAGAATCCATAATCGAAGTGGTAGTAGATATCTGAAGAACCAGTTGACCAATTCTATGATTTATGCTGGAACTTTGGTCTGTTTATGACCACGAAGTACTTCCATTTGCACATTCTATCACAGCTCGACGAAATTCAAACATAGGTTGTATTAATGCCATCTGCGGATACTGTTTCTGGTTAATAATGCTTCCTCTATCATCTGCGATTGCAAAATAGCGGTCAAAAAGCAATCCTTCATTGTTTATTGGCCAATTATCGACTCGTATACCGCTGCAACTTTTGATAGGGTATACAAACAGCGCTGCAATTTTGACTGATGGTTTGCCTTGCAATTCTCTATTAAATTTCTCCGTCACCTTTCTGGAGGATGGTATTGATGACCATGGATAGTGGTATGTATCTTGGTGCCAAAATAATGATCGATCGTCGTCTTCATTTGAATCCTTGTCCACTATATTTTCATTCCGTTTTTCTATCGACTTATTGTACACATCATCTGTATGGTTTTTCAAATTTGGTGGCAACATATCCTGGAGAACCGAAGCACCGGACAAGCGATTTAAAAACTCTTTACGAAGAAACTCAATAAATGCTTTGCAGTCGCTCAACGTACTACCATAGCCTAAGCTAATCCGACATAAACCGGTATTCTTATTATTGATTATATCAACATCGTTGTAATTAGTTGAACAAATTCGGCCCAATTGATAGTTTGCAATTGCATCATCACCAGTAATATTCAAGAGAAGTTGACATCCACCCACATTACAAAAACAACCTATTGATTAGAAATATATCAATTAGAAGAGTCCATATGTGAATCGATCATACCAGTTCTAAGTTGAATCTTATTTATTGCTGCAATTTTTCCAACTTCATGAAAACTGACGGGATGTCCACTTGCGTACTGCAAATTGAAAGCTATCACCCCACCTTGGTATTCAAGCGAATTAAACCTACTATCCATGTACAACATACAAAGAGGCTTTGTAATATCACCAAAATGGTGCATTTCTCTCATATGGTCTTCCAACCACAATCGAAGTTGTTCTGTGTGATAACTGATTGAATTCATTCCTCCAATCTTGTCAATAAAATTGAATCCGTGTCTAATCGCTGTAGTTGTAAATATTTAGTCACGTCAGAACATATAGCAACAAAAATCTGCACCTGCAATTCCATGGAAATTTGGAGTACCATCTTCGAAATGTTCATGACTGGTGACTGGTTTAGATACTTGAAAATTTCTATCCACTGCACCAGCCAATAAAGTGCCTCCTCCAAAGTAGCTGCACACGGATTGTAAATGCAAATAAGATCATACTGATAATAAAAGACCAACCTTTTCTTCAAAATATGCATAATATCTCGTTTAACGATCAGAGCTCCAAGTCCTGTTGGATAACCGAAGATTTTGTAATATGATAGTGCTACAAAATGAGGGCGTTGGGCATGATCAAGGGCAGATAAATCTACTCCTGAAGACCCTGCAAGTTTTGCTGCGTCCAAAAGCCAGTAAAATCGATTAACTTTGGAAATTGCATTGAGACTTTCTACGAAATTTGCAAATGTCAAAAGTTGAAGTTTAGCTCCAGACATATTACATTCCCCTGGGACAGCGATTAAATTATGAACCATCCGATCACTCGTTTCTCCTTTCATCTTCAAACAATCTAGAAGCTGAGAGCATTTCGTGCATAAATTTTGATGATTATCTGCCAGTCTGGCAAAGTAAATCTGCTGTAGAGCAGGATAAAATCCGCAGTCCCCAACGCATCGTGTTCTTCCCTCCTTAGTAAATCCTCTTAATCCCAGCAAGGATGTATGAGCATTTGGTGGGAACCACAACTCGCTTCCATCACTCCAGGGAAATGTTTCACCCACCAACTTAATTGCTGCCGTGGCCCCGGAAGTAAATATTACTTCATAATCCTCTTCTTTAGCACCAAAATGACTCAATGTCTTTCTTCGTGCTTCACTTATAATTTTTGAAACCGCACTATCATTTCCACCACTGTGAGGGTTTCCAAATGGCAAGTTCATCAACTCTTCAAAAACAGAGGAGAGCAATGACTTGGATGGCAATGGTGCACCGGCATGGTCCAAGTAGATAGTATTGGATAAAGGAATTTCTTCGTTTCTGGGTGTTCCAAAAGAATTTTTAATCAAGTCTCTTTCAGACTCTTCCATTATCCCTGTTAGTTACCTGTAACTTGTGCAAGTTCTTGTGACCAACCTCCTTGTGTAATGGCTATCTAGTGCATGATTTGTGTATGTAGTGTGTAATTAAAATTATTATTGCTTTGTTTTTTTGCATAGCGCCGTACGGCCTAACTAGAAGGTGGAAGCAGTATGTACTTCGTCTGAATATATAATATTGTTCCCTCAAAACCATTGAAGGAGGAAGAGACACTTTTGGAATAATGAACTAGTCTTTGTGTCCCTCTTATGTCCACTTCCACCTAAATATTTTGGCTTATGGTTAAGTCCAAGTGGAAAGTCCGGAATTTTCACGAAGTCCGGACTAGTAGTTTTCAGGATTATTGAGATCAGTTTAGCATTACTGCTGTAAGTGACAAATTTGTCTGAATTTCTATATCATTGTCGATTACAGCTTCATACATAGAAACTTGTATATTTAATATTTGTTCGGTAATTGTAGCTCTCGTAATGTGGACAAACGCACGTTCGCAATTTATTGTAGGCGGAGCTTCCATTTAATCCATCCATTAGAACAAAGCTATAACTATGATTGGTTACAAACTCGAAATATGTCACAACTAGTTGTCAAAACTTAACTCTTCTGTCTGCTAAAACCAGGACAGCAAAACAGGAAGTACTGACATACATGTGGGAAATCAGATTCACCGAGGTGCGCCAAATCTGAGAAAGTTAACAGTCGATCAAGGTCGCGGATACGTCAAAGGCATGAGTGACACTGCGAAGTCAATCGCGATGCTACTGTTGTCTCCAAAGAACACAACCGACCCCAAACTCAAATTTATATAATTTTACTGATCGAAATCAATACCTTGAAACATGGACAAATCCTGCACGTTATACCGGTTTGCTAAATTAATGAACAATTCTGTGTACCTTCCTTGAAAAGCGGAAAGAATAGAATGAGTATCCTTCACCTTTTCAGGGTTGTACTTCTCATAGAACTTTATAAGAATATCCAAAGCTTTAAGGTACTTACTTTCTTCCTTTGGAGGTACATCAAATGATTCTGGTTTGTTCCATTGGCTGGCACCAGTACAGTAGTCCAAGTAGTATATGGTAGCAAATTGGCTATCATACCCTAACGACCAACGTGAACCGTAATACAAAATAATAGATGACAATGTTGAGAAATCGGTTTGAAATATTTCTTGCATTGATAGATGGGGATGGTTAATTCGATAATTTTCGTAGTACTCAATCAACTGGTAAATGTGAATGTGTCCAGCTCGCTTCGCAAGAAGAGAAGGAGTCAATTGCTGATTATTCTTATCGTTCCGGATATAGTAGAGCAGTAATGACACACAAGAAATGTGCCCACAAACGGACGCCACATGAAGAGCTGTATCGCCTTGCTTATCCCGCGCCAATATACCCTCATGAACATTGAAGTTTTGGAAATTGCCTGATCTGGTTGCTGATTGGGGACGAGATCGAGAACTTGGCCCAGATGAAGAATATGTTGCTGATGACTTAGTGCCAATATCCAGCAGAAAGGCCACACAATCTGGTCGACCATGAAAGCTTGCTAAGAATAAAGGCATATGCTGTTTACTGTCAGGAATCCAGAGATTGGCACCATTTTCGTATAGTGCTTTAAGAACACTTGCATTTGAAGCAACATGGGCAGCAGTATAGGAACGCTTATTAACAATATACAAATCTTCGATTTTGGTAATATGCTGACACAAGAGCTCCACCACATTTCCCTGACCAGCGGCGGCAGCTTTGTGCAAACAAGAATCTCCCTCATCATCTTGCCAAAGGAGAAACTCTTTCGGTGTTCTTTGGCACAGAAATTTCACGCAATCCACTCGATTTTCTGCACAAGCATACCAAAGAGGCATGTGGTTAGAATTATCGATGCAATACAACGTAGCACCAGCGTCACATAAAAGCTTCAAGCTCTCCTCACTTCTTGCCAGATGACTGGGAGTCTTGCCTAAACTATTTGCAGTATCGGGATGAGCCTCACAAGACAACAAGAAGGCGAGGATTTGCACACTATTGGATATTGCAGCAGCATGCAAGGGTGTATCTCCTTTCTCATCACCCACATCAATCCAATCAGGGCCTAGTTCCAGCAAGATGGCAACGCAATCTAATCGATTCGCCAATGACGCATAAAAAAGTGGTGTGCGACCTTTATTATCCATAATAAAACAATCAAAGAATTTCACTAAAAATTTCAAAACATCCGTGAACCCAAAATACGCTGCATGATGGGCAGCAGAGAACATCGACGTATATATACAATCCTCCCAACCTGGAATAGTTTCAGGGTTTGGAATATTATCTTCAATTCCTTGCTCATCAATCACATCTTCTACTATTGTCACATCCACATTCAATTCTTCCACCCTTGATATCATAGATTTATCAGGTAGAAGTGATGATTCATGGAAAGAAGACACACGACTTTCAGGTGGAGAAGATTCTGCTGGCAACGCAGGAGTGGAAACACTAAAACTCAATTGTTGTTGAGGAGTTTCAGCCTCCCATAGAGGTAGTGCGGTGTTCGGTCGTGGAGTGATTGGTTTAATTGAATTTGAAGAAGTTTCTCTGCGGGGGGACAATCTTACTTTCGACCTCCGTAATTCTTCTTCTTTTTGCTTTCCTTCAATCTCCTCAACTTTACATTTCAGCCTATTTGACATATCATTTAACTTATCCCTATAACCCAGAGGATCATAATCCTTATTCAATTCTTTTATAAGCTGATTAGTTTCCAAGATATGAAGGGTTAATGAGCTTAATGGATTGGAAGAATGTAAACTTTGTGTTGAAGAATTGACGTTGCTATTCAAAGCATTAGTGCTATCATCAAAACCGAACGACACTAAAAGTTTATTGCAATTCCTCAAAAAAGCTTCTATCTTGTTGAAAAGATTAGTGTAATCTGGTGTTGTGCTTGCAGACTGAGAAAATGTTGTTGAAGAAACAGGGCAAGTATCTTTCTCCTGTTCAACGCTCTTTGACAATTGAATCTTTTGGTTCTTGTTGTAGTTATCTTTGAAAGACTTTCCTCTCGACATGATTTGAGCAGAGTTGGACTTAGATCCTCCTGAAGCAGGACGCTTGACATCTAACAATTCCAAAGCTCTTGGTGAGGGACTTTCAACATGATTATTTTGTTGAGCAACTGCTTCCGTAACATTAGCGACGAGTTGAGTCAATCGTTTCTCAATGAGATCGTGCTTCGTGTCGATATCTAAAAGCTTTTGTTGCAAATTAAAATCATCTTCAGAATTATTATTGACCTGATTATCCATAAGAAATGAGGCCTTCTGACGCTGTTCTAACCGCAGTCCGCGCTTTTGTTGCATAAGATCTTTCTGCATTTCTTTCAATTGCGTATCGGAAGATATGTCTTGAATATTTGCTTTAAATTTTTGGATTTCTGCTGGGTCAATTGATGGGATTCGAGTTGCTCCAGTTGTACCCAACGCTGATTGCATTTTCCCTTCGGCTAAAGTTGATGGGAAAATACTAGAACTACTTCCTTTTAACCCACTCAATGCGGCTGAATTGCTGAAGATTTCAACCAAATCTTTTTTAGACACCATCTTTGTCATTTGGGAAGATAATGTAGCAGGAGCGGGAGGTGTCATCTCACTTGTGCGGATGCTTGATGTTAATGGTAAATCACTATCAGTCTCCCTCGGCGTAGCAACTTTATTTTTCTCTGCCATAACAACAGGAACAGGAGAAATATTGGAAATTTTCTTTGAAACAAATTTGGCACGATTTTGAATTCTAAGCTGTTTGTTAATTCGGTCCCCTTCTTCTTTCATGGCCAGAGCTGTAGCCGCAGAAGAAGCTGTCTGGGTCTGTTGTTGCTGCTGTCTCAGGAGGTCTAATTTCTTCTTCTTTTCCTCCAATTCAGTCATGCGCTGTTTCCGTTTTTCTTCTTCCAATTCATCTTTACGTTTTTGTTCACGCTCCCATTCAAGCAATCGTTCACGTTCACGTTGTTGCCATTCCTTCCTCTCTAAATATTCTCGAAAATCTTGCTCTGCTAGTGTTGAAAGCTGATCTTCCATTGTCATAGCAGTTTGATCCGCAAGAAGACGATCTCTTTCTTCCTGTTCTTTCCTCGCCTGTTCTTCCAAAATTCGGATTCTCGCCGTTTCTGCATCACGCTTTCGCTGTTCTTCCAACTCTTGTTGTTTGCGAATGCGCTCTACAACCGCTTTGCGACGTTCTTCAGCGGCTTTCTTTCGGGCCTCTCTTTCAGCACTTTCGGCTGCTTTGCGAGCTTCAACTTCACGACGAATTTGTTCTCTCAGCCTTTCTTTATCGTGATCCTTGAAAATAGATTTTAATTGCATCGACAATGCCTCTTCCGTTTCCCTATGTAATAGTCTTGTTCAATGGAATTGACCATAATTACAATGATACCTACATTTTCAATCTTTCTTCGATACGTTTCATTCTTTCTATTCCTTCCTGCTTGAAAATGTAGTCTTCCAGTTGCATCAAGCGAGTCTCGTAATTCTCTCTCTCTTGCTCTTGCTTCTTCAATCTCTCCTCTGACAGTGAGTGATATGCACCTCCAATATGTGAATTTTGCGTCGCAAAGTTCTTTACATCCAAAGCTGAGGACGCAGCTTTTTGACGTTGTTGCTGAAGAAATTTCATCAATTCACCTGGTGTAGAAGGAATAGCCGTGCCAAACCCTTCAGGTACAACCACCCTTTGATTAGAGCTACCCCCAGCAACAGCATGCTGAGGAGATACGATATGTTTCATCTTTCCCCAATCATATGATCTTTCTCCAAGCTTCAGCTTGATATAGAGAGAACAAAAGCACGTGATTTCAAATTCTCACTAAGCAGCTGCTCTGGCATGGCGAGAGAAACGCACAGTGCAGCGTATAGGAATGTGGATTGCATTTATAATTTAAAAGCAGTGACCGTTATCATGGCTGGATGGCCGAGCGGTCCAAGGCGTTCGACTCAAGTTCGAATCTCTACGGAGGCGTGGGTTCGAACCCTACTCTAGTCACAGAAGTTTTGCTTCGATTATTGGAGATGGTAGCATATTCTAGCGATGGTAGAATTTTCTGTTCACCAG
>JACCEA010390265.1_pt1 | contig 16373 bp, 15 predicted proteins | sample 7449851 | NCBI WGS metagenome assembly JACCEA01 (sample SAMN15323453, study PRJNA562643) | freshwater metagenome | isolation source: river surface water | place: USA:Blue River Watershed | collected 2017-08-18 | reverse complement strand
ATTGGTACCAATATCACACGCAAAAGAGTTCTCAGCCGAAGCTTTATCTTGGAGTTTAAAGCTTTGGGGTGAAGGTAAAGATGAATTCACATCAGAAGATTGGCGCAGCTTTTACTCCCGAACATTAAATTCAGATTATGAGAATTGGAATGTTAGTGGGATTGATCAAGAATTATTGTTTATGGTCCTTAGAAACAATACAGATAGCCGGGAGGTTGTTGCCTCTATTGCATTGTGTGATTTTGATGATTTTGAGGAGTTTAGGCAGTACAAACCATGGATTGCAGCTTTTGTTGTTCGAGAGGATTTACGAGGCACTGGGATTGGAAGCAAAGTACTAATACTAATTGAGCAAAAAGCAATTGAATTTGGAATTGAACGGGTTTATCTATGGACGGAAGAATCTAGAAATTACTATGCAAAACGAGGTTATCAATATATAAAGAGTTTACGCAAAGGTGCAAGACAGATTGATTTAATGGATAAAGTTTTAGTATAAGTTTTATCTAAATGCTGCGATGCCAGTAAGTGCTTGACCTAAAACCAGCATATGAATCTCGTGGGTTCCTTCGTAAGTTAACACCGTTTCAAGATTACTCATATGTCTAAAGATTGAATACTCAGAGGTTATGCCTGCTCCACCAAGAATTGACCTCGCGCTTCGAGCAATCTCTAATGCTGCATTAACATTGTGAAACTTACCCATGCTGATCTGTTCTGGAAGTATCTTTCCTGCATCCTTTAGATCGGCCAGGTGATAGGCAAGAAGCATTGAAGTAGTTATTTTGGTTGCCATATCAGCAAATTTGGCTTGAGTTAATTGATGTTTTGAAATTGGGCCATCAAACTGTTCACGGGTTGTTGCATAAGCAAGTGAGACTTCAAAACAATCTCGCGCTGCTCCAACTGTTCCAAAAATAATTCCATAACGTGCCTCAGCAAGACATAGCAGGGGAGCGCGCAAGCTAGTTGCCTCTGGGAGTCGAGTTGAATCAGGAACTCGCATGTCGTTAAAGACTAATTCCGAAGTTATTGATGCTCGCAGTGAAAGCTTGTGTTTAATTGGATTTATCACCAAGCCTGCAGTTTTAGTTGGAACACAAAAACCTCTTATGCCTTCATCGGTTTGTGCCCAGATAACTGCAACATCTGCAACGCTGCCATTGGTAATCCACATTTTTGAACCATTAATAATCCAGTCACTGCCATCTTTTTTAGCGAATGTTGCCATTCCAGAGGGGTTTGATCCGTGGTCTGCTTCAGTTAATCCAAAACATCCGATTGCTTCACCCTTTGCCATTTTTGGCAGCCATTCTTGCTTTTGTTCTTCGCTGCCGAATTTATAGATTGCAAACATGGCAAGTGACCCTTGCACTGACACAAGTGATCGCAAACCAGAATCAACCGCTTCTAATTCCATGCAAGCAAGGCCATAAGACATTGCATCTGTTCCTGCGCAACCATAATTTTTTAGGTGCATACCCAGAACGCCAATGCCACCAAGAGCCTTTGCTAAATCTCGCGCTGGAAGCTGTCCATCTTCATACCAGGCAGCAATATTTGGTTTTAACTCTTTCGCAGCAAAATCTCGCACCACATTTTGAATTGCTTTTTGTTCTTCAGTAAGTCTGGCCTCAACTTGCATTAATACAAGTGGGTGAATTGGTGCGGCAGGTGGCTTACTCATGGCAAAAGTCTATCCTCAAGATTGTGGTTGGTGATATCAAAATCTCTTAGGCGACACATGCAGGTGATCAATCTCATTACTAAACGATGTTGTATTCAGGACGTAGCTGGCCACTACCGGAGAAGCGTTCAGCGCTTAATTTATCTATATTCACAAAAGGTTGTTTATTAAGGTAAAGATCTCTAAGGATTTCACCAATTGCTGGACCCTGTAAAAATCCGTGACCGCTAAAACCTGTGGCATAAAAGAAACGTGAGATCTTTTTGAACTCACCAAGAATTGCATTGTGATCTGGTGTCACCTCATACAAACCTGCCCAACCTTTACCGATACCAACATCCATTAATCGCGGTGCTCGATTGATTGCAATTGCACCTAATTTTTCTAAAAATAGTGGATCACGTTTTAAATCAAAACCTGGCTCAGTAGTTTTGTCTGAAAATCCCATTAACAATCCTTTTCCTTCACGGTGCCAATAAAGGGAAGAAGAGTAATCAATAGTCATTGGCATCTGCGCTGGCAGATCTGAAAAAGTCTCCCCAAGTGCTTCAGTAATTACTAACTCACGTTTATATGCAGTTACCGGTAAATCCAAACCAACCATTGAACCTATTTTAGGAGACCAGGCTCCTGCACAATTAATTACTGTTGATGTATTTACAACACCAGCTGAGGTAGTAACTGAGGTGATTTCACCTGCATTTAAATTGATTCCTGTTACCTCAACATTAGTGAGTACTGTGGCACCAAGTTTTTTTGCCCCGCCGGCATAACCAAGCACAACTGCTTCGGGGGTGCAATGACCATCATGAGGAGTGAAGGATGCGGCAAGAACATCTGAGGTATTTAACAATGGCGAGATTTTTAAAGCTTCACTAGGAGTTAGCATCTTTGATTCGACATTAAATTGATTATGAATTTTGGTTGATTTTTCAAATAGATCAACATCAGATTGTTTTGTTAGCGCGAAAAGATAGCCAGTCCGGTGAAGATCAATTTCATATCCGGGGCGAGTGTTAAAGTTTGCAAACAATTCAAGAGATCTTGCGCCTAATGCCACATTAAATTCATCAGAAAAATTTGCTCTTACTCCGCCTGCTGCCTTTGAAGTTGAACCGCTTGCTAATTCATTTTTTTCACAGAGTAAAACAGAAACCCCAGCTTCAGCAAGATGAAATGCAGCGGAGGTTCCCATGACCCCTCCGCCAACAATTACAACATCTACTTGGCTTGGTAGAGACATTATTTAATGTTTAACATGAATTTCGGATCGTGTTTAATCTCGATCAAATCCATTTGAGCCTTCTGAAGTTTGTTTGACCAATCCCAGTTCATTGATTGCCATCTAGTGAATTGATCTAGCACCCAAATTCCGCTTTGTCGTGATCCATTTCCACTCATACCATTTCCACCAAATGGTAGGTGAGCTTCAGCTCCAGAGGTTGAGTTGTTTATGGAAACCATGCCAGCAGATATGCCTTCTCTAAAGCGCCAAACATTTTGTGGGTCAGTTGTATAGATCGCTGAGGAAAGTCCATATCCATGACCATTAGACAATTCAATAGCCTCATCCAATGTTGAGAATTTTCCAACCGTTACTAACGGTCCAAATGTTTCAGTTGAATAAAGTTGATCAGCCTTAGTAATACCAGCAACTATCACTGGGTGGGCAAATACACCCTTTTCAGGATCTCCAACAAAACCTTTTCTTGGGTTGCTTGCTGTAATTCTGCCAGTTGAACTATAACCAAGAACTTTGTGATGCGGTTGGATCATTTTTAGATGCTCTAAATGGTTGTCTAAATACTTCTGGCTAATCATTGGTCCAAACAAAACATCTTTAAATGGATCACCAACAGCTGCATTCTCGACAAGGGATGCAAATTTAGCCAGCACTGTGTCATAAATTGATTCATGGATCCACAAGGTTCCAAGTGAGGTACAACGTTGGCCTGCAGTTCCAAATCCAGCAAAGAGCGCGCCATCTAATGCAAGATCAATATTTGCATCTGGCATTACAACCATTGGATTCTTTCCGCCAAGCTCTAAACAAGCACTTTGAATGTATTCACCTGTTTTGGCACCGATTTTTCTGCCAACCTCAGTTGAGCCTGTGAAGCCAACTTTGTTTATCACTCCTTCTTTTAGACCGGCATCAAGTGCTGCAAATGTTTGTACCCCATCTGCTACAACAGTCATTAGTACATCTTTAGGAACTCCACCAGCATGGAAAATCTCAGTCAAAGCATTGGCAACTGCTGGCGTAAATTCAGATGGCTTCCAAACAACAGTATTTCCAGCCAGAAGTGCTGGAACTATGTACCAAGATGGCACAGCGGTTGGGAAGTTTCCTGCAGTTATAACAAATACATTGCCAACCGGCATTCTGAAGGTAAATAGGTTTTTGTTTTGCATCTCACTTGGAACAGTTTGACCATAAAGCCGGCGACCTTCACCTAAAAAGAAATCACAGGTATCTACAACCTCTTGAACTTCGCCAAGCGACTCGCTATAAACCTTGCCCATCTCCTTGGTAATGAGTTTGGCCAGAATTTCTTTGTTGTTCTCAACCAAGCGACCAACATTTGCAATGATTCTTCCACGAGTAGGCGCAGGTAACTTTGCCCAGCCCTTTTGCGCATTTTTAGCAGTTCGTAGCACGGTCAATATTTCAGTCGCCGAGCTTTCCGGAACTGTTGCGATTACTTCATTTATATCTGTTGGGTTAGTTGAGGTGAACATGGGCTCATTCTCTCTCAGATAAGCAAAATTGGAAAATGCCGATATGGTTTGAACATGGATGGTTCAAAACGCACCGTTGCCGCAGTCATACTAGATATTTTGGCTGAACGGGGAGTCAAGCAAGCATTTGGTATTCCAGGCGTACACAACCTGGGATTTTGGAATGCACTTTCAAAAAATAGACCGGAAATTGTTAGCGTCAGACATGAACAAAGCTGTGTTTATGCAGCTGATGGTCTTGCAAGGGCAACAGGAAAACTTTCTGTCGCAATAACAACAACAGGTCCCGGAGCAGCAAATACTCTGGGTGCTTTTGGTGAAGCTGCAATATCGGGTTCACAACTGCTTTTGATCTCATCTGAGACGCCGATGAAAAATAGAGTTGAATCTGGAGCTCGGGGGATTTTGCATGAAATGAATGATCAAAGCGCCTTATTCGCACCCCTTGCAAAACGAGTAAAATTAGATGATAAAGAAATAGTTTTATCCAAAAGTACAACAACGGCACTTGAGGCAATTTCAACAGTTGTTGATTTTGTTGAGTTGCTTGGGCAAGCGCCAACAGGAGCTGGATATATCGGGGTACCGGCCGATGTTTTAAATCAAGAATTTGATCAACCAATTCCTAGCCCTAGTAAAGGTTGCAGTGATTTTCTAACTAATGAGCGAAATACAACTATCGATTTTGACTCGATAAAGAATTCTTTGGCCGGTATTACCAAAATTGGTATCTGGGCAGGTGGTGGAGCGCAAGGGGCAGGAGATCAGATCGCAAAGCTTTCTGAGCATTTAAATGCTCCAATTTTTACAACTTTTGCGGGCAGAGGTGTGGCTAGTTCAAGTAGAAATTATTTTAATCTACCAATACATGAAAAAGAGTGTGAAGAGATTTTAGGACAATGCGAAGCGCTATTAGTATTTGGCTCACAGTTAGATGGAATGAATACAAAAAATTGGAGCATCAATTTTCCAAAAACTATCCTTTTATTTGATGCTGACCCAACTGTTGCACTTCGTAATGTAACTGCTCAATTAGTGCTAAAAACTTCAGATCTGGCTGCCAGTGCGACTAAGTTATTAGAGCTGCCTACTTGTCAGAAGTGGGTTGATGTTGAGAGTGTAAGTGAACAAGGTAGGAAGCGAATTGCAGAAAGTGAAAAAGGCCGCGCAGGAATGAGATTAGTTAATGTCATTGAAGAAAGTTGGCCAAATCAGAATTATGTAGTTTGCGACATGGCGGTTTCGGGCTATTGGACAGGCGTTTATCTAAGAGCCAGGGGCGAGCGTTCAATTGCTTATCCAGTTGGATGGGGCACCCTCGGTTTTGGTTTACCGGCAAGCCTTGGACCTGCATCTGCTGGGATTCCAACCTTAACTGTTTGCGGCGATGGTGGAATTGCATTTGGTCTAGGAGAGTTAGCCACAGTTGCACAAGAGCAATTACCTCTAACAATTTTGCTTCATGATGATGGCGGCTACGGAATGCTTCGATTCGATCAGTTAGTGATGAATCATCCTGAGCGAGGGGTAAATCTTTTTAATCCTGATTGGAAAAAACTAGCTGATTCTTTTGGAATTGAGTTTGCAGAGACCGATTTGAAAAATTTATCTGAAGTTTTAAAGATGCGTGCAAATAGTGATGGCCCAGGAATTGTTTTGATCAAAGATGAAATCTACCCACCAAAAAGCACAAGTCCTAGGTGGAATGAAAAGCAAATTATTTAGTTAAGCCTGCCGAAATAATTAGATAGTAAATTGTGAATATTACTGAGGCCCACAAAAATCCAGTCCACCAAGTAAGGCTAAGTTTTAGTTTGTAAGTGTCCCAGTTTACTTTTACTAAATTCTTATCAGTTTTAACTTTATTGTGATAAGAGATCATCATGTATCCAGAGACCACTATCGCCCAAAAGAACATAAATCCGGATCTCATATATCTAGTTTAACCTCATAAGAATCATTTCTCGGTATTGAGAAGTTTGTAGAAAAACCAGGTTGAAACCAAAACCCCGTCTGGGTTTTTTGCGTACTGCGGAATCTCACCTGACATCTTCCAACCCCATTTTTCATATACTCCTTTAACGAGAAAATTTGTCGCTGAATCAAGAAATAGAAGCGAGAGGCCAATCGAGCGAGCATATTCAGTAGCTGCTTGTTCTAATGCTGATCCGATTCCCAATTTTTGTGCGGAAGAATGAACTAGTAATTTGCGAAACTCACCTCGGTGTCGGCCATTTGCGCGAGATTCACGTGTGACGATAACTGAACCTAAAACTTGTTCACCTTCAATGGCGAGAAAAATTCCGTTATTTGAATTTATTTTAGAAAATTCCAGCTGCCAAAACTCTTCAAAATCTTCATGGGTAGAGTCATTCATAAATCCAACGGAGTAGTTATGGGCTACTGAATCTGCCAATAGCTCGACCAGAGTCGATTTCATCTTTTGGGTTATCTGGTCGGTGCTGGTGATCTGATGGATTTTGTAGTGCCGCGGTGTGATCTTTTCCATGTCGTTATTGTAGGCAATTCTATCTACACTAGGAGGCATGGCTCTTATTCAAACCCCTTTTGTTAGCGCCGAAGAGATTGATTCACTGTGCACATACGAAAAAATCATAGACAATCAAAGACAGGTATTTAAGAACTTCTTTTTAAATGAAGCGATAATGGGGCCACGGGCAATCTTGGCTCAAAATGAAAATGCTCAATTTTCTTACATTGCAAGAGCGTCAAAAGAGGGACCAACAATTGTTAAGTTCGGAACTGTAGTTCCAAGCAACTCCAATCGAAACATTCCCGTTGTACAAACTATGGTTTCCGTAATTGATGCCCAAACCGGAAGTGTTAAATTATTTCTAGATGGAGAATCTGTAACTAAATGGCGAACCGTAAGCGCAAGTATGGCAGCTGCCTCTGAATTGAGTAATGAAGTTAAAAGAATTGCGGTTGTTGGTTTAGGTCATCAAGGTCAAGCTCATTTAAGAGCGGCCCAGAGTATTTTTCATCCAGAAAAAATTTACGGTGTTACAAATGTTGATATAGAAACTGATTTTGGCTTTGATATTGAGGTCACTAAGGATATTTCGGTAATTGGTAATTGTGATTTGGTATTTCTCTGTACCAACTCAATTGATCCGGTGATAAAAATGAATCTATCTCCTGGAACTACCTGCATCTCAATCGGATCTTTTGCACCGAACAGACAAGAGGTTTCTGCTCCTGTGCTGGCTCTGGCTGATAAGGTATTTGGTGATGATGCCAAAACTATCTCTGAACAATCTGGGTCGGTTGTGATGGCCCTGGGTTTGGCTGATCGTAAATGGACTGAGGTTGAATCTATTGGCGCCCTCTATGCTGGCAAAACTACCGGACGAGAAAATAAAGAACAGGTTATTTACTATTTCTCAGTCGGACTTGGAATCCAAGATGCTGCTCTTGCTGAATATATCTTGAAAAATGGAAAGTTTTAAATGAAAAATAAATCAACTCTAGATGCTAATGCGGCAAAGAAACTTCTGCAGGCAAATTGGGGGATTAAAGCTGATCTATCAGCGCTGCCTAGTGAGCGAGATGTTAATTTCAAAGCGGTAGGTGATAAAACTTATGTTTTAAAAATTTACCCCGAGGTTAATGCCACCTTGAAGGCCAGTTTGAATTTCCAGAATAAAGTGTTGAACTTCTTGCAGGATAATTCAATTTATTGCGCTCCGGCAGTTATTAAGGCTAAGAAAAGCAAATCTTTAGTACCAGTATCAAAGAGCAGTTATGCCAGGCTTCTAAGTTTTCACGATGGAGTGGCATGGGGAAATGCGGCCACGCATAGTGGCGAGGAGATCGAACAGTTGGGTCGACTTATTGCAACTGTGGATAAAAAGTTAGCCTCATTGAAAATTACTCAAACTGAAAAGAATTCATTAAGTGCGCCATTTATGTGGAACATGCTCCAAGCAGGAAAAATACTGAATTGGAGCGCAAAGATTGAAGATCAAGAGTTAAGAAAACTGGTCGAAAAAACACTAACTAATTTTCAAATGAATATAGTTCCGGTTTTGAAGAAATTGCCAAAGCAGGTTATTCATAATGATGGCAACGATTACAACATAATTGTGGGATCTGAAAGTCTGTCATTGATTGATTTTGGTGACATGATTTATGCACCAAAAATTGTTGGAGCAGCGGTTGCAGCCGCCTATGTTGGGATTAAATCAGAGGATCCAGTGAAAGAGATAGCGACCTTTGTTCGCGGTTATCACAGTATTAACCCTCTTTCCCTTGATGAGTTATCTGTATTTCTAGAGTTGGTGAAGGTTCGTTTGGCTTCAAGTGTGGCGAATGCTGCACTTCAAAGAGGCAATAACCCAGGAAATGAATACTTATCGATCAGTCAAAATGATGTTCCTAGAACTTTGAGGTTGATTGATGCTTTTGATAAGAATTTTGCGATTTTTCGATTAAGAAATGCAATCGGTTTTGAGGCTAATCCAAACGCCAAGGCGATTAGAGATTTCCTACTAACAGCAAAACCAGCCAACATCCTCAAGAAGTCCTTCAATGATTTAAAACGGGTCTATATCAATTGGTCTTTTGATAATCCTGAAATTCCAAGAAGCACCACTGCTATTGAAGATTTAATGGCAAAAACTGGGGCGGATGTAACTATTGGTTACTACTGTGAAAATCGCAATGTTTATCAGGGCGAGGCTTTCAAACCTGAAGCTGCAAGTGCTAGAACTTTTCATCTAGGTGTTGATATTGGGATGCCAGCAGGAACTGAAGTTTTTGCTCCGCTTGATGGAGTAATTGAACTGTTTAACAATAATTCAACTCACTTGGATTATGGCCCAGTATTAATTCTGCGGCACAAAACTGATACTGGTATTAACTTCTGGACCTTGTATGGACATTTATCAATTGATTCCATGCCAAACTGGAGAGTCGGCAAAGAGATAAAAGCTGGTGAATTAGTTGGTCGAATGGGTAAAGAGGAAGAAAATGTTGGTTGGCCGCCACATACTCATTTTCAACTACTAACCGATCTGTGCGGAATGGGTATTGATATCTATGGTGTTGCACCTCGAGATGAGGTTGCACTTTGGCGCGGTATCTCGTTAAATCCTAACCTGATTCTAAGCATTCCAAATGGAACAGATGCTCATGCGAAGATTTCACCAGAAAGTATTAGAAGTGAAAGACGGGTGGTAATCTCACAAAATCTTTCCCTTAATTTTAAAAAACCAATCAATATAGTTAGTGGATCCGGTGCCTACCTTTTTGATGAAAAAGGTAAGAGTTATTTGGATCTAGTAAATAACGTGGCCCATGTTGGTCATGGTCATCCAAGGGTGGTTGCAGCGGCTGCAGCTCAGATGTCAATTCTGAACACCAACACAAGATATCTACACCAATCTGTTGTTGAGTATGGAAAAGCTTTAACCAGCACAATGCCTGATCCATTGTCGGTAATTTTCTTTGTTAATAGTGGAAGCGAAGCTAATGATTTAGCGATTAGGTTAGCTAGGGCACATACAAAGGCCAAAGCAGTTGTGGCACTTCACCATGGATATCACGGCCATACTCAATCAGTTGTAGAAATTAGCCCATATAAATTTCTTGGAAAAGGTGGCCAAGGAGCTGCCTCTCATGTTGGAGTTGCTGAGCTACCAGATTTATTCCGCGGCAAATTCACTGGGAAAAATGCCACCGATAAGTACTTGGATAACCTTAAGAAAACCATCAATGGCTTGAAGCAACCTTTATCTGCTTTCTTTGCTGAATCCATTGTGAGCACTGCAGGACAAATAGTTTTACCGGAGGGTTACCTTGCAGCAGCTTATAAATTAGTTAGATCAAATGGTGGAGTGTGTGTAAGTGATGAAGTTCAAATTGGTATGGGCAGAGTGGGAGATAAGTTCTGGGGTTTTGAATTACATGGCGTTGTGCCAGATATTGTGACATTAGGCAAACCACTTGGAAATGGCCACCCATTAGCTGCAGTGGTAACAACACCTGAAATCGCAGCATCATTTAATAATGGCATGGAGTACTTCAATACATTTGGTGGAAATCCAGTAAGTGCTGCAATTGGGCAAGCTGTTCTTGAAGTTGTTTATGATCAAAAACTTCAACTGAATGCTAAGAACATGGGCGAGTACTTGCGCCTTGGGGTTAAAGAGTTAGGTAAGAAGCATCCAATTATTTCAGATGTTCGAGGCAGTGGATTGTTTATTGGTGTAGAAATGATGGTTGATGAGAAAACCCCTGCAACAAAAGAGGTTGCAGATTTAATGGAGTTCGCACTCTCTAAGGGTGTTCTTCTATCTTGCGATGGACCTGACAACAATGTACTAAAGATTAAACCGCCACTTGTGATTACGAAAAGTGATGTCGATCTACTCTTAACTGTCTTAAGTGATTGGCTCGCCAAAAAATGAATCCACCATTAACTGGAATTAAAATTGCTGATTTTTCAAGGGTGCTGGCAGGCCCATACGCAACCATGCTTTTAGCCGATCTTGGGGCTGAAGTGATTAAGGTTGAGCGTCCCGGAGGTGGTGATGACACTCGTGGCTGGGGGCCACCATTTGATTCAAGTGGAGTTTCCACATACTTTCTTTCAGTCAATCGCAATAAACAAGGTTTGTCATTGGATTTATCAAAAGTAACTGATCAACAAAAAGCTTTAGAGTTAATTAACTCATCTGATGTAGTGGTTGAAAATTTTGGTCCAGGTGGTATGGAGAAATACAACCTTGGATATTCAAAATTAATTGCTAATAATCCAAATTTGATTTATTGCTCGATTTCAGGATTTGGCACATCTGATAAGGCTACAAAGCTGCCTGGATATGACTTATTGGTGCAAGGCATGAGTGGATTGATGAGCATTACTGGCGGAGATGAAACAGATCCAACAAAGGTTGGAGTTGCGTTGGTTGATGTGATCACAGGCTTACATGCAGTTATTGGAATTTTAGCTGCTTTGCGAGCTCGGGATGAGCAAGGTGTTGGGCAAAAAGTTGAGTTGAATTTGTTAAGTTCAACATTATCAGCCTTAGTCAATCAAGCATCTGCCTATATTTCAGGGGGCGTGATTCCTAAGGCGTTAGGAAATGTTCATCCATCGATTGCGCCATATCAAGTTTACGATGCCTCTGATAAGAAGTTCATAGTTGCAGTTGGCAATGATGCTCAATTCATTAAATTTGCTGGCATAGTATCTCCAGACTTGCTTGGTGATAAACGATTTGCGACCAACCAATTGCGTGTCGAGAATATAACTGCTTTAAATGAACAGTTGTCGTCAGTCTTTTCTACAAAGAGCGCAGAGTATTGGGTAGATAAGTTGCAAAATATCCACATTCCAACCGGGGTGATTAATAATGTGAAAGAAGCTTTTGATTTAGCCACCACCCTTGGTTTATCTCCGGTTGTAGAAATTGATGGAGTTAAATCTGTTGCAAATCCAATTAGTTTCAGCAAAACTCCTGTGCAATACAAAAGCGCTCCACCAAAGCTTGCAGATTAGATATTGACTCAGGGGGATTATGAAAAGTGAGATAACAACAAAGTTTTCAATCCTCGCACTTCTTTGGGGCGTATCATTTTTGTTGTTGCTTCGGGTAGTTGAAGCCTTTGATTGGGGAGCAGCAATTTCAGTTCGAGCCTTTATCGCTAGCGGCAGTTTATTTTTGCTTTCCCTTTTACTTCGGAGAAAATTGGATTTTTCTGTGGGAATTTGGCACTTTGCCGTACTCGGCGCAACCTCAGTCTCTTTTCAATTAATTGGTTTATCAATCGCAGTACCAAGAATTGGAACAGCGCTTACTGCTATTTTGGTAGGAGCCATTCCACTTTTCTCATCTGTTATTGGAAGACTAATGAAGATTGAAGAGATTGATCAGATTGGATTTATTGGCCTAGTTTTAGGTTTTGTAGGGATAATTTTTCTAGTGGGCTTTCCATCGGCAGAGTTAGGATCAGAATTCTTTTTAGGGTTCTTCATCTGTCTGGCAGGTTGCATTAGCGCAGCATTTGGAAGTAATTACTCAAAACTAAGGCTTTCAAATACAGGTAATTGGGAGCAGGTTATTGGCGCTTTTTTCTTTGGCGGTCTTTTCACTTTACCTTTACTTTTATTTGTTCCAATCAAGCCTGGGTTAAATCCAAGTGATTGGGTAAATATGGTTGCCTTAGCTGTGATCTGCAGTGCATTTTGTTATGTAATCTATTTTTCACTAGTTTTGAAAATTGGGGCTACTAGGTCAATAAGTGTGGAATTTCTAGTCACGGTCGTTGCAGTTTTGATAGGCGCTTTTTACTTAAATGAAGCCATTTCACTAATCCAGCTTTTTGGCGCAGTATTAGTGGTGCTAGGTTCAATCTTGATTCTAGATCTTCTTTCATTATCAGACAGGGGTAAACATGAGTAATTCATTTAATTCAAGTTATCTAGATTTGCCTGATAATTTGCCGGTGCCGCAAGATGATGGTGGGGCAGATCATTTAGATGGTACAAAATTAACCTCCATCAGATTGAAAGCCACAAATGGCCAAGAGATTGATCTTTCCAAACTAGATGGTATAAATGTAGTTTTTATTTATCCAAAAACTGGGGTGCCAGGTGTTGCGTTACCAGATGGTTGGGATGATATTCCTGGAGCTCGTGGATGCACACCCCAAGCCTGTTCTTATCGCGACAACTATCCAGAGTTGATGAGGTATGCCAAGCGAATATTTGGAATGAGTGTGCAAAGCAGTGATTATCAAAAGGAGTTGCATGATCGAGTTGAGCTGCCTTATGAGATTCTAAGTGATGCCGATTTCACCTTTACAAACACACTAAAACTGCCAACCTTTGAAGCTAGTGGAATGAAATTGCAAAAAAGATTAACTTTGATTATTAAGGATGGGGTAATTGTGAAACATCATTACCCAGTTTTTCCAAGCAATAAGGATGTTGATTGGGTGATTAGCTCTTTGAAGGCTTTGGCTTAAACAGCAACTCATCTACACCGATTCGATGTGCTTTAAATGAGTTCACCGGCGCATCACTTGGATAGCCAACCGCAATCCCACATAGCAATCGGTAATTCTTAGATATCTCAAACTCTTTTCGCACTACATCATCCCAAATACTTACTGCACCCTGAGCGCAGGTACCAAGACCATGCGCATGGGCTGAGAGCATTAAGTTTTCCATCATTAGACCTGCATCACTTGCAGCATAGATGTGAAGGCTTTTATGGATGTATACAAACATGGCAACTGGTGCGCCGAAAAACTCATAGTTTTTGCCCCAATGTTTGTCTCGTGCAACGCGATCTCCGCGGGCAACACCTAATACACCATAAAGCTCTTTACCAACACGTTGAGCCCTTGGTTTTAACTCTGCAACATATGGCTTAAGAATTATTCGATTACTTGTTGGCAACCCATATCGCTTAATGAAAAGCTTTAATTTACTTAATAACCCACCGCGCATGCCGGCTGAAAGGGTTTGCCAACGGGATAAAAACTCATTGCTGATTCGATCTCGTTTTTCACCAGTTGCCACAGCAACCTTAAAAGGTCTGGTGTTTGACCAACTTGGGGCGGATAGTGAATCTTTTAATATTTGATCAATTAGCGCTTGTGGAACGGGGGTAGGAAGAAAATCTCGAGTGGTCCTGCGAGAAGCTATGAAGTCAGAAACCCAAACTCCATCCTTACTCGCAGGATCAAAACCCATTTATTTTTCCTAGCTCTTTTTAACCGAAGCGTTATAGATAGATTGAATTGTTGAATCTAGTAAGGCATCAAATTGATCATCACTTTGCTTAGCGGACAAACCTTCAGTTAATGCACGTGAGAATGAGGCAATGATGCCCTTATTCTTTGCAAGCAAGCTATTTGCTTCATCCCTTGAGTAACCACCAGATAGTGCAACTACTTTGAGCACTCTTGGATGGGCAACTAACTCTTGATAAAGATTTGCTTGCGTTGGTATTGAAAGCTTTAACATTACAGTTTGTGCATCACTTAACTTGTTTAAGTGTTTTAACAAACTTACCTTAAGAAGTTCTTCAGCTTTGGCTTTTTCAACACTCTTGATATTTACTTCAGGCTCAATAATTGGCACAAGCCCACCCGCAATGATCTCTTTTCCAAGTTCAAATTGCTGCGCCACAACTTCTTCGACGCCAGCGGCGTTAGCGAGATTGATTACAGATCTCATTTTTGTTCCAAAAACGCCATGCTTGTTAGCAGCTGCAATTCGCGCCGACAACTCCGGAATCGGCTTCATTAACTGCACATCATTTTTTTCCTCTGCAAGACCATTGTCAACCTTAAGGAATGGCACAATCTTCTTCTTACTCCATAGATACTCAGCAGTACCCATGCCATCAATTTGTCGCTCCATGGTCATCTCGAAAAGAATTGCTCCCACGATGCGATCGTTAGTGAAAGCTTTGGATTTGATCAATCTTGAACGCATTTGATGAATCAAATCAAACATTGCGGCCTCACCTGAGTACTCAGATTCCTCGATGCCATATAACTTCAAAGCTTTAGGAGTGCTTCCTCCGCTTTGGTCCAATGCGGCGATAAAGCCATTTCCGTTTTTAACTTGATCAACCATTTGCTGATTCATATTCACCCTTTCGCGTAAGTGCATGATTGTAGTGGCATTAAAGTGGACTCATGAGTAGGAGGGGTCTCAATGGCATTTCTTAGGATAAATGGACTTCGCTCAATTGAGTTTGGAACCCCAGGCCTGATGCGGGATCGGCTAAATAATTTAATCATTAATGGAAATAAGCGAGCAACGGCGGGCTTGTTGAAAGAGGATTATTTCGACGAGGGCGAAGAAATTGAGTTTGTAGGTGAGAGGCTATCGATTCTAGATAACCATCAGAAATCTATTGGAACAATTCGAGTCACTAAAGTTGAAGTTTTAGATTTTAATGAAGTTCCAACTGAATTTGCTCTGGCTGAAGCCGAAGGTGATTTAACTGGCGATGACTTTAGGCATAGTCATCTAAAGTTTTGGAACTCAGTTGGTATTGAGATTTTGCCCAATACAAAGATAGTTACAGTTTATTTTGATTTAGAAAAATAGAGTGGACGATACTGGGATCGAACCAGTGACCCCTTCCATGTCAAGGAAGTACGCTACCGCTGCGCTAATCGTCCGTTGATTAAAGTCTACTATCGCCCGAAATCATCCTCAACACGTTCAATATCATCCTCACCAAAGTATGTACCGGTCTGGACCTCTATAAAAATTAATTCTTTGGTGCCTGTATTACTGATTCGATGCAAGGCACCTTGTGGAACTTGAATAACCGATCCAGCCGAAACTAGTTGAACTTTGCCATCTAATGTAACCTCACCACTACCATCTACCACATACCAATGTTCACTTCGTTTTTGGTGACGTTGATATGAAAGACGTTTGCCGGGTGATACATGAATGGACTTCACTTTATGAGTGGCTGCTTCTTGCAGAACCTCATACCGACCCCATGGGCGATCAGATTTTTCTAGCATGGAAATACTTTAACCCTTAAACTAACAAGATGGACAATTCATTCGCTAAACCCTCCAAATTGCCCTCAAACCAATTTGATCATTTCTATAAAGGAGGCGATCGAATTGGTCAGTTGCGTAAGGGGCCAGGTGGTCCTATGCGACCTGAGGAGTGGATTGGTTCAACCACTACTCGGTTTGGCCAGAGTTTAAATGGTCTATCTAAAGTTGAAGGTGGGCAACTTCTAAAAGATTTAATTGATGAAGATCCCGTAAGTTGGCTAGGCGAAAAGCATCTTAAAAAATATGGGAAATCTACTGAAATATTAGTAAAACTCTTAGATCCGGATCAAAGATTGCCAGTTCATTATCATCCTGACCAAAAATTCGCCAAGGAAAAGTTGCATTTAAATCATGGGAAAACTGAGGCTTGGAT
>JACCEA010236927.1_pt1 | contig 16375 bp, 27 predicted proteins | sample 7449851 | NCBI WGS metagenome assembly JACCEA01 (sample SAMN15323453, study PRJNA562643) | freshwater metagenome | isolation source: river surface water | place: USA:Blue River Watershed | collected 2017-08-18 | reverse complement strand
TCAGTTGTAGTTACTTTTTCCATAAAAAATCTCCTTGTGAGGTTGATGGAGATAGTTTACAACAGGTGTATTATTTAAGTCAATAGGGAATATAATATGCCCACGAGGCCGCGACTCCTACCACGTAATGGTGAGGATGAAAACGTATGCTAGACTGGACCAGAATTGACTGGTCGATGAAAATGGGAGTAATCCCCAGAGGCTGAGATAAAAAGCTCAGCGTTAATAACGATCGGACTTATATCCAATATCTGTCATTCCGGGTGAGGCTGCTCAGGCTGAATTTGGTGCTCTTTTCGATGAGCGTACTGTTCAGATTCGTATTTCTGAACATAAGACCATTGAAGGTCGTGTTCGTGTTCTGCCGAATGTCCACACCGAAGAACTTAATTGGATCTTTGGTAAAGACATGGGCGATGGCACTTTCATGGATGGCTATACTCAGGGTGAAGTTAACTCTGATGCCAAGCTGTACGACCATGAGACTGGCACATACAAAGAGTTGCCGAAGTATAAGCTCAATTCTGCTGTGTTCTCTTGGGAGCAAAAAGATGAAGCTTTGCCGTACAATAAGCTGCTCAGCAATGCTGTGACTGCAAAAGGTAAGGTGGCTACTGGCACTCTGGAACTGTGGCACATTAATAGTGGTACGGAAATTTTCCGTCATTACTATTACAAGCAGATTGAAGAACTTGGTGGCTACAAGGCGTGTTCTAAGCGTCGTGATACCATTGCTGGCATTATGGCCAACAACGGTGTTCTGGAGCCGTTTAGCCATGCTGATTGGGGTTTGATGTCGCACATGTATTCTCGCATTGTGCAGGACTTTATTGTTCGCGGTAAACTTAACTGCCGCCTTTCACAGTAATGTGAATAGAAAAACTCCGTGAACCGACCGTAAAATGACATCCTTGTCATGTGTGGAAGGGTGTGATTGCACTTAAAATGTTAAGCAGGAAATGGCTTATTAATGCAATTGCTAACAGGGGAAAACTTATTGAAATCAGTAAGTCAATCCTGTGCCTTGCCAGTGTAGTAATATATTGGAGAGGTCTAGAGACTAGACGTGAGACCTTATGGGTCAATAATTCGTCCACGAGCGCGGGGCTCCTACCACGTAATGGTGAGGATGAAGATATAGTCCGAGATGTAATATTGCAGATAAAGAGCTGCAATTTCCTATATGTATAGATAGGTTATCCTCGATTAAACACAACAGCAATGGTTCTTCTGGTGCGGATATCTTCCTGCTGGAAAATACCACTGCTGAAGGTTCGGCAAATACCATGGCTGAAGCTAAACGTGCTCTGCAAGCGCTGGGTTATTCCCGCGAGCAAGTCAATAAGCTGATGTTCATGATTCGTTGGCTGAAGGCTGAAGGCTATCTGGATGCTCTCATTCTGTATGTGCGCTTCTACAACCGTGGCACTCTTCCGTCTGAAAAGAATATGGAAGAATTTGCCCAGCAGTTTAATGACATTGTTGCATTGACTATTAATGGTCGCATCATGTCCCCCTATTCTGACATCATCAACCAGATTACTGATTTTCAGGGTCATGTTGTTGCAGTGAAGGGTTCTGCTAAAGTAGCTGGCGCACCTGTAGTAAATGCAGGCGTCATGAGCTTCTCCGGTAATGGGATGAAGGTCGCTTAATCTCACAATGGCCTTCGCTCTTTTGAGTGGAGGCCATTTTTATTTGGAGCACATATGGATTATTTGAAAAATCATTGTTGGTGTACAGATAGCAATTGGGGAGGTTCCTTTGATTGCAAGATTATTGTACGGATAGGTCTTTTTGAAGAAAGTGATGAAGAAGATTATTTAAACATGACTGTTGAACAAGAACACTTTAGTCAACATCATTATGAAAAGGCTAAAAACATTTTTAATGATAGCCCCCGCTATACTGAAGAATTTTATCGTGATTATGCTACACGTAAAGTTCGTATTTTCAAACAGGAAGTAATTGATTGGCTTGAAAAGAATGTTCTTGATTCTAATGGCAAAAAGATGTGGGCCGTTGGAAGCATTGACTATAATTTTTTGGATGGCAGTGGAAGAGCTGTGTTCTTTCAACGTCGTAAAGATGCGATGGCATTTATTAAGCGTTGGAGTAAGTGGAAGAAGCCAATTTATTATACTCAATATTTTACTGATGTACGTAAAAAGCTGAATCTTCAAACATTGAAATATGAGGATAGATAATGTCGTCTTTTGTTTATTTGCCTAGAGCCAGTAGTTGTACTGAAGTTACTAGTGATATTAAAATCGTTAGTTCAGGTGGCTCTTCTGTAAAATGTGATGTTTGGTTTTGGAGTTTGATTAAGACCACCCTTCTTGATAATGGAGATGCTGTATTGTATTTTTCTCCTGAACATGTTTTTGATGGTCGTGGCATGGGTGATGCCGATGGAGTTGCAAAAGATTTTCGGCTTTTTAATGACAGAACGAGTTCTGAGCATGAACTTTTAAAAAGACATATTCAACGTGCCGTTAGACAGGCTGCTGTGCCACTTGATAATGTGTCACAAATTAATACGTCTGGATATGTGTTATGTGAAAATCAGGATTTTGTTATAAACCATATGTTTATGGACCCAAATCCGAAGGCAGCTAAAGAAATATTTCGAAGCAGGGATTTTCATTACCTTATGTATGTTCATGTTAAATTTAACATAGAGTCTTTTTCTGTAAAATACGAAGCACCTGCTGTTCAAAGGATGATTGTATGACATCGTGTAATTTGTTAAGACACTCTTCTATTTTAGGTGGCGAACAACAAATTGGTTCTCTTTGTGCATGGTTTAGTGGAAGAGGTGTTTTTAATTTATTTTGGTCGTGGACCTTGATTGAACAAAATATTTCAGAGAATGAAATTCATTTATGCTTTTCACCTAAAAGTGTTCGTTCAAATCGCAATCATGATGATTTGGAACTTACTTTAAGTGATGTTGAACAGATGAAAAAAGAATCTGCGGCTATTTGTGCAAGAATTAAGGACAATATAATTAAAAGAGCAATTAAAAGTTCTGCCATTGCAAGCCCTAAAACTTGTTTTGTTCATGATGTTATGGATTGGCAAATTGAGTCAATTAAGCTTAATCCTGATCATAGACTTGGACAACGAATTGGTAGTCAGCATCAAGAGTTTTATTTTGTAGTGGATGTTATTTTGATTAATCCTTATGCATGTAAAATTGAATACGATGCTCCTGAACAAAGTGTTTTAATTGTTTAAAGGAATTTAATATGTTTTTTGCATTAGCTAGAAAAAGTTCTTTATCTTATCAGCATGAAAGATATGGTTCTTTATGCAGGGGTGCTGCTCCTGCATTTCCAACTAAATATTTTCATTGGAGCATTATTGCACAAGAATGTTTTGATGATCATATTAAATTAACTATTTCACCATCTACCGTGTATGCTGACAGAAGTGATCATCCTACACCTAAAGTATTGTCTGATATTGTGTATATGGACGATAGTAGAAATTCAATAAAACAAGTTCTTGTTCGTGAAATACGTGATCTGTGTTATGTTCAAAGAAAATTTCGTGATAATGACCATCTTTATTTGGATGATTTACAGGACATACATGTTCGTTCTGTTACCATTGACCCTGATTATGAAATTGGTTCATTGATTTTTCCAAAAGGTCATTATCGTTTTTGTGCTTATATTATTATAGATCTTCCAGTTGAAATTCAGGTTGAAGCTGGTGACATTAAGATCGAAAATTTTGTATTTTAAGGAGATATATGTCGTTACAATATCATGTTAGTGATTTGCATATTGGTCATGGTGCCATTTGTAAATATCGTCCGTTTTATCATGCTTCCCATCATCATTGGTATATGATGTGTGCACTATTTTTGACTGCTGATTTTCGCAATGTTTTGCTGAATCATGGTGACTCTGTTTTTGTGGATCGCTATGATGATGTGTTGCGAAATATTTATAGCATGTATGAAAAAGTTGTAGAAATGGGTGGTAATCATTGTTATGAAAAAATTCCCATGAAGCGTAAATTCTTTATGGATCTTGACAATGTTGAGCTGCAAGCTTTTTATAAGAAGTATAATGCATGGATGAGTCATGCTCCTGTACATACTTCTGAATTGCGTGCTCGTATGAATTTCCATGGACATGTTCATGATGATTCTATTCCTGATCCAATGTACATTAACTGCTGTATGGAAAGCGAGTTTATGGAATATTGGCCGAAGAATCACCAAGAACTTTTGGCTATTGCTGCTAAGCGTGCTTCTATGGGCATAGTAGGTAATCCTGCTGCTGGTGAACTTCCTCGGGTGGATAAATTTACTATCCATCTTGATCGCATTAAGGCGTATGCTCCTGCTCGTTCTTTGTATGAGTGGACGCGTTTTATGTCTTCTGATCCAGAACGTAAAGCGCTTATGCGCAAGGCTATGCTGTGTCGCCGAGACGATCTGAAAAAGACGCAGCGCTGGATGCTTAATGAGATTGCAACATATACCTTGAATGGCAGAGAGCTTATCTTTAAGCAATTCCCCGATAGCAAGGAATTGGCAACTCTCTTACTCGAAAAACCTGAATAAACATTTTTGGCCCTTCGGGGCCATATAAGGATACTGAAGTGCAAACATTATTTCATCATGCTGATTATTTTAATGAACGTGCTAAGCGTAAAGTTGGTAAAACTGGCATTCCATTTTTTCGTTTTCATAAAGATATAGACATTGGCTATGTCTGGAGAATGATGAAAATTGAACGTCATGAAAATTCTCTCTATCTTTTTATTAGTGCTGATGCATTACAACGTACAGAATTTACAGACTTGATTAGGCAAATGAATTTGAATTTTACTACTTTTGATAAGTGTATTTCAGCAAGAACATACATGGTAGATGATGATATTCCTCTTGTCGAAGAACTTTTGGAACTTATTAAATATTTTGATGTTCAATTTGACATGAATAATACAATGATTTATCCAGTTGAAAGAGAAAGAACAGCTAATGGATATATTGGTCCTCATTCTCATCAAAATTATTCTTCATGTCGTTTTGAAACAAGGCTTGCATTTAAGATTATCCATGTTATGGATGCTTATGATGCTCCAGCCATTGAAGACTTTAAGCTCTGACCCTTTTGGGTTGGAGCTTTTTTTATTTAGTTTTAGGGGGGCTTATTTTTTTTGCGAAAAAATGGCGAAGAAATTGCGAAGAAAATGTTTTAAAATCACGCACCTATGGTGCATAGTTTTGCTTCGCAAATGATTAAAAGGAAAAGAAGTCTGCTTCGCAGACTGATTGTAATAACACACCTTTTATTTGCATATTCTGCATACTGGCAGGATACGAAAAAATAAAACATGCGAATAAAAAAATTTTTCACTTGGCGAGATGAATATGAATATTCAAATTACTGGCATAAGTGATTGTCATGGCATGTGGCCAGAAGATTTTTTCATGAACTATGAACATGCTAATGGTGATATTCTCATTTGTTGTGGAGATATTACTAATCGTGGAAGTGTTGGTGAAGCAATTGACTGGGCTGTACAATGGAATGAAGTGGCTAAAAATTATAAACGCACCTTCTTAATACCTGGCAATCATGATGAATGCTTTGATACTGATGCCGAAAAATTTGAAAATTTGGTAGATCAGATGAAAGCTGCAATGCCAAATCTTGAAGTTTTTCTTGGTGGTTCAACACACCACCAAGGTATCAAGTTTGGCTTTAATCCTTATGTGCTTCGTTATGGATCTTATGATTTTATGACGAATGAAGAAGGTATCTTTGCTAAATTGCAAAGGCTAGGTCGTTGTGATGTATTTGTTTCTCATGGACCAAGTTTTGGATTGTTAGATCAAACTAGAATGGTTCAAGCTGGTTCAAATACGCAACGTGCTTATGTCGATACACACCAGCCTTGTGCTCATTTGTTTGGGCACATACATGAAAGTGCAGGTGTCATGGAATACGGTAAAACGTTTCTTATGAACGCCGGTATACGTAACTATCCTTCACCCGGTTTGTGGGAAGAACACACTTTCATAGTAGATTCTGTAACAAAGGACGTTAGCTATGGCTCTGACATTGCTCTCTCTTGTAAAACGAATTAAGATTACGGACAATCTTGCCCTGAATCTTTCTGCTTCACCCACCAATGGTGTTGGTGCTTCTGCTTCTATCAAAGTAGCGGGTGTCAATGTTAACGTTGGTAAAAAGGGTAAGCGTGGCGGAATTGGATTGCGTCGTGCATCTACTACTCTTGGTGGTATTCGTATGACCAAAACCTTCAAAACTAAGAAGGTTGACCAAACCGACACACCCGATATTTTGTCCAGCCTCCTCGGTTCTGTACTAGGCGGCAAATGATGGCGACAGGACCCACTCCAGTAATGCATGATGGGTCCCTAGCTGTCTTATCATTTCCTAAATACCCTCATTCTCAACAATATAAGGGTGAACTCGTAAGACTTATAGGGACACCTACAGTCATTAAAATCAATAATAGCGATGTTGAAGTTCAGTTTTATAACAAACCTCGCAATGGAATAGATTTTATTCCAGCGTATGATTCTGTTCACGCCTTTACCACACCCGCAGACCTTTCAGTTATCCTGAAAGATATTGGCTTTAAAAAGGTTAAAGGACTTTATGAACAGTAAAGAACGCACCCTTTATTTGCGTGCTTGTGAAACTCTGATGATAGATCCTTTTTGTGATCTTGAAATAGCCGCAAAAATGTACCGTATTCTCGTAAAGAAACATCATCCAGATCTTGGCGGTTCGGAAGAAATCACAAAGCAGCTTAATGCAGCTTATGAAATTTTTCAAAAATATCGTCTTGATTACACTCCAGAAGCTCCAAGTGCTGAGTCTAAACAGGCACAGTCTAGTTTTACAACGTACACACCTACTCAATCACCAGTTCGTCCTCATGATATTTATATGGAGGTAATGGGTTTTGATGTTAATGTGTCTCAATTAATGCGTTGGCATAATGAACGGGCTAAAAAATGGATGGAGAAAAAGGCAAAAAAGAAAAGGATGCGTAATTAATGGCAAAACTTTTTAAACAGCCTTCTACTGTTTTTCATAACAGAGTGCCTGAAATAATTTTCCCCCTTTGTGGTATTTGTTCTACTGTAGCAGAAAGAGATTTACTGGACTTATTGCGTCAAGTAAATAATCTTCCCTTTGTTGAAAATGATGAAGGTCGTGTTGCTGTTATGCACCGACAAATAATATATAAAGGTAACTCTAGAATAAGAAGATTGGTTGGGCCTATTTATACTTTTGTAAAAAGCTTAACCAATGAAAATCGTAATTTTATGTTTTTTAATTTGAAAAACAACCCACCGAAATTACGTGAAGATGTTTTGGGCAGATTTTCTACTACTAGTGTTCCTTTTGAATACTATCGTATGCATGATACTGATTCGTTAAGAATTCAGCCTAAAACAACTCGTGTTCGTAAAATTAGCTTTATTCCAAGTTATTTTGGATATGGCCGTAAATTTTTTTATGAAAATGATTTTCAAAAATTCGACTTTTCTCTTGAAGAAACCCTTCTGATATTGAGTAGTATTTTTGGTGCAAAACGCATTGATCATTTTAAAACAACTCAATACTATCAGTATTGTCAAATTCATCATGTAAAAAGACTTAAGCCATTTTATTCTTTTAATTTGGCAATGTTTGCTTTTTATATTTATAACGTACATCTATCTTGTCTTGCTCCGTATTCAGAAAAAATGCTGACCGAAAAAGACAAAGATGCACTAAAGGATGAAATTTTGAATATAAAAATTCCTGAGAATCATCAAGCTAGTGCCTCTATGACGAGACGCTACATGGGATTACAACGCAGGAGAGTTCAAGATAAATTTATCCTTTCTCGAAAAATTGAATTAGATGATTTAACAGATTACACACCTGATGAAATGCCTCAGATTTGTGGCAAGGGTGAAATCTTTATTATCGACAATCTACTTAAGGCAACTTTTGAAACAGAAGAATCTGGTCAAAAAATGATTACAGATATTCTACGTTTTTATAGTGATGGCCCAATTACTTTTGGTGAGTTATCACATGTCAAACCTTAAAGTAGGTGATCGTATTCGTATTACTCGGGTGCCCAAATCTTGTTGTGGCTGTCTTATGTATGATTATACTGATGAAATTCAGGAAGTATTTGATCATCAAGGACGCACCTACTATTTGCTTGTCTCAGGCCAATTTGTCTGGGCGTCTGATGTAGTTAAAGATATTTTTTAATGTCTGATCCAACTCATATTTTAATTGCTAAAATGATTCATAATGCGAACTTACCGTTCGTTGATAAAACATTTTATATGCAATTTAACCCAGGATGGTATGATATTTATACCCTCCGTCGTCTGACTCAACACACCGAGTGCGCTACTTATTGCGCAAATGTCGTAGACTTGCTTATGATAAAGCAAGCAAATCAGGAACTTTCTGATCGACATATAGAAAACTAAAAAAAGGAAAGAAAATGAAATCTCTGTCTCAAATCGCTTCTCGCACCACTACCGACGTATCTCAAGCCGCTGTTGCTGCCGGTAAAGTTGAAGTTGGTTATGTTGCCAACCAGACTATCGTTCGTATTCTGAAGAAGCACGTCAAACCGACCTCTATGGTTGGTCACATGGTTGCTGCTCAGCTGGAGACCCCGCTGGGTCAAGCTGCTGTAGGTATCCTGGCTGCTCAAGCCCTGAAAGAGCTGCGCGGTCAAGATCCGAAAGTTGCCATGGTGGCTGATGCCATGACCTTCTCTGCTACCCAGGAACTGATCCGTTCCTTCGACGTAGACGGTCTGGTTGAAGAACTGCTGGCTGGCGTCGGCAGTGTTGCTGAAGCCCAGGCTTAATCTCCTGTGTTTCTAGGGGCGGGTTTTACTCGCCCCTCAATATTCTCAATGGATTAAACCAATGATTTTTAGTCTATTCCTAAGAACCGACTCTAATGATCAATCTCTTCCAGTAGAAGATTACGCTAATCCTGAAGCTGTCGTTGAAATGGCGCGGCATCAAGGTCTTCTTTATGAAGGATCTGAAATTCAGTATGCTGATGATTGTGTCTTTTTTTATTTTGCTGATCTTTCTTTGGGTGTTAAATACACCTTAGTTTGTGAAGGCAGTGATGCTAAAAGACTGTATCCCGGACGTATTGAAACAGCGTGGGCTCCTTTGGAATGGGCTGAAGAAACCTATGATGAAATCTTCGTAACCGAACTCCTTTCCGAGGATGATCTGGAATCTGATGAGATTGAAGAAGAATTCTCTACCGTATATAAGGAAAAACAGTTCATGGCTTATAATGCTGACGAAGCTGTAACTTATTACAAGTTTGAAGCAGTGCAAAAATCTGAAAAGATCATGGAATTATATTCCGCTGGCACTCTTACTTGGGAACATATTGCACACGATATTGATGAACTTGTAATGGGCAACTTTCATCGTGAAGGCAATTTTATTGAATCTGATGTCCCGCTATATAAATTCCTTAAAGAAATTGAAGGTCGCAATTTTGAACCTGAAAGCTATGGGGATGGTATTTTTAGCTGGATCGATAAAGAAACTGGCGCAAGCGTTGAATATGTCGTTACTGATATATTTAGCGAGATAATTGTCAATGCTTTCTTTAACACCTTGCATCTTCCTGGTATGAACCAGAAGATATTCCAACCGTCCATTCTATTGCCTACAAGCAATTGGATGAAGGGTGTTGTATTGCGTTATGCACTGTATTCCACTGGTTCTTCTGTGGCATACTCTAGCAGCAATGCAATTACTCTTTATGATGTATGGAAAAACATCGCAAATGGCGATTGGAAGTATGTTCAAAACTCTCCCGCCAAAAACGATGATACCGAAATTTTTATGAGCTTTAATGCCGTTGCTCTCAATGCCACTCGTGGCTTGTGGGTTAAAAAAGGCATGCTCGTTAAAGTTCTTTTGAGTATTCTTTATTCCTATCAGGTTAAAGAAGAAGATCGCGAATCTTATATTAACACGAAGGCTATTTCTGTTAACTATGCAATTGCGACTACTCTGAAGAATCCTGAATTTTATACCGACGAACTCCTTACTCAGACTCAAATCAATTATGCACGTAACACTCAATCTTATACTGCTGCAACTTCAGCATCTTCGAGTATTCCTTGGAATACCACTGCTACGGAAGTAGTAGTTTCTGAAGAGAAAAAGTCTGCTTTGCGCAGTGCTATGGCTGCTGGACAAAAGCCGGAAACAGAAGAAGAGCGTGTTGCTAAAGCTGATATGGCAATTGGTAAATTGATGGTACTTGGAGATAAAGCTAAAGAGGCTGTTTCCAAAGTAGAGAAGTTTGCTGATCGGTATCCTGTGCGCCACAAAACAAGTGTTGATCCATTGGGTAAATCCAATTGGGTAAATACTTTGCCGCGCTGGACTTTTATTTTTCAAAAGCAAGGCCATACTAAAGAAGAGTGGCAACATATTGATTCAATGTGCTGCTTGAACTGGACTTCGCATAACAATTTGATGAATGATAAGACGCATTTCCCGCGTCAAAATCCTCATTATATGTCAGCATACAGTGCTGAAGCTAAAGAATTGTTTGGCGGAAAAGTTCTTGGTTCACCTCAAAGCAATACTGGCATTGAGATTCACAATAGCTCAGACTTTCTTGTGATTTCTGTAGCATTTGTAGATGATTTGCCAGATTGGGCTTTGCACCTTCTTTCTGAAAAAGTTAACCCTATGGTATGGCTTTGGGATAGCAGTACCTTGCGTATCTATCCTTCTACTCCCGAACTGACTTACAACATTTGTAATGGTAAGTTTAAAGAGTATGGAATTAAGGGCCAAGGTATTGCTAAAACTACTGTTTATCCTGTTACTGCATCTAAAGGTTATGCTAAAGTGCGTAAAGAGGCTGCTGTAGAAATCAACCAACCAGGTTACATTAAATCATTCCTTACATTCTGTTCTTCTAAAGCTTAATAGGCTGTGCCATTGGCACACGAGAACCGATCGGGGGCTTAAAAAGGAATGATGAAATCGAGGACCCGCAAGGGTTTCTTTTACAATTTGGGCCATCGGATGGCAAAAAAGCGATGTCGCAAGACACACCAAATTAAGCCCCCTCTCTTTTGTGCTTTTAGTAAGAGTACAAAATGGAGTATGAAAATGAAAGTTGAATTTGATCCTTTAAAAATCCAATCTTATTTGCCTACCCGTGAGTACAAGGGCGGTATTATTCGCCGTTCTGTGGTTCTGATTACTCAAGACTGTGAACTGTCGATTAAGTATAAAGAACCAGTGTACATTTTTGCAGAATCTCAGTGTTCTGAGGATGATAATTTCTGCAAACATCAGGGTCGTGCAATTGCACTTGGTCGTATCAATAAATTCCTTGAAGATCGGACTAAAATTGTTCGTGGAATTTATACTGTGCGCCACAGCGAACTGTTTGATGATGCTGGCCAAGTAAGAATGCGTAATGCAGTCACCCCTATTTCTCACACTACTCTACCTAAAGGTGTGCTGGAACGTCTTGACGATCTGGTATGCAAACTGGAAGAGTAATGAAGAATAAGCCTTATGTTCTCTTTATCAATGATACGGAGACTACATCAGCCAATCCTTTTTATGGACAAATAATTGATTCTGCCTTTATTGTTACTACGCCTGATTTAAAAGAAATTGGTCGTTATCAAACAAGAATCAAGTATGATGATAAAAAATTTGACTGGAATCTTGAAGCAGAAAAGGTTCATAAAATTAGCCTTCATTCTGCACTTAGTACAGGATGTACTCTTAACAAATATTTTGAATCAATTGAAAAAATGATTCAAGATGTAGAAGATATCTTGAACTATGAGTTCAAACCTGTTTTTGTTGCTCAAAATGCCTATTTTGATTATTCAATGCATGTAGTTAATGCTGCGAAAATTGGTAGGAATTTTGATTATTTTGGTTATAAACCTTTTGACACTTCGGTGTTATTTGGTCTTGAAAGCAGATGGGATAAATCTGGTCTGAGTCATTGGATAGATAAGTCTTGTGAAGCTAGTCAAGATCGCCACACTGCATTGTATGACACTGAAGTGCTTGTCAAAGCTCTTCGTGAAAACTGTGCGCCCCTTGTTCTTCGTTTATTTGGATAATAACAATGAAAAATGGTAAAAAGAAAATTTTGCTTGCCGTAGGTTTCGGCGACCATACTCTGGCTCAAGTTAATGGTGCTCAGAAAAATTTTGAGGCACTTGCTGGCTCTAGCCACCTGAATCGCTTTAAAGCTGTCGTTATGGTCGGTCGTTCCGGTGACACTTATCGTCATGGTAATCTGTCCCACGCTTTTGCTCCTGATCAAACAGTGTTCATGACTGTACCCAATTCCAGTGACTTCCTCGGTTTCGAAAGTCTTCTGAAGTTGGGTCTGACCGAAGGTGGTTTTCGTCATGAGAAAGCCGAATCTTTTGACTTCCTTTTCCCGCCCAAGGATTATGAAATCAGTGTTGTAGGCAATGACTTCTCGGGTGTGTTCCAAAGTCTGTTCCCTCAACTGAAAGCGCTCGGTTACAAGTTTTCCGTATATCGTGATGCCATCAAACCCATCTCCGCCGAAAGCGTTGCTGCAATGAAGGCTGTAGGACCGACCTGGTTCTACGTTAAAGACAAAGAGTAATAAGCAAAAGGGGGCATAAGCCCCCTATTGTTTCTAGGAGTTATAATGGATTTTACAACTATTTTGATTCTTGGTACTCTGGGTTATTTGCTTTGGCGATTTTTTAAGTGGTGGGAAAGAGCTACTGATCCTTTCGCTCACAGTCCTGTAAGCCAAGAACCAAGTTATTATACCCGCTACGAAGTTAAACCTGCCTCTACGACTGAATACCATTTTAATGGTAAAATTAAGTCAATTGATGATGGAAAAACTATTACCTACTTTGATGAAGAAGGTAATTTTGTTAGAACCATTGATAGATATACTAAAGCCCCCGCTGTAAAGAAAAAGGTTGAAATTTAATGTCCAATGTCCTTTATGTAGATGCGACTTTTGACAAGGTTACACACCTTTCTTTTGCTGGCTATTGTGACATCTTTTCTAATGGCCGAGTTTTTTCTAAAAAATTTAGAGACAGTAATCAAGCTGAATTGTTTGCTCTACGTCAATGTGTCAATCATTGCAAGGAACAACTTGCGATGCAAAGGGATACCCCTTTATCTTTTACCATTTTTGCTGATTCTCAACGCTCTGTTGATGAAGCAAATAATGGTTGGAATCTTCCTGCTGGAATTCGTATTTTGCATATTCCCAGAGAGAAAAATATTGCCGACGCATATATAAGAGTTTACAAGGAGCATCACAATGTCTGCAAAACAGATATTACTCCAACAGCAAAAGCTCAAAGTCAAAAAGAAACTAATTCAAGTCATTAAACGCATGGGTTATTCCAAAGAAGAAGCTTATGCGTTTTTTGATTCACTTGGTGAAATTGAGACTGAAGCTCAATTGACAAATGCTTTGTATAGAATAAATGAACTTGGAAAGGCTAAAGGTTTTACATGGCTGCCAGATCCGAATATTTAATTCATATTAAAGCACAAGGACTTACTGCAAACGTAGTTCCTGCAAATGCTAAAAATGTTTTCTTTACACACGGTTCTGTATATATCTATTACTCTACTGTGAGGCAAGAAAATCACCTTCAATTTGCTGCTGAATATACACAAAAGTTAAAGTATATTCTTAAAACAAAACATCATATTGAAATTGAAGAATTAAATTTGATTCATTTGTTAAAGGATGAAGAATTTTATGCTTCAAGTAGAAAGGAATTGTTTTGTATGGGTTTAATACGCCCTCGCAACAGAATGATTTTTAGTGAAGAAGTTTTAACTGACATTTATGAGTGGGAAACTGATAGTGCCATTTATAAAGGACCAAGAAATCATCTTGGATGTATTCCTTTTGTTGCTCGTCGAGATTGTGGCAGTCTCCAACAAGTTGCAAAAGAAATGCATAATATATTAACAATGTACTCTGTATATTCGGATGGTATCTTGTTAACACCTTACAAGGGCGAAATAATTTATTCCACCTTATATTCTTACGAAAGGAGAAAGTCATAATGTTGTGGCTTATTTTCATGTATCTTGTCGTCATTGCAACTGGTGTAGCAAGTCGATATGTTGAGTACGTAAAAGAGATTGGTGAAGTTGCTAAATCTGGATATAACATTACGATTGAACCTTTCAAATGGGAACAATCTATTGTTGAGTCCGCCAAGTTGCCTTATCATCTCTTCTTGCTTTTTAAAAGGTAATAGATGAGTACAGTTGCATTTGATGGTAGATATTTCGCCGCCGATACGCAAGTAACTTCTTATACAGTTTCACATGGATTTTCAAAAATGAAAGTCCTTAAAAACAGAAAGGGCCAAGCTCAATATGTTTTTATGATTACTGGTTCTGCATATGCTTTTGAGCATTTAATTAAAGCTTTTTTAGGAATTGGAACTGAACTTCCTCCTGATGCATTCGGAAATGATAATTCAGAAATGTATATTGCAGATTTGATTAACAAGAAGGCTTATTTGAGTAGTCCTGGTGTAGCCGGAGTCCATTTCTTAGAATGGTTGCCGCATGACCCCTATGTAGGTGGTTCTGGCGGAGCATTAGCTAGAGGTGCAATGGCTTGCGGTAAAAGCTCATTGGATGCCATTCGTATAGCATCGAAGTTTGATCCTTATACAAACGACGATGTGCAGTATTTTGATTTGTTGAATCCTCGTGATTTTTCACATCTTACAGCCGAATCAATCATTAGCTTTAATGATTTCACTGCTTGTGACAAGCGGTTTATCCATAGCTCAGATTTTCGTGTTAATTATCTTAAGCGCAGTAAAGCGCATAAAGATAAAGAAGAACAGAAAATAGCTCCACCCCAACCCACCGGTCATATGCCCATTCCGGGTTTGCAGGTAATTCAATTACCAAATAAACAAAAGAACAAAAGATGGGGCTCAAAGCCCAAAAATAGCCGTAATACGGTAAAGAAAAAATGTCAATGACCAACAACGAAAAATTTGCTGCTGGACTGTCTCGCCTGAACGGTACTGCTGGTGCGTCTCAACTGCGCCAGGCACTTGCTGGTGGCCAACCTGCGCCGCGTACCCGCAGCTCTCTGGATGCTCTGCGTCCTTCTGCTCCGGCCCCTGTGCAACGTACCGCTGAAGCAGTACAGCCTGTCGTGGCGACTGAGGTAGCTAAACAACTGGCTGCTAAGGTGAAACCTGAAGTTCAAAAGGTTGTTCGTGAAGAACTGACCAAACAAACTCTGCGTCAAGCCAGTCGTGCCGAAGCCCCTACCACTATTGGCGGCAGTGCATCTCAACTGCGTGCTAATCTGAGTGTGGGTGCCCAGTCAGTTTCTACTGAACTGCGTGATTCTCTGGCTCCTAAGTCTGTAGCTGATAGCGGACTGGTTAAGCAAATTGTTCCTGAGACTAAGGTTATTCCGGTAACTGTCGCTCAGCGTAACAGTCTGCTGAAGAAGAAACTGGGTGTGTTCGATGTACCGAGTGGTACACTGGGCGAACGCCTGGGTCTGCCCTTCTAATCTTAAGGCCCTTAACTGGGCCTTTTGAGTTTTTGTAAATGAGTAATCTTATTTACAAGAATTCAATCTTTATCCGCCTTCTGTATGGAAAGGTACTTTTAACTAAAAAAGGAAATGAAAATGTTCAACAAAGAAATTTATGCAGCTCAAACTACTAATGGTGATGCTCAATTTACTACTTCTGGCTCTACCATTGTAGATTTTTATCTGTTTACCGGCACTTATGATTATCGTGCTCAGGGCAATCCCCTGGACTGTGATCTGTTCTGGCAAGCACTGTATGCTGATCATGATACTACTATTCGTAGTATTCTGCGTGCTCGTGATGCGCGTGGTGGTGGCAAGCTGCGTAAGATTGTTCATGATCTGTTTGCATGTTTTGAAAACACTGCGAAGATCGACAAGGATCTGGCAAACTTTTTTGCCAAATGCGTTTTGGCCAAACTGCCTGAACTGGGGTACTGGAAAGACGTAGTTCGTTTTGCCGTTACTCAAAAGCCGTATTGGTATGAAGCCCGTAAGTATGCTGTGCAACTTATGGTTGAATATGCCCGTGAAGGTGAACACAAGAATCTGTTGTTCAAATACCTGCCCGTGAAATTTGCTAAGGGCGGTGCCTTTATTGCTCACGGATTCGGCTTTGCAAAAGAACAAGAGTGGCGTCAATTCGTTACTCCGAAACGTTCTACTGTTGAAACTGCTGTTTGCGCCAAAGATTTTGAGCGTATCCAGTATGGTCAAGT
>JACCEA011931416.1_pt1 | contig 16383 bp, 15 predicted proteins | sample 7449851 | NCBI WGS metagenome assembly JACCEA01 (sample SAMN15323453, study PRJNA562643) | freshwater metagenome | isolation source: river surface water | place: USA:Blue River Watershed | collected 2017-08-18 | reverse complement strand
CTTGAAAGCAATAAAACACTCTATGTTGCCAAACCTTTTTTGCGGTAAGGGAGTTACAAATGAGTTACGACTGGAAAAAAATTCTACTTAACCCAGAGCAACCTATAAGGGATGCATTAGAACTGATAGATCGAGAATCTTTGCGCATAGCTTTAGTTGTGGATGAAAACTTACATTTGCTTGGAGTCGTTACCGATGGTGACGTTAGACGAGGGTTACTCAGAAATCTGACCCTTGCTAGTCCAGTCAAGGAAGTGATGAACGCCACTCCTTTAACTGCAAAACTTGGCACTGCGCGCAAAGATTTAGTCAAGTTTATGCAGCAGGAGCAGCTACTTGCTATTCCATTATTAGAGGGGGGAGTTGTTGCTGGTTTAGAAACGTTGCAACGTGTAGGAACATTTTCTAAGTATCAAAATCCCGTATTTCTTATGGCTGGTGGGTTTGGCACACGGTTACGGCCATTGACCGATAACTGTCCGAAGCCACTCCTGAAAGTTGGTGATAAACCTATATTAGAAATATTGCTAGACAGTTTTATTAGAGCTGGTTTTGTAAATTTTTACATCTCGACTCATTACCTACCAGAGATGATCCGCCGACATTTTGGTGATGGCACAAAATGGAATGTAAAAATAACTTATGTGCATGAAGAGATCCCCCTTGGTACAGGTGGTGCGTTAGGGTTACTGCCAGCTAGTGCGCCGAAATTACCATTGATTTTAATTAATGGCGACGTATTGACCAATGTCGACTTTGAGCGAGTTTTGGAGTTTCATAATAAGCACAACTCAGCAGCGACAATGTGTGTTCGCGACTATGAATACCAAGTGCCATTTGGGGTGATTAATGGTGACGGCAACAAAATCATTAGTATGGTAGAAAAGCCAATTCAGCGTTTTTTCGTCAATGCTGGCATTTATGTTGTTAGTCCAGACGTTTGGCGTTCGGTTGAGCAGAATTCAAGAATAGATATGCCTTCGTTACTAGAACAATTTATTGCCAAAAGTTCAAATGTTTTAATGTTCCCGATACACGAATATTGGCTAGATATTGGGCGTATCGAAGACTACAACAGAGCACAAATTGATATTCGGAATTTGGAGTTTTGACAATGAGTGTTTATGCTGTAGTTGGAATGGGTAGCATTGCCAAAAGACACTTAAAAAATTTAAAGTTTTTATATCCTAATGCCAAAATTTATGCGGTTTCTTCAAGTGGTAAAAATGTTGATATTCCCGAAGGAGCAAGTGCTGTTGTAAGTTTGTCAGAGCTAATAGTCTTAAAGCCGAGCTACGTCGTGCTTGCATCGCCAGCACCTTATCATCTCGAAACCGCGAAACTTTTGTTAGAAAATCAAATTCCAGTCTTAGTTGAAAAGCCGCTGACTGCTAAATTCAGTGATGCGACCGAATTTCTCAACTTTTATGAGTCAAAAAATTATCCGCCGATGGCCGTTGGATATTGCTTACGGTTCTTGCCGTCAGCTCTTGCTGTGAAAAGGTTTTTAGAATCAGGTGGTTTAGGTACGGTATATAACGCGCACAGCGTAGTAGGGCAGTTTTTACCGAGTTGGCGGTCAGATAAAAATTATAAGGATTCGGTATCGGCAACGGGTGAACTTGGTGGTGGCGCACTTCTTGAATTAAGCCATGAATTAGATTATCTGCAATGGCTGTTTGGTCCGCTGTTACTACAACATAGTTGGTTAAGAACAACTGAGGAATTAGGGCTTCAGGTTGAAGAAATAGCCAATCTGATTATAACGACAGAAACAGGTGTTTATATATCCGTACATCTAGATTTCGTGCAAAAAGCTAAGCAACGGAAATGCGAGTTTATTGGAGAAAAAGGCAATCTATATTGGGATTTGGGAGCGAATACAGTTACGTTCAAAGATGCGAATAGTACAACTATGATTTACGCTGATGACCAATACGATAAAAACACAATGTATCTGGATATGCTAAAAGCCTTTGCTGACGTTGGAAACTTTGGCCGACGTGAACTTGCCTCAGTTAGTTCTTCAGCTGACGTTATCGAACTTATAGAGCTGGCGAAACAGACAAATAAAGGAAAAGTGATTTCTTGAAAACAATTGCATTCATTTTTGCGCGGGGGGGGTCAAAAGGCCTCCCAGGTAAAAATATTAAACCACTAAATGGCAAACCGCTTCTCCAATACTCCATAGATACAGCAAAAAAAATCTCTGAGATAGATGACGTTTTTGTATCAACAGATTGTGATGCGATTGCTGGAGTTGCGCTAGCTTGTGGTGCGAAGGTCATAAAAAGACCAGATGAGCTAGCTACAGATACAAGTCCAGAATGGCTTTCTTGGCGGCATGCAATAGACTACGTGACTGAACATTTTGGTGTTTTCGACCGATTTGTTAGTTTGCCGGCAACTAGTCCATTAAGAAATGAAAGCGATGTCCTTGCTGCGCTAAATAAGTTAAACAGTTCAGATGCAGACATTTGCATTTCCGTGTCTCCAGCTAACCGCAGTCCATATTTTAATATGGTTAAGGTGGCTGAGGACGGAAATGTTGAGATTGTTATTAAACCAGAAGGTGCTGTAAGTAGACGTCAGGATGCACCGGAAGTCTATGACATAACAACGGTCGTTTATGCAACCTCTGTGAATTTCGTGCAAGAACAGTCGTCGATTTTTTCCGGTAAAGTGGTCGCAACTATAGTGCCCAAAGTTAGAGCTGTAGATATCGATGATATTTTCGATTTTATGTTTGCTGAGTCAATTTTAAAGAGCGGATTATATGATTCTTAAAGATAAAAAAATATTAGTAGCTGGTGCTGCCGGATTATTAGGCTCTGAGTTAGTCAAAGAGTTAATTCAACAAGGAGCTAAGGTTGTTGCAGCGGACATAAATATTGAACGATTACAGCAACGATTTTCAGAGGGCTACTCAAATGTTAATAGCTCTAACGTAGAGCTAAAACAAATCGACCTATCGAACAAAGACCTTGTAGTTTCGTTGTTCGACAGTATAGATGGACTTACTGGTGCAGTGAATTGCTCTTATCCCAGAAATAAAAACTATGGCAAACATTTTTATGATGTAGCGATAGAAGACTTTAACGAAAACATTTCTTTGAATTTGGGCTCATCCTTCCTTTTTATGCAACAATGCGCGGATCATTTTAATAAGAATAAGACACCATTTTCATTAGTTAATATTTCGTCTGTTTACGGTATTATCGCGCCGAAGTTTGATATATATGAAAATACACCAATGACTATGCCAGTAGAGTACGCAGCAATCAAATCAGGGCTTATTCATTTATCAAAGTACGTAACAAAATATGTGGCTAATAGCAATTTTAGAGTGAATGTAGTTAGTCCTGGTGGGATCTTTGATAATCAACCGAGTGATTTCTTGAAAGCCTATAAAGACGAAACCTTTGGTAAAGGGATGCTAGATGTGAAAGATGTGTTAGGGACTATCGTGTTTCTATTGTCTTCTATGTCGGACCTTGTTAATGGGCAAAACATTGTAGTTGACGACGGCTTCTCGGTATAAAGGTAAAATAAATGACAGAACAATTAAAGGTAGTAATCATCGATTACGAAATGGGAAATGTAAAGTCAATCGAAAATGCGATTGCTCATGTTGGTGATTTTAATGTGGTAATTACTGCAGATAGCGATGTTATTCTCGCATCTGACATTATTATTTTACCAGGCGTCGGTGCATTTCCTGATGCGATGAAAAAATTGTCCGATAAAGGTCTTATTCCAGTATTAAACAAGGCGGTTAAAGAACTCAAAAAACCTACGATTGGTATCTGTCTTGGTATGCAGTTGTTGTTTGATAGTTCTGAAGAAAAAGAAATTACCAAAGGCCTCGGATGGATTCCTGGGAAAGTATCCTACATGCATCCTGAAGGTAATCTAAGAGTCCCACATATTGGCTGGAATTCTTTAATACTTCAACCTGCAGATGTCATTTTTAACTATCTTCAAACCGACAAAGATTTTTATTTCGTACATAGTTTACATGTTACCTGTGAAGACCAATATGTCCTAGCTAAATTCGACTATGGTGGTTTAATGACCGCCGCAGTAATTAAGGATAACGTTGTTGGCATGCAGTTCCATCCTGAGAAGAGTCAGAAAAACGGCTTACTTGCGTTAAGTAGCTTCTTTAAATGGGCAAATTTAATGATTGGAAAACAAAATGCTTAAAACACGATTGATCCCTTGTATTATCACAAAGAATGACTTAGTGGTTCAAAGTTTTAATTTTAATAAATATTTGCCGATCGGTAATGTTAAAACAGCGATTGAATTTTTTGTTAATTGGGATGTTGATGAAATTGTAATCATTGATATTGACGCATCAAAAGAGTCACGATCACCTAATGTAGAATTAGTCGCTTGGGCCGCAAGAGAGTGCTTTGTTCCACTGACTGTTGGTGGCGGTATTAAGACATTAGAACACATCCAAAGCCTACTTAAAGCAGGAGCTGATAAGGTATGTTTAAATTCTGTTGTCCGCGAAAATATGAGTTTTATTACTGAGGCATCAAACATTTTCGGCGATCAATGTATCACTGTGTCAGTAGATGTTGTGAAAACAAACAATGGATATGAAATTTATGATTATCTGAATAAAGACGTGTATAACGTTGATTTGACACAACATCTTAAAGGAATTGAAGCTGCTGGTGCTGGTGAAATTTTATTAAACTCAATTGACCAGGACGGTAGCCGTATTGGTTATGATATTGAATTACTTAAAAAAGTAAGTTCTGCAGTAAACATTCCAATAATTGCTTTAGGTGGTGTTGGTCGATTCGAGCATTTAGCTGAAGCGGTTATATCTGGCGGATGCCAGGCTGTCGCCGCTGCAAACATTTTCCAGCATATGGAACATAGTACAATTGCGGCCAAAGCACAAATGCGCAGTTCAGGACTAGACGTGCGATTAAGTTCTGAAGTTAAGTATGAAGATTTTTCATTGGATATCCTCGGTCGGCCATTTTAAGGTATAGATAAAATGAAATTTTGTAATAGATGCTTATATCCTGAAAATCATGCGCTAAATCTGATTTTAGATGACCAAGGAGTCTGTAGTGGCTGTCGTGTGCATGAAGAAAAATATGAAATTGATTGGTTTGCTAAAGAAAAAGAACTCGATGCATTGTTGTCTCAATATAAAGGTCGATCGGGAACATCTTACGATTGTGTAATTCCTGTTGTAGGAACTGGTGATGATTTCTTTATCGTGGACTTGGTGAAAAATAAGTACGGTTTAAATCCGCTGCTTGTCACTTACAATACGCACTTCAGTACGAAGGTTGGCGTTCGTAATCTAGCGCGTTTGATTACCGAGCTCGATTGCGATCATATGATGTCTACCGTTGGCCCTGATACAATCAAAGAAATTACAAAAATTACTTTGCAGAAATTTGGTGACATGTACTGGCATGTATTAGCCGGTAGTCAAACATTCCCGGTGCAGGTCGCAACCAAGTTAGATATCCCACTGATTATTTGGGGTGTTAATGGTTGGTTGGATCAAGTCGGTATGTTTAGCCACCACGACCGAGTTGAAATGACTAAAAAGGTAAGAAAAGAGCACGCAATGCGTTGTGTTGATGCTGAGTCGTTAATTGGTGTTTCTGACAAAGTTACACATAAAGATTTGCAAGCATTTACTTATCCTTCTGATGCGCAACTTGAAAAATCAAGAGTGCGTGGTTTATACATAGGGAACTATGTATTTTGGGATTCGCAAAAGCAGATCGAAAATGCGATAGAGCAATTCGGGTATGAAACACACTCTCAGGAGCGTACATACAACACTTACGAGTCAATCCATTGCTTCAATAATGCCAGTGTTCATGATTACGTTAAGTATTTGAAATTTGGTTATGCAAAAGTCTCTGATCATGTCGCTCGGGATCTACGTTTGAAAAGAATCACTAAGGCGCAAGGCTTAGCACTGATCCAAAAATACATCGAAGTAAAACCGAAAGCACTTGAAGTATTTTTGGATTGGGTTGGTCTATCCGAAGCTGAATTTATGTCGCTAGTAGAACCATTCCGTGATACCTCAGCTTGGGAGAAAAAGGAAGATGGTAGTTGGTTCTGTAAAGGAAGCGTTTTAGAAAATAATATTAACATGCAGACTGGTCAGGAACTTGAAGTTACTGACCCGCGCGAATACAAGCAAACAGATTTGCTGGAAGATCAGTCATCATTTAATGAATATATTTTGCTGGGACGGACTTATATGGATAAACGCAATTATAAGGCTGTTGAGGGATAATTATGAAATTCTGTTCAAATTGTGTGATGCCAGACACCAAACCAGGTGTTTGGTTGGATGAGCGAGGTTTTTGTAACGCTTGTAGAACCAAAGAAGTTAAAGCCACGATTAATTGGAACGCTCGCTTTAAAGATCTAGAGCTGATCGTTGAAGATATCAAAAAAGCAAAACATCCATTTTACGACTGTATTGTTGCCGTAAGTGGTGGTAAGGATAGCTGGTATCAAGCTGCAGTTCTAGCAGAACACTTTGGCTTAAAGGTTTTGTGTGTAACACTCGCAGCCCATTTACCGACAACTGAAGGTATCGATAATTTAAATAATATGATCAAGGACTTAAACGTAGATCATATGAAAATAACTATTAAGCCAAGTACGTTCAGAAAAATTCGGCAAAAGTGCTTTCTACGACAAGGTGAACCTAATTGGGCGGAACATTGTGCCATGTTTTCGAGTGTCGTAAATACAGCCTTGATATACGAAGTACCACTTGTGGTTTGGGGTGAAGACATTGCATTTGAGTTTGGTGGTTTGCAGCGCAGTGAAAGTAAACCTTCAGCTCTAGCAATTAATAAAAGTGATCTTGTCAAAGAGAAAACTGTGTTTGATTGGCTGGATGACGACGTTTCAGAACGCGATGTGTTTTTCTACAAATACCCAGACTATAAAAAACTTGAAGAAGCAGGCGTTCAAAGTATCTACTTAGGACACTTTGTTAAATGGTATGGGCGCCAAAACTATGAGTTCGTATTGCCTCGAGGATTTACAGGTCGGCGTGCAGGCCCTTTACCGGGTAACTATTTAGATTATGATAATATTGATGAAAAACTATGCGAAATCAATATTTGGTTCAAGTACCTGAAATTTGGTTTCTGGCGTGCGACAGATCAAACTTGCTATGATATTTGGAATGACAGATTATCAAGAGCTGAAGCTGTAGAAATTGTTAATAAATTGCAAGATGAAAAGCCATTTAATGATCTCGAAGACTTCTTGAATTTTCATATGATAAGTCGCGAACAATTTGATGATACCGTTGAAAAATTTAGGAATCCAGAACTTTGGGATTATCGTAATGGAGAATGGGTTCTAAGAAATATAATCAAATGAATGAATTATTAAAAAATACATGTAGCAAAACACTAGTTGTTGTAGAATCGCCTTTCCAACTGCTTAGCGCTTTTGAAGCAATTGGCTACTTTGAAGTAAATGAATATGATCTATTTATCAGAATAAATGGTGATGAACGTTGCAAACAACAGATTATAAATGTAGTAGAATTATTGGGTTTTAAATCTTCATCAATTACCTTTGTCTTTATTGGTATAAAAAAGAGAAAGTTATCAGATTACTTTAGATTTATCTATTATTGTTGTTTTTTTCGATTAATTTCAAAAAGATATAATAAAGTTTTTATTGGGAATTACAGGTCTAAATTTTTAAACGCACTATCTCAACAGTTTAGTCGGAAAAAAATAATTATATTAGATGATGGCAATGTCACGATTGATGTACATAATAAATTTACGTTAACTAATAACCGCAACATATTTACAATGTACGATTTGGATCCTTTTCTTAATCAAAAAATTTTCAAAAATGAATATCGAATTTTAAGAAGTATTGTAAGGGAGAAAGGTACTCGCAATGATTTAGTCTGCTTTATTGGGCCTGGAGTGGTTTCCGCAGGGATAATTCCTCTGGAAAATTACTCTGAATTCCTTTCAATTATAGTCAAAAAATACAAGGATTTAGGACTGACGGTTATGTATATTCCTCATAGAAATGAATCTATTGAGGAAATTTCAACTATTTCTGAGCTTGTTGATCTGTCAGTATTTAGTATGAAACTTCCAATAGAGTTTCTTGGTTTATATGAGATTGAGATGCCATTTAAATTCTGTTCATTTTATTCAACAGCACTACTCACTATGCAAAAAATATATGGCGCAGAAGTTGAAAGCTATGTTTTCAATTATGAGAATTCTAAATATAAAGATGAAATTGATTCAGTCTACGATTATTACAGAAGCATAATTGATGTAATTGATCTTCCCGAATTACGTTGATTTTTGAACATCTTACATGCTTTTATAAATATGTTATCTTTGGATTACTTCAATATTAAGAATATAAGTTGTTCTTTCTCTGTCTAGTATTTAACAAGGTTTTACTAAATTATCCGGGTCAGTGTTTTAAATATTTCAACTAGATCGATATTGGATTACGTCTGTAATTTTCATTCTTGCGACATAATTGCTAGTTGTCATTGCACACCTTTGTAAGGTCAACTCAATGAGTTACGTGCACGTATTCAATAATTATTTCAGGAAGAAAATCATACTAGTAATGCAAATCTTCATTACATACTTTTTAAGTAGCGGTTTAATAAACGATAATATTTTTGTATAAATGGAATATATTAAGCTGTCTAGGTCACACCTTTGGTGTTGCGCAGTAAATCATTCAGAATTAGAATTTTATTAGTCATTCTAGAGTGTTTAATTTGTTTAAATTTATTAGCTTGATAGCCTTAGCGTGTACTTACTTAGTTTTATAATTAGAAGGTCGATGTTCAACGCTGATACTACTTAGAAATGCATGCGCGTTGAATTTATCTAGTTTAAAAATTACATATCGAAAATTTATTTCTAGATCTATTTTCAGTTGTTTATTGTCGCTGCAGTGTAATAATCTTATAATATAAAATACAACTTTAATTTATATTTTTTTAAGAATTTTAAACTGAATTAAAAAGTTTACTTGGGAGCCATGAATAAAATCTATGAATTTTCTCAATTTGCTACTCAAATTATCCAGTGTGAGCGCTATTACATCAGTAATAGTATTATGTTCATCTTTGATACTTGGGAGGATTATGGCTCCTCAACACTTTGGTCAGTATTCATTTTTCCAAAGTGTATTGATGATATTGGTTAACATATCTTCGATGGCTGGAGGGTTGTCAATTTCAATTTTTATGTTTAGATCTCCTCAGTCAAAATTAAATAGAATTTTGAGTAATACTTTATTTATGGTTATTCCATTATTTTTTATGTTGGCAATTTGTTTTTTGTTTTTTGTTTTTATATATAATAAAAGGTTTGATGTAATCTTTTTTATATTGTTGGTTAATTCTGTATTAATGTCGATTTGTCTTCTTGCAATAGATTTCCTACGAATGAAGCAGGATGTTATGAATTACAGTATCATTTATTTTTTTTACACAGCTGGTATCGCAGTATTTTCTGTAATTGGATACTGGTTCTTCAAAGATGTGTTCTACGTGTATTTTGCATCCGCATTATCATTGTTATTTCCTATGGTTTTTTCGGTAAGAATTTTTATTAATAATTTTAATCTTACATTGCGTTACAAGCACAAAATGAAAACTCTTCTTTGGTCATATAAATTTGGCCTACCTGTAGTTTTGAGCACTGTTGCGAGTTCGTTTTTAGTCGTGGGTGATAAAATAATTCTCGGTACTAATATGCCGAAAGAAAAATTGGCTGAATATTCAATCGCAGCGTTAATTTCATCTACTTCGTTGTTTTTTGTCAATAACTTTTCTAGCGCTTGGAGTTCCTTTTTATTTAAAAGAATTCCTTCAATTGTTCAAGTGTCTGGTCGTGAGGGTGTGGTGTCTTACTTTAATTTATTTAAGACTAGGCTGTTCCTTGTTTTACCTATTTCTATTGTTTTATATATACTTCAATATTCAATATATTATATGTTCTTGGCGAGTAAATATCCTGGATTGGAAGTGCCAATTTACTGTCTTACTTTAGGTTACTGTATTTTTGGCGCTGCTAAGTATTTTATCAGTTATCTTAATTATTTAGGGCGTAACATTGTGAATTTTTACAGTGCGTGCATAGGTTGTTTTGTTATGTTTTTTCTACCTGTTTTTACGTTTGGTTTTGCAGTCAATGTTATGGCTTTTTCTGTTCTTTTTTCCTTTTTGTGCCAGTTTGTTTTTCTATTGTATTTTACAAACTACGAGATAAATAAATACGTCAGGTTAGTTCTGAACAATTGATCAGTGATTTTCCTCAAGTTCAGAGCACTTTTTTAGAGGGGTTTAGTTTGAGTAACCTTCATTTTTCGAAGTCGAGTATTTCATATTTCATATTTTATATAGTTGTCGCTGCATCAATTTCAAGATATATCTTCGGTTACGTTTTTTTTGGTGGTTTTTTACTTTTTGCGATATTAAGTTTGTATTTTTTATTTAGAGTAAATTTTCGAGAGTTATTCTTCAGGTTGAGATTCGAATATGCTGTTTTGGCTTCTATTCTAGGGTTTGTTTTTTTGTACTCATTTTTTAATTCTATTTTTGTCACAAAATCATTTAATCCAATTTATTATTCCGCTTTGATGTTTTCACTTTTTTATTTAACTTTATACGTTAGGCTATATGATGTTGGCGGAAGCGTTCAGTTTAGAATGTCCTTTTATTTTTTAGTCGGTTACTATTTTTTCTTTTTGTTTGCAGTGGTTAAATTAGGCTTCGCTGTTGATGTTTTTAATGAGATTTTCCCTAATCAAAGCCGGAATTTCGTTTCTGGGCTAGCTATCCTCTTACAAATTTGGTATTCATTAAATAAATTTAAATTTAAGGATGGTGTTACACTGATCACTCCGTTGCTTACTGCTGCATTGTGTATTTTATGTTTTGGGCGTTCTGGTATTGCTTTTTCCTTAATTTTGGTTGTATTTTGCTACCTTTTTCACTTTAAAGGTATTGCTTTCAGATTTTTGTTTTGCTTAGCCATTATGCTTTTGTTATTTTTCAATCTTGAATCGATTATTTTTATTGTTACTGAGCAAACAAATTTCAGTAGAGGGGTTGATAGTTCTCGAACAGAGTTGTGGTTAGGATATCTTGAACGAATTGATTTTGTTTCTTTTTTTTCGGGTGTTTCGTTAAATGACGTTCCTGCTATTAGACAGCTTTCCGGGAATCCACATAATTCATTCTTATTTGGTCACTCAAATTTAGGTTTTTTTTACATTCTAATGTTGAGTGTGTTTGCTATTATTTTATTATCTTGCCGCTCTTTTTATGTTGTTTTTTTGTCGATTGTGTTATTCTCTCGACTTTTCTTTGATACAATTATGGCTCCTAGTGTTTTAGATTATATTTTGTTTTTTGTATTGTATTCGTTACGAGAGCCATTCATAAATATTGACTATAAATAGGAGTTTTTATGGGAGTGTCGTGTGAGCGCCTCGTTGATGTTTCTATTATTATGCCAGCTTACAATGTTGCAGACTTCATTGGCTTATCAATTGACAGTGTTCTTAAACAAAAATATTCAGCTTGGGAGTTAATCGTTGTGGATGATTGCTCAACTGACAATACCGTTGATGTTGTTACAGAATTTCTTTGCGACTTTAGAGTTAAACTTGTTAGGAACTCAAAAAACCTTGGTGGTGCTGGCTCCCGGAATGCAGCGATTAATTTGGCTAAGGGGCGCTATATTGCTTTTCTTGACTCAGACGATTTATGGTCGCCTGACAAACTGGAAAAACAAATAGCATTTATGCGTCAGCGTGAAATAGGTTTTTCATTTTCAGGTTATTCTACTATCACTGAACAAGATCAAATTTTGGACAAAATAGAAGTTCCAGAACGTGTTAGTTTTTCTAAATTGCTTAAGCACAATTATATTGGATGTCTAACAGCTATTTACGACACAGAGCCATTTGGTAAGATCTATATGCCATCTGTTCGTAAACGACAAGATTTTGCTTTGTGGCTCGAGTTATTGAAACGGTTTGATTATGCTTTTGGTTTAAATGAGAATCTTGGCTATTATAGGATTAGAGCTGGATCTTTGTCGGCAAGTAAAATAGATGCATTTAAGTATTACTGGCTGGTTTTGCGTCAGGTCGGCGAATGTAGCGTCTTTGCCGCGTCATATAACATCGTCTGGTATTTGTTTATAGTTATGCTTAAAAAGAAGCATGTTAAGTTGTATAACCGAATATTTATAAGTTGATTCTGTGCATAAAAATAAAATTTTGGTTACGGGCGGTACAGGCTTTATCGGTAAAGTTTTACTGAAATCGCTGTTTGACAGTGGTAATTCAATTGTAGCCCCCAGTCGAAAATCGGTATCGCCATTATCAAGCAATATCTCGATGCCACTTCTGACAGACATTGGTTTATTGTCTGATAGATCTGACTTGATCGAAGGTTGTAACGTTGTAATTCATCTAGCGGCTAAAGCTCACGTTGTTGGAGATCCGTTGTCTGCGTTCAGATGCACAAATACTGACGCCACACTCAGTTTTGCTAATCAATGTGCTAGGTTAGGTGTCAGGCGTTTCATTTTCTTAAGCTCAATTGGTGTGAATGGAATTCAAAGTGATAAACCTTTTAAGGCTTCAGATATCCCTGCTCCGGTCGAAGATTATGCGGTTTCTAAGCTGGAAGCTGAAATCGGCCTAAGGAAAATTGCTCAAGATACTGGAATGGAGGTTGTCATTATTCGCCCTCCATTAGTCTATGGCGCTAATGCACCTGGTAATTTCGGTAAACTCGCCAAACTGGCTCAGAAAAATCTGCCATTGCCACTTGGTGCTATATACAATAAACGAAGTCTTGTTGCGCTGGATAATCTTGTAGATTTAATTTTAACCTGTATTGACCACCCAAATGCTGCAAACCAGACTTTTTTAGTAAGCGATGGCTGTGATGTGTCGACCACGGAACTCTTGAAACTTATGACCCTGGCTACTGGTAAATCGCCCTGTTTATTACCTGTGCCTGTCCGTTTTCTATCACTTGCCGGTAAGTTGACCGGAAAGCAGGGGATGATAGACCGGCTTTGTGGTAACCTTCAGATCGATATAACTCATACCAAACAGACGTTAGACTGGTCGCCACCGTTGACCGTCGAAGAAGGGATTAGGCTTTGTTTCTGATCGTGAAAGATGACTTGAGGTATCGCACGACGGAAAAGGAATTCAACTTGAAAATATTAACTGGTCAGTTGCCGTGTCAGTTTATGGTCACTCGCTCTTATTTTATCGAGGTTCTATGTTAATTCGGTTTTTGGATATTTTTTTTGCTTTTTGGGGTTTAGTGTTTAGCTTTCCAGTATTAGTTGTTTTGATCATTATTGGTCTTTTTGATACTGGCTCTCCTATTTTCCGGCAGGTTCGTGTTGGTCGTGATAAGAAGCCTTTTACTCTTGTTAAATTTCGAACAATGAAAGTGGATACAGCGAGTGTCGCTAGTCACTTAGCAAATGTTAGTGCGATCACCCCATTTGGTACTTTTTTGCGGAAATCTAAGTTGGATGAATTGCCGCAACTTTGGAATGTATTGTTAGGTGACATGAGTTTGGTTGGGCCTCGTCCTTCATTGTTCAATCAAGAAGAGCTGATTCATGAACGCGAAGTGCGTGGAGTGCTCAAAGTTCGTCCTGGTATCACTGGGCTTGCGCAGGTAAATGAAATCGATATGTCAACGCCCGTTAAGTTAGCTGAAACTGACCAAGCGATGTTAGCCAGTCTCTCTATTAAATATTATTTTAAATATATTTTGATGACGGTAGCTGGAAAGGGGAGTGGTGATCGCGTCCGGAAAGATTGAATAAGATATGTATTTTCAAGTTTAAAATTTGCCGATTCCCAAGTTGTCGATAGTCGTCTTTGCTAAATCTTATAGTCGATTTCAGCTTAATTTTGATTAAAACAGTTCGAAAATCACTCGGTTAAACGCAAGAATACTCGGTCAAATTCTTAGCTAAACTTGTACTCTTAACCTACTGGTAGCTAATGTAAGTCAGTTTTCGTTCAGCTTGTCGGCAACATTATCGGATCAAAGCTAAATTAGATTAATCCAAAATTTATCATGTACTGGCTAGATGTGGTAAAATCCAAGCAATAGTTTGGTGTCAAATTACATCTACCTAGGATTTTGTTAATGGATTTATGGAGTTACCAATTGGTCCAGCGAACAATAGCGCAATTTCAGCAGAGAATAACTGACCTGTTAACCATGTCGCGTTGGAAAAAACGCGTTTTATCAGTGTCCATCGACATTTTATTGTTGGTTGGTTCTTGTATTGCTGCATACTTTATTCGAAATAAAAACGTCGATTTATTTCAAAACGAGCAGTTTTTATTTTGGATGGGGGTCATGGTCGGTTGTACCATTTGGGTCTTTGTAAAACTAGGGTTGTACCGCGCGGTAATCCGTTATATGGGTTCACAAGCACTGCTTGCGGTAATGGGCGGGGTAATTTGTGCGGGCGTCTTTTTGCAATTGGCGCTAATTTTAAGCGGCCTGCAGTATCCAATTTCTGCCCATTTAAATTTCATGTTTTTCTCGTTAATAAGTGTTGGCGGTTCAAGGTTATTGCTGCGTTGGTTGGTTAAATCTCGCGGCCGCAAATCCAATCATAAAGTATTAATTTATGGTGCTGGGGCCAGCGGTCGTCAGTTATTGCTTGCTTTAGAAAATAGCGTCGAGTTTCGTGCCGTTGCTTTTGTTGATGATGACCCGTCCTTGCACGGTGTGGTAATCAAAGATGTGAAAGTCTACTCGCCAGCCTCTGTTGCTAAATTGCTTAATGAAAAAGGCATCAGCCGTATTCTATTAGCGTTGCCATCTATAGGCCGCTCACAACGTTTGGAAATTCTAAACCGCTTAGAGCCTTTAGGCGTGCCGGTACTGACTATTCCAGGTATGGCTGACCTAGTAGACGGTAAAATGAAGATCGATGAGCTGCAAGATGTGCGCATTGAAGATTTGTTAGGCCGTGACCCGGTGGCACCAATCGGCAAACTAATGACCGCCAATATCAGCGGAAAGGTAGTTATGGTCACTGGTGCTGGTGGCTCTATCGGTTCGGAATTATGTCGCCAAATTATCAAGCAGCATCCTAAGCAGTTGATTTTATTTGAGCAATCTGAGTTTGGTCTATACGACATTGATAAAGATCTGACCACGCGAATTAGCGATGGTGATTTGGATGTTCAACTCATTCCAATTTTAGGCTCAGTGCAAGATCAACAGAGGCTGGCGCAAGTGATGGCTGGTTATAAAGTGCAGACTGTTTATCATGCGGCTGCATATAAACATGTGCCTCTGGTCGAATATAACGTTACGGAAGGAGTTCGTAATAACATCTTCGGTACTTGGCATACTGCAGAAGCTGCGGTAAATGCTGGTGTTGAAACTTTTGTATTAATTTCCACTGACAAAGCGGTGCGTCCGACCAATGTCATGGGCACAACCAAACGTTTTGCCGAATTAGTATTGCAATCTATAGCTAAACGCCAACAACAAACCCGTTTTTGTATGGTGCGGTTTGGTAATGTGTTGGGTTCCAGTGGTTCTGTAGTTCCGCTATTTCGTAAACAAATTAAGCAAGGCGGCCCAATAACCCTGACGCATGAAGACATTACTCGTTATTTTATGACCATCCCTGAGGCAGCACAGTTGGTTATCCAAGCTGGCGCTATGGGAGTTGGTGGCGATGTGTTTGTGCTTGATATGGGTGAACCAGTGCGGATCTATGATTTGGCACTGAAGATGATTAACTTAACCGGGCTTAGACCAAAAAATAAACTATCTCCAGATGGTGATATCGAAATTAAGGTTACTGGTCTGAGGCCTGGCGAAAAGCTCTATGAAGAGCTATTAATCAGTGGTAACGAAGTGCCAACACGGCATCCTCGCATCAAAAGCGCCAATGAAGTGTTCTTAGAATGGTCCGAGATGCATCCCTTGCTGCTAAAATTGTCATCTTGTTGTGAGAAATATGATGTCGAGGCCATTCGCCGCATTATGTTAACCGCACCAACCGGTTTTAAACCAACCGATGGTAATTGTGATTTATTAACCAAGGTTTTAGTGAAGACTGAGACTAAGCCAGTTAAAATTTCTGTGGTGGTTGGCGAGTAGGCCATCAAAATTTGGGTAGCGCAGTTGTCGGTATATAACAACTGCGTTATTGGTAACAAATTCGCCATTGGCGGATCTCAGGGCTGAGTAAAGGCTCTGTCTTGTAAACTTCCTTGACGGATCTTCGGACGTTACAGGAAAAACACCGTTAGTTAGCCTTTTTT
>JACCEA010992482.1_pt1 | contig 16385 bp, 18 predicted proteins | sample 7449851 | NCBI WGS metagenome assembly JACCEA01 (sample SAMN15323453, study PRJNA562643) | freshwater metagenome | isolation source: river surface water | place: USA:Blue River Watershed | collected 2017-08-18 | reverse complement strand
TGATGAAATCTCAGCTGCAACAAAGGAATCTGTATCTGCTGCATTCGAAGGCCGCGAAAAGGAAGTTCCTGCAGCATTCCGTTCACTCACAAAGAAGCTTGTTCGCCAGCGTGTGCTTCGTGACAAGATTCGTATCGATGGTCGCGGACTCCGCGATATTCGTGCGCTCTCTGCCGAAGTTGAGGTCATTCCTCGCGTTCACGGTTCAGCGATCTTCGAGCGCGGTGAGACCCAGATTCTTGGAATCACAACTCTTAATATGCTCAAGATGGAGCAGCAGCTCGACACCATGAGCCCTGAAACATCAAAGCGCTATATGCACAACTACAACTTCCCACCGTATTCAACTGGTGAAACAGGTCGTGTTGGAACACCAAAGCGTCGCGAAATCGGCCACGGTGCTCTTGCAGAGCGTGCACTTCTTCCAGTTCTTCCAACTCGCGAAGAGTTCCCTTATGCAATCCGTCAGGTCTCTGAAGCTCTCGGTTCAAATGGATCAACATCTATGGGTTCAGTCTGTGCTTCAACGCTCTCAATGTTGCAAGCAGGTGTGCCACTTAAGGCTCCTGTTGCAGGTATTGCGATGGGTCTTATCTCAGATGATGTCGATGGCAAGGTTGAATACGTTGCTCTCACAGATATTCTCGGTGCAGAAGATGCATTTGGAGATATGGACTTCAAAGTTGCAGGTACAAAAGATTTCGTTACCGCCCTACAGCTTGATACAAAGCTTGATGGAATTCCTGCATCAGTTCTTGCTGGCGCACTTCACCAGGCAAAGGAAGCGCGTCTTGCGATTCTAGATGTCATGAATGAAGCAATCGATACACCAGATGAGATGAGCCAATACGCCCCTCGCATCATCTCTGTAAAGATTCCAGTCGACCAGATTGGTGCAGTCATCGGTCCTAAGGGCAAGATCATCAACCAGATTCAAGATGAAACTGGCGCCGAAATCTCGATTGAAGATGATGGAACCATCTACATCGGTGCAACCGATGGACCTTCAGCTGAGGCTGCCCGCGCGCAGATTAACGCAATTGCTAATCCACAGATGCCAGAAGTTGGAGAGCGCTACCTCGGTACTGTCGTAAAGCTTGCAACATTCGGTGCATTTGTTTCATTGATGCCAGGTAAAGATGGTCTGCTCCATGTATCTCAGATTCGCAAGATGCACGGTGGCAAGCGCATTGAAAATCTTGAAGATGTCATGAAGGTTGGCGACAAGATTCAGGTTGAAATCGGTGAAATCGATCCAAAGGGCAAGCTCTCATTGGTTCCGGTTCTCGAAGATGGAACAACCCCAGCAGCTGAATAAATGTCAGTAAAGAGATCAGTTCACTCAAGTGGCTTACGTATCGTCACGGAAGAAGTTCCGTCGGTACGTAGCGCCGCTGTGGGTATCTGGGTCAATGTAGGTTCTCGTGATGAAGCACCGGCAACTGCCGGTGCTTCTCACTTTTTGGAGCATCTTCTATTTAAGGGCACAACGAGCCGCACTGCACTTGAAATCTCATCCTCCATTGAATCTGTCGGTGGCGAAATGAACGCCTTCACATCTAAGGAGTACACCTGCTTCTATGCGCGTGTAATTGATACCGATTTACCAATGGCCATCGATGTTGTCAGTGACTTAATCACCTCATCAATTGTTACAGCCCTCGATGTTGATGCCGAGCGCAAGGTTGTCCTTGAAGAAATCGCAATGCGCGATGATGATCCCAGCGACTTAGTCCATGATCTCTTTAGCGATACTTTTTATGGGGACACTGCTATCGGTCGCCCCATCCTGGGCACGATTGACTCTATTAAGGGAATGTCGCGCAATACAGTCTTCAATTACTACAAGAAGAAGTACCTACCTCAAGATTTGGTCGTTGCAGTAGCAGGCAATATCAAACATAAGCGAGTCGTCGCGATGGTTGAAGAAGCGCTTTCTCGCGATAACTTCCTTGATGAACTCGGCGCTCCCGTGCTTCGCCCTAATACACCGGTCAAGAATTCAAAGCAGCAATCAGTTGGGTTGCTCTATAAGAAGAGCGAACAGGCTCACATGTTCTACGGCATGGAAGGCGTAGCTCGCGCAGATGAACGCCGTTTCGCCATGGGCGTTCTCTCAGCAGCTTTAGGTGGCGGGATGTCATCTCGACTCTTCCAAGAGATTCGTGAGAAACGTGGTCTGGCTTATTCGGTCTATGCATACGCGCAACAGTTTGCTGGCTCTGGAGTTCTAGGTTTTTATGCCGGGTGTAATCCGACAAAGGCGGTTGAAGTAGTTGAAATCATCCGCGGAGTACTTTCAGATGTTGCAGATAACGGTATGACTCACGAAGAGATCGAACGTGCTAAAGGTGCCGTACGTGGATCTCTTGTCTTAAGCCAAGAGGATTCTGGCTCGCGCATGAGCCGTATCGGCAAGAATGAGATTGTCTACGGACAGGTCATGGACTTTGATGACATTCTTAAGGCTATCTCACGCGTAAGCGTCACAGACATCCGCGAAATTGCTAGCGAGTTCTTGGTAAAAACGCCTACCCTTGCTCTTGTCGGTCCATTTAAAAATGAATCTAAGTTTGAGAAGGTGTTAGCGCGATGATTAAAGTCGGAGTACTGGGTGCTCGCGGTCGCATGGGTTCAGAAGTTGTCAAAGCTGTAACGGAAGCTGCCGACCTAGAACTCGTTGCCGCCTTAGATCTCGGCGACTCACTTGATGCACTTGTGAGCGCCGGAGCTCAGGTAGTTGTTGATTTCACAACGCCGGATTCTGTAATGGCTAACCTGGAATTTCTTATCTCTCATAATATTCATGCTGTCATTGGTACAACTGGGTTTGATGACGCGCGCATTGCAAAAATCAAATCTCTCCTTTCTTCATCAAAGTCAGGAGTCCTCATTGCCCCTAACTTTGCAATCGGTGCAGTCTTGATGATGGAGTTTGCTGCTAAGGCAGCCAAATATTTTGAATCCGCTGAAATCATCGAACTCCACCATCCGAATAAAGTCGATGCACCCTCTGGAACTGCAGCGCGTACCGCCGAACTTATGTCACAGGCGCGTAAAGAGGCAGCTTTGGCGCCAGCACCAGATGCCACAACAACTTCACTTGATGGCGCGCGCGGGGCGACCGTGGGTAGCATCCCAGTCCACTCAGTTCGCTTACGCGGATTGATTGCCCACCAAGAAGTCCTCTTAGGTGGAATTGGTGAAACTCTCACCATTCGACATGACTCACTTGATCGCGTTGGCTTTATGCCAGGTGTTCTTCTAGGAGTACGAAAAGTTATTTCACATCCCGGGCTGACCTTCGGCCTGGAAAACTTTATGGATTAAGGAGATACTCATATGGCTCAAGCGGATATCACTATGTATGGCGCTGATTGGTGTGGAGATTGTCGTCGCTCAAAGCGCGTCTTTGAAGAGCTAGATATTCAGGTTAACCATATCGATGTCGATGCTGATCTATCTGCGGCTGAGAAAGTCATTGAAATCAATGGGGGAGCCAAGTCAATCCCTGTAATTGTCTTCTCAGATGGAACTCATCTGACTGAGCCATCAGATAATGACTTAAAGGCCAAGCTTTCTGCCCTCGGCATCATCTAATAATTCAAACTAGTTAAAGTTATAGATTGCAGCTGAAGTAAGCGCTGCAGAGATAACAACGACAAAGTAAGGCGCCTTAAGAGCAAGTGCGATACAGGCGACGACTACGCCTGCCAGCCGTTGGTCAATAACGAGCTTAGATTTCTCTGCAACTGTCTGTACCCCAACTAGAGCACTTAATAGAACGATCGGAATTAAGGTATTGATACGCAGCATTCGCTCGTTCTTCAGATACTTTTCCGGAACGCTATGTCCCAGGTATTTCAATCCAAAGGCTATAAAGCTGGTGCCGATAACTGCTATCCAAATAGTTGTCATCTGCGCACCTTCCAACCAAACGCCACAGCCAGAAGCGCAGTTGCGATAATCGGAATACCAGCGGCTACAAATGGTGTGAGTGAAAGTGCGAGAATTACGGCCGTAATCGCTAAAGCTCGTTCAAAGTTTCCATGAAGACGCGGCCAGACAAGTCCAAGGAACGCGGCAGGGACGGCAGCATCAAGGCCCCATGCAGATGGATTTCCCATCGCCTGCGCACCAAGTGCGCCTGCCAGAGTAAAGAGATTCCAGAAGAAGTAGACGCCAAAACCGGTGAGCCAGAAACCGTGCTTCATTGCATCTGGACCAAGATCTTCTTGTCCGATGGCGACGCCAGTTGATTCATCAATTGTTATCTGTGCAGCAACAACTCTTCTTAAACCGCGAATATTTAAAATTGGTGCCATACGTAGGCCATAGAGACCATTTCGAATTCCAAGCAGAGATGCTGTTGCAATTCCTGAAATTGCACTTCCTCCCGCACCGATTACGCCAACTACTGCAAATTGTGATGCGCCTGAAAAAGTCAGAAGTGAGAGAAGGCAGGTTTGCAGAATTGAGAAACCAGCTGCGACTCCAGCTGCCCCGAAAGCGGTTCCATAGAGCCCAACAGTGAAGGAGACGCTCAGACTCTGAGTTACGGTGGCGCGGTTCACTGATGACACGCGGCAATTGTGCCCTAGATATCCAGCAGGTGGAGGGGGGTTGAAAGATAAGGTGCGCACATGTCTGAGACCGTAATTTTTAGAGACGATGTCTCTGTAGAACTCATCAAATCAAGTGCAAGCGATGCTGATGTTATTTGGGCAGCGCGCGTGTCTACAGCAGGTGAACTCTCTCTCGATGAGATCGGTGAAGATCCAGCGCGCTCTGCAGGTCTGATCAATTATTTGGCACGTGAGCGACATGGCTCTCCATTCGAGCACACGTCGATGACTTTCTTCATCTCAGCACCAATCTTTGTCTTCCGTGAATTTATGCGCCACCGCATTGCTTCTTACAACGAGGAATCTGGTCGGTATCGTGAACTCAAGCCGGTTTTCTACATTCCATCTCCTGAACGAAAGTTAGTTCAAGTAGGCAAGACTGGTGCATACACTTTTGTTGATGGCACACCTGAACAATATGAAGTAACTGTAAAGGCGATGAAAGATGCTTATCTCATTGCCTACGATTCATATCAGAAGATGTTGGAAGCAGGAGTAGCCCGCGAAGTGGCTCGCGCAGTTCTGCCGGTTGCAACGTATTCATCGATGTATGTCACCATGAATGCGCGCGCACTCATGAACTTCCTCTCACTACGTACTGCACGCGAAGGTTCACATTTTCCAAGCTACCCACAGCGAGAAATCGAGATGGTGGCCGAAAAGATGGAAGCCGAATTCGCAAAATTGATGCCTCTTACATACGGAGCATTTGAAAAATCTGGTCGTATCGCGCCTTAAGCGATAAGATGGCCAAATGAGTACGCACGCTCCCTTCGGACAGTTAATCACCGCAATGGTGACCCCATTTGATAAAGATGGGGCAATCGATTGGGATGGCGTTGCAAGACTTGCGCAACATCTAGTTGATACTGGCCATGATGGCATTGCTGTCAATGGAACCACTGGTGAAGCCCCAACAACTAAATCTTCTGAAAAACTTGAGATCATCAAAGTTGTAAAGAGCGTCGTCGGAAGCAAGGTAAAGGTTCTCTCTGGCGCTGGCGATAATGAAACTTCATATACAGTCGAACAAGCCAAGCGTTCTCAGGATGCTGGCGCAGATGGAATCTTGATTGTTACTCCGTATTACAACAAGCCACCACAGGCTGGAATCGAGGCGCACTTCCGCGCTGTTGCTGCCGCTACAGATCTGCCAATAATGATGTACGACATCCCAGGTCGCACAGGCGTTGAGATTGAATCAGACACAATCGTCAAACTCTTTGAAACTGTCGACAACATAGTCGCCCTGAAAGATGCCAAGGGAAATATTGCAGCAACTTCATGGGTCATTAAGCGTTGCGGAATTCCTGTCTATTCAGGAGATGACATTCTTAACCTGCCATTCCTTTCTGTTGGGGCAGTTGGTTTTGTCTCAGTCTGCGGCCACACAGTAGGTCGTGAGCTCAAAGAGATGCTTAACGCTTGGTTTGCCGGCGATAGTGCTCGTGCTCTTGAAATTCACCAACAGCTCCTTCCGGTCTTCACCGGAACATTCCGCACACAGGGTGCAATTTTGACCAAGGCTGCGATGAATCTCATGGGTCTACCCGGAGGCACAACTCGCCTGCCACTCGTTGATGCAACAGCCGCACAGATCGAGCAACTGCGTAAAGATCTCAGCGCTGGTGGCGTCACTCTTAAAAACTAATGACACAGCACCCTCACCCTAATTTAGGGACACCATCAAAGTTAGTTGATGGCGGTCTTCGCATTGTGGCTCTTGGCGGTATCTCTGAAATTGGTCGCAATATGACTGTATACGAGATGCAGGGAAAGCTTCTTATCATCGACTGCGGAGTTCTCTTTCCGGAAGATAATCAACCTGGAATTGATCTCATCCTTCCTGACTTTAGCTACATCCGCGATCGCCTTAACGATGTCGTTGGAATATTTCTCACACATGGCCATGAAGACCATATCGGTGCTATCCCGTACCTATTGCGCGAACGCGGCGATATTCCGGTCTATGGCTCTCCCTTAACAATCGCATTAATCTCTGCAAAATGTAAAGAGCATCGAATTTCACCGCTCACTCGCGAAGTTCGTGAAGGCAATCGTGAAGATGTCGGACCCTTTGAACTGGAATTTATTGCAGTCAATCACTCCATTCCCGATGCATTGGCGGTAGCAGTCCACACTCGTGCAGGCACAGTTTTACATACGGGCGATTTTAAGATGGATCAACTTCCACTTGACGGTCGCATTACCGATTTGCGAACCTTTGCGCGCTTGGGGGACGAAGGCGTTGATCTCTTCTTAGTTGACTCAACTAATGCAGACATCCCAGGCTTTACTCCGGCAGAACGCGAAATAATGCCAGCCCTTAATCGGGTCATTGCATCTACGCAACGTCGAGTCATTGTTGCTTCATTCTCATCTCATGTGCACCGTGTTCAGCAAGTGATTGATACTGCCGCGCTGCATGGACGTCGTGTCGCATTTATTGGTCGCTCTATGGTTCGCAATATGAAGATTGCCGAAGATATGGGTTATCTGACTGTGCCACCTGGAATTCTCTTTGACGCTCGCGAACTTGATAATTATGACGATCGAGTTGTGCTGATTTGTACTGGATCACAAGGTGAACCGATGGCAGCGCTTTCGCGCATGGCAAATGGCGACCATCAAATTCGTGTCGGTGAAGGTGACACCGTAATCCTGGCTTCATCTCTTATTCCCGGAAATGAGAATTCTGTCTATAGAGTAATTAACGAACTCACTCGTTTTGGTGCCAAAGTTGTTCATAAAGCAAATGCGCTTGTACATGTATCTGGCCATGCTGCAGCTGGTGAACTTCTCTACTGCTACAACATTGTTAAACCTAAATACGTTTTGCCGGTTCATGGTGAATGGCGCCATCTCAAAGCAAATGCTGAGATTGCCATTCAAGCAGGTGTACCACGTGAAAATGCATTCATCATTGAGAACGGTATTGTTGTTGATTTAGTCGATCACGTTGCTGAGGTAGCTGGCGCGGTTCCTTGTGGATTTGTGTATGTAGATGGACAGAGCATTGGTGACATTACTGAGTCATCGCTAAAAGACCGCCGCATCCTTGGCGAAGAAGGATTTATCTCAGTCATAGTTGTTATCGAATCGCAGACCGGAAAAATTGTGGCGGGCCCAGACATTCATGCTCGTGGATTTAATGAAGATGAAGCGCTCTTCGATGAGGTGCGCGGGCAGATAGAGCGTGCGCTAACAAGTGCTGTTGCAGAAGGCGTCAATGGCACACATCAGCTTTCACAAGTTGTGCGTCGCACCATTGGAAGTTGGGTCGGACAAAAACATCGTCGACGTCCGATGATTGTGCCGGTAGTAGTAGAGGTATAGGTCGGCGCGCCTGCATCAACGAGATTTACCCTCCACCTAAGATTGAAGGTGTGGCTAAGAAGAAGAAACGCACATCCGGAAGGTCTCCCTTCTCGGTAGTTTCGCAGGCCCTCGGTGGTATCTGGCGGATTCTCGCCAAAGCTCTTGGCTCCTCAATCAGATTTGTGGCTCGCGGTGCGCGCGATTTAGATCCTGCTCATCATCGCGATGGGGCCGCGCTCCTTGTCTTGCTCATTGCTCTCGCAGCCTTTGCTGGAACGTGGTTTCATGCAGATAACTTAGTCAGCAGAAATCTGTATTCATTCTTTGTAGGCGCATTCGGAGTTATTGGATTCTCATCTCCTCTGGTCCTTCTCTACTTTGCAGTTCGACTGTTTCGTAAACCAGAAGATAGCCATGCAACTGGTCGCATTACCATCGGCACTCTTCTTCTTATTGTCAGTTCTACCGGGCTTGCGCATCTGCTCAATGGTTCGCTCGGAGCGACCAACCCAACCGGCGCAACAGCGATTCGCGATGGGGGAGGCCAACTCGGATATTGGGTAGCTAAACCACTTGTTGCGCTGATGACCTCGCTCCTTGCATATCCGCTACTCATTGTTCTCTTCTTCTTCGGCATCTTAATCATTACTGCAACGCCACTTTCAAAAGTTGGCATCCGCATCAAAGTACTTTCAATCTGGCTCTGGTCAAAGCGTCCTGTGCGTGAAGAGAAAAAGTTTGAGATCTCAGATACGCCACCGTTTGAATCACCAGTAGTTGCCTGGAATCAAGAGGAAGAGATTGATGAAGAAGAGTTCGATGTAGAATTCACAGTTGAGGTGCCTCGCACTCCACTGGAATCTCAGCTAAAGCCAGCACCACAATCTGAAAAGCGGCCGGAGCAACTACTTCTGACGAGTGATGTGAAGTATGAACTTCCATCACAGGATCTTCTTAAGGTAGGACCCGCGGCAAAGGCTAAGTCGAAGGTCAACGACTCTGTCGTGGCTGCGTTGACTGAAGTCTTTAAGCAATTTGAAATCGATGCCCAAGTAACAGGCTTTATGCGTGGTCCAACCGTGACTCGCTATGAAGTTGAACTAGGAAACGCGGTAAAGGTTGAGCGCATTACAGCTCTTTCCAAGAATATTTCTTACGCAGTTGCCAGCAGTGAAGTACGAATTCTCTCGCCAATTCCAGGTAAATCTGCGGTTGGAATTGAGATCCCTAACGCAGATCGCGAAATTGTCGCTTTAGGTGATGTCATGCGCTCGAGCGTTGCCGGTCAAGATCACCATCCGATGCTGGTCGCCCTCGGCAAGGATGTTGAAGGAAATTATGTATGCGCCAACTTGGCCAAGATGCCACATCTATTGGTTGCAGGGGCTACAGGAGCTGGAAAATCGTCGATGATTAATGCGATGATCACATCAATTTTGATGCGTGCAACTCCTGATGATGTTCGCTTGGTGCTCATTGATCCAAAGCGCGTTGAGCTGACCGCTTATGAAGGTATTCCGCATCTGATTACACCGATCATTACCAATCCAAAGAAGGCTGCCGATGCGCTGACGTGGGTAGTTCGAGAAATGGATTTACGTTACGAAGATTTAGCAACCTTTGGCTTTAGACATATCGATGATTTCAACAAAGCTGTTCGCGCAGGCAAGGTAGTTGCTCCGCCCGGTTCTGATCGCATCGTAGAGCCATACCCATACCTACTTGTCATCATTGATGAGCTTGCAGACTTGATGATGGTGGCAGCACGTGAAGTTGAAGAATCCGTTGTTCGTATTACTCAGTTGGCACGTTCTGCGGGTATCCATTTAGTCTTAGCAACACAGCGCCCTTCTGTAGACGTTGTCACAGGTCTTATTAAGGCAAATGTGCCATCGCGGTTATCGTTCGCAACTTCATCCCTCGCAGATAGTCGAGTCATCCTTGATAGTCCAGGAGCTGAGAAATTGATTGGCCAAGGAGATGGGCTCTTTATTCCCATGGGAGCAAGCCGCGCAATTCGTATTCAAGGCGCCTATGTCTCTGAGCGCGAAATTGAAGCGGTTACGACTCACGTTAAGAAGCAATTGTCACCGCGCTATCGAGAAGATGTCACACAAGTAGTTCAATCAAGTAAGAATATTGATAAAGAGATTGGCGATGATTTAGATATTTTGATTCAAGCTGTTGAACTTGTGGTTGGAACTCAATTCGGTTCAACCTCTATGTTGCAACGCAAGCTGCGCGTTGGCTTTGCCAAAGCAGGACGCTTAATGGATCTGATGGAATCTAGAGGCATCGTGGGTCCTTCCGAAGGCTCTAAGGCGCGCGCTGTCCTGGTTAAGCCAGATGAACTCGATTCTGTTCTTGCCACGCTCCGCGATTACTAATTCTTCGTCCGGATGTTGGGTGCTATTTAAGGGTGATTTACCTAAATAGGGGACACTTCACGGGATGAAGGTAAAGGGCTAAAGTTAGAATTGCCTTCCACACTTTCCCATTAAAGGCGGCGCCAGATATGACTCTAGGTCAGGTAATTCGCGATGCTCGCATCGCCGCGCGCCTTTCTATCGAACAACTCTCTGAATCAACCAGCATTCGCATCGGTCTTCTTACGGAAATGGAAAGTGACAACTTTGCCCATTGCGGTGGAGATACATATGCGCGAGGACATCTTCGTAATATCGCGAATAAGATTGGTGCGGATCCGCTTGAATTAATAAACCTTTATAACGAAGAGCATTCACTAGAAAATCGTGCCATCGGCGACTTGTTAGTTGAGAACAATGTCATGCAAGTGCCTCAGGAGAAGAAGGCGCTCTCGTGGAAGGTTCCTGCATCAATTTCGCTAGCAGTTCTCTTCGGATTTGGAGTCATCCAAATTGTGATGTCAAACCAGAGTTCTGATACCAAACCAACTGTAATGGCATCTGCATCTCCTACTGCTCAGCCCTCTGTCACACCATCACAAGAAGCAACCACCTCTACAGAAGTATCCGATGGCAAAGTGACGCTGACTCTTAACGCAGTTCGCGGGAATTCGTACATCGATGTGATCGTTGATGGAACAAGGGTCATCAAAGGATCTCTGTTCCAAGGTGATACTAAGAATTTTGAAGGCACTAAAGCAATTAGCGTTTATTTGAGTAACCCAGCAGGCCTTGATGTGACCGTCGATGGAGAACTTTTGCCTCCATTAGGTGGTCAAAATGAAGAGGTACGTCGAACTTTCCGTTGAAGCAAGAAGAAGTCAATGGGGTAACCCTGTAGCATCGCCCCTATGTCTCGTACAGTAGCAATTGTCACCATGGGCTGTGCGCGTAATGAGGTGGACTCTGAAGAACTTGCGGGCCGCTTAGCTGCTGATGGCTGGACTCTGGTTGAAGATGTTGAATCAGCTGAGGTAGCCGTTGTAAACACCTGTGGTTTTATCGAATCTGCCAAGAAAGATTCTGTTGATGCACTTCTTGAGGCTAATTCACTCAAAGGCCACGGCACCACAAAGGCGGTGGTTGCTGTCGGCTGTATGGCAGAGCGTTACGGAAAAGAGTTGGCTGCGGCCCTACCTGAAGCTGATGCAATCTTAGGTTTTGATGATTATCAAGATATCTCTGCGCGCCTGCAATCGATTGTGAGCGGAAACGCACACGCTCCACACACCCCGAGAGATCGTCGTGCTCTACTTCCTATCGCGCCAGTTGATCGCGCAGAAGTGCGAGATGAATCATTTAAATCTGCAGTTGGCGCCGGAGGATCACTCTTTCGTAAACGTCTTGGAAGCGCTCCTTGGGCGCCACTCAAGATTGCATCAGGTTGCGACCGTCGCTGTTCTTTCTGTGCAATCCCATACTTCCGTGGATCCTTTATTTCACGTCGCCCGACTGAAATTTTGCAAGAGGCGCTCTGGCTTGGCCAGAATGGAGTAAGCGAACTATTTCTCGTGAGCGAAAATACAACTTCGTATGGCAAAGATTTAGGTGATCTCAAATTGATGGAGAAGATACTCCATGAATTTACGGAGATTCCTGGAATTGAACGCGTACGCCTTTCATATCTCCAACCAGCCGAAATGCGCCCAACGTTGCTACAGGCGATGATAGAAACAGAGAAAGTTGCACCTTACTTTGATCTATCGTTCCAACATTCCAGCCCATCTGTACTTCGCCGCATGCGCCGCTTCGGAGATTCTGAGAAGTTCCTACATCTGATAACTCAGATTAGGGCGCTATCTCCTGAGGCAGGGATTCGCTCCAATTTTATTGTGGGATTCCCTGGCGAAACGCAGGGTGATTTTGATGAGTTAGCAAACTTCATTACCGACGCAAAGCTCGATGCAATTGGAATCTTTGGATATTCCGATGAAGATAATACTGAGGCTCTCGAACTTGGTGACAAGGTTGCCGAAGAGGTAATTCGTGAACGCGTTGAATCACTTTCCTCTCTTGCCGACGAGATGGTCTCTATCCGCGCTGCGGGACGTATAGGCGAGCAGGTGCGAGTTCTCATTGAAGATGAAGAACTTCAAGAGGGTCGAGCTGCGCATCAAGGACCTGAAGTGGATGGAACGACCTCATTTATCGGCACTAGTTTTGCAGTGGGCGAATATATTGATGCAGTGATTGTCGATTCGATGGGCGCTGATCTCGTTGCCGAGGTTATTCGGTAGATTTCATGAAGCTCCCTTCATTTTTTACTCCCAATACTTTGACGCTTACGCGCATCGCACTTATTCCATTTGGCGTCTATGCTCTTTTTCTCGATGGTGGAGATAATCCGAATTACCAAATAGTCGCCTGGTGCATCTTCTTCATTCTCGGCATGACGGATATTGTCGATGGCAAATGGGCACGTAGCTCAAATCGGATCACTCCACTGGGAGCTTTTCTTGATCCAGTAGCTGATAAGGCGCTCATCGGAGCTGCCATGATTTCACTTTCACTTCTTGATCGTTTTCCTTGGTGGATCACAATCCTTATCTTGACTCGTGAAATTGGAATCACAGTCTTTCGCCTCGTAGTCATCAAGGGTGGAGTAATTCCAGCAAGTAAGGGAGGAAAGATGAAGACTTTGATGCAGAATTTTGGCGTTGGCTTCTTCATCCTTCCCTTCCCATCTTGGTTGGAATGGTTCCGCGTCGGCTTTATCTCAATAGCAATCATTCTCACTGTCACCACTGCATATGACTATGTGCGTACGTGGATGCGCAGCCGCTAGCTGGCTATGGCGTGGATTGCAATACACGAGTAAATTTGGCGCATGCCTACCACCGCACATGCTCGCTTAATCGTTGAGCACCTGAAAGAGCGCGGCGAAACTGTTGCGGTAGCAGAATCGCTGACAGCTGGTGGCGTAGGTCATGCGCTAACTAAGGTTCCAGGTGCATCTTCAATCTTTCTTGGAGGAGTGATTTCATATACCTCTGATGTCAAAGTTAACTTCTTAGGCGTTTTGCAGAAGACAATCGATCAATACAGCGTCGTCAGTGAAGAAGTCGCGAACGAAATGGCGGCGGGTGCACTTAATAAATTTGGATCAACATGGGCTATTGCTACAACCGGTATAGCTGGCCCAGGTGATTACATGGGAATCCGCGAAGGCACTGTCTGGATTGCCATTAAGGGGCCAATTTCACAGACCTTGCATCTGCAACTCGATAGTGGGCGTGAAGGCGTGCGTACGGGGGCTATATCCAGCGCAATAGGCAACTTTGCCCGTATTCTTAGCTCTAGAGAAAAAGGGAGTTCGCAATGACGCTGTTACGTGAGGCAGTTGGCCACACACTTCGCGATGCGCGCACCTCACAATCTCGCACTTTGCGCGATGTAGCGCGGCAAGCACGTGTATCACTTGGCTACCTCTCAGAAGTAGAACGTGGTCAAAAAGAGGCATCCTCTGAACTTCTCAATGCAATCTGCGAAGCACTTGGTCTCACACTGTCGTCAGTGATGACAGGCGTTGCCCACGAAATCAAATCTCGTGAAAGCGCAAAGCTCTCCGTTGTCGACGCAGCCTAAATATTCTCTGCAAGGCGGAATTCATCGCCGCACCGAGAGTGCAATTCTTTCGGCAACTAAAAACCTCATCGCTCTTCATGGTGCATCAAATATTTCGATGATTGAAATCGCAGATGCCTCAGAAGTTTCTCGAGCCACTTTGTATAACCATTACCGTGACAAGAGCGCTGTCTTAATGGCGCTCATAACTGCAGAAGTTGAACGTCTAGTGGAAGCAGCGCAACGAGCTGGCACTCCTGCAGATGCGCTCGAACTTTTATCGCGCGAAATTTCGTCAGACGCAGCTCTCAAAGCAATGAGAGTTCATGATCAAGAGTTATTGATTGAAGTCATGTCACAGGCTCAGAACCCGCTCTATCTTGTTCTTGCGACCTGCATTTATGAAGCGACCAAGTCAGAAGCCGGAACCGGGCTAGCCATGCGTTGGTTGTTGGGCCAAGTGGCGCAACCAATTACCCCAAAGCAATCGCGCGATCAAGCAGAGTTGCTAGTTGACCGCACGCTCTTCTGAGAGTTTTCTTAGATGCGCATCTCTGACCTTCGCGAACGCCTGACGCTATCTTTTGGTGAAGCATGGGCGCCATCGTTCTCGCAAGATATTGCGATCAGTGACCTCGGATCGCTGACAGTTAATGAAGCGCTCAAAGCTGGACGTGAAGCTGATGAAATCTGGCGTGCAGTGTGTAAACAGTGCCCCTCTGAAACAGAGAAGTACCGATATTAAAGATGCCTGTCTCAACAGAGGTCATTGCTCCTGCACCGAATAAGCCAGCTCTTGTCTTAATCCATGGGCTCGGTTCAGCGGGAACAATTTGGAAGTCTCTTTTCTCAGGGCTAGAAGAACACTTTGTTATTTACCCTGTAGATCTTCCGGGCCATGGCAGCGCAGCCTTAAAAGAAGAACCACTTGATCCACAAACACTTGCACATGCAATTGCGCAGATGATGGAGCTCGAACATCAGGTGCGTGAATTTCATGTTGCCGGAAATTCTCTGGGAGGATGGATTGCTCTCGAAGTTGCAGCCGCCTATCCAGAGAGGGTTAAGAGCGTTACTGCGCTTGCACCTGCTGGGCTCTGGTTTGAAGGACCTACGCAGCTTCTGCCGCCGAGTTTATTCGCTCGCATCTTGGCTAAATGTGCGCAGTATTTTCTACGTCTTGCGTATCACTTGCCGCCGCTCAAGGCGATGGGCTACCGCAAAATTACACATCTATGGCGCGAACTCTCTTTTGAATCCTGTAAAGATTCAGTATTGGCGATGGCAAAGTCGACTGGTTATATGCCGATGTGGAAGGCGTTACGTGGAAAGAAGTTTGATTCGCATATCCCGCCACATGTTCCGGTCAAGATTGTTTTTGGCGATTACGACCTCACGCTGCCGCATCCTCGTGCGCAAGAGAAAGCTGCCGCACCTGCCCACTCAGAGTGGATTACAGTAGACAATTGTGCACATGTCATTATGTGGAACTACCCACAACTCACCATTGACTTTATTGCCAGCCACCTTAAACAGCGATAACTTCTAAAACCCAGGGCGAAACTCCATCAGAAGGAGTAAGCGCGCATGGGTATTTTTCAGAGACGATGGCATAGAGATCTTCAGGGCTCTTTGCTGCGGCGCGTGATTGCAATAACCAGCGAGTGATTTCACCGCGGGTCTTCTTCGACATATGGGTAACAACGGTGCGCACACCATCGACGACTGTTGAGATACGAACTTCAACAGTGATATCAGCGGGAGCGCGCCAGACTGTTTTGTAGGTGGATGATCTGCAATCAACAATCAGCCCACGAGCAAGTAGGCGCAGTTGCTCTTCGACCTGCGCCGCCAGCGCTTTGTTATCAATCTTCGCCTTGTAGTTTTCAATACGAGCTGATGGCGCAATGGCGCCATATTTAGCCGAGATGATTCGTACCGATGCCTCACCCCGGGCACGGGCCGCAGCCGAGAGCGTGGGCCAGCCAAGCGCCTGATAGAGCACCCCCTGATACACGGCGATTGCGGGGGTGGGCTTGGTTGTCTCGGCCTTCTTCTCAGAAGGCGGGAGCAGGATCAGCACGCGACACACCCTACTTGTCAGTGGCTCCTGCTACCTTTCGAACAGATGTTCGGATACCCTTATCCGTATCGCAGGTGCTCGCAAGCGCCCGCGATGAGTCAGGAAACTGATTGAACAGCCAGAGCGGTGCTCTACCTGTCGCCCACAGCGTCTCTATAACGCTAAGGGCCGTCGAAGAGATATTCCGTACCTTCTGGGCCGAATACCAACGGCTGCGCTCGCAGACGTTCGAAATGAAATGGAGAAGATAGTGGCTACTGAAAAAGCAAAGCCTGAAGATAAAAATGTATCTGATCGCCAGAAGGCGTTAGATACCGCGCTCGCTCAAATCGAACGACAGTTTGGTAAGGGCTCAGTAATGAAGATGTC
>JACCEA012249709.1_pt1 | contig 16395 bp, 12 predicted proteins | sample 7449851 | NCBI WGS metagenome assembly JACCEA01 (sample SAMN15323453, study PRJNA562643) | freshwater metagenome | isolation source: river surface water | place: USA:Blue River Watershed | collected 2017-08-18 | reverse complement strand
TGTCTATCAACTCTCTTTACTGCACAATATGGAGAATTCGTAAAATCTTTGACATTAATTGCTCCTGCTGGGTTATTGGGGTATTTTCCTATTGAGTTTACAAAACAGCTCTGTCCTTGTCTTCACGGATTTATGAAGAAAAGTTTCGCAAAAAGGGAAAATGCTATCAAATCTTGGAAAGGAGATTTTTATTCCCATGAAGGGGAAGCACTCAGCATTTTAAACGAGCGCATTGATGAACTTAGTAAGGGTCTTGACAATAATCCTCATGCTTTTGATGCCTTTTGGAATTCTCTCATGGAATTTCCCTTATCTAATATTGGTGATGATATATTGAAGGTGGCAAGTTACTCTCCTTTACCGATAATGATTGTTTGGGGAAAACAAGATAAATCGTGTCCTTTTAGCAACTTGAAGTTGTGGGAAGCACTAATTCGACAAGGAAGGAGATTTTCTTTCGATCATTTACTCTCCTTGAAGACATATGATAATGCTGCACATGGCATTTGTAATGAACATTTTAGATTGTTATCCTACGATTTATTGACTTTTTTTAATCAGAACTCTGTTCCAGAGGCTCGGTAGTCATGCTCTCTATGTGCTTTTATAGGTTAGTTTTTCCACTATTGCATATCATTGATAGTAGAGAAGATTGGATAGATACTGGTTCATCATCCAACTCACTATTGACTTCCTGGGCTATTAGATATTCTCAATCATCTCAAAATGTGAGATGGTGACCATTATTTGTATGTTTTTAATTGGTACTGAAGAAATGTATTGCTTTGTTGGCCATAACGACATTCGTCTTCTTGCTTTCACATTAAAGTTCTCGTGTAATGTTTTTGATCAGAGAAATTTGTGAATTATACTATACTAAACCACTTCAAGGAAAGGAAATATCCATCTCCAATGAATAGGGCTAGTTTAATTACCCGCTCACGAAGTTCCGTTCTGAATTAAAGCAGGAAAAGTCACTTTTGTCTATTTGGAGCAGTTCGCGTTTTTCGGAAGTGACCGTTGAGAGCTCTGCTTGTTACATTAGTACCATAGCATTATTGAAGTCTATGGTATATAAGCATAAAAATACATTGGGAGGCATTCCGTAATCTACTTTGGTGAAATTTTTTCAGTCGAATTCACATCAATGCCACCTGTAAGACGCCAGCGGTCAAATCGTCGTATTGAGGATGAAGACTCAAACACACTTCCTCAAATCGATGTAAAGTATAACCCTGATCTCGTTGCAAGTTTGTTGAAAGATCTATCATTAGCAACAGAAGCAAAGTGTGCCCAAATAACAAACGACACAGAGTTTATGATAACATCAATGCAACAAATGTTTCATTTGGAGTTGATTAAACTTCCTACTCAAGTAAAACAGATGTCCATGAAACGCTTCAAAGAGGAGTTCGGATGCAGTCTTGAAGCTGTTACGCGTGGTGCAATTGCGGGTACTGCAAGTGGATTTACGAAACTCCCGTCAGATTCAAAAATTGATCGGACAGTGGCACGTAACAGCATTTATCAGACTCCCATGCACAGTCATCTAGGGAAAAAACCTCTCTTACCCATGCAAACACCATCGATGCGCAATCCCAAGGAAGGCGAAACTATATTATCTGTCAATGGATCTCCCCTCGGACAGTTTACAACAGTAAAAAAGGCACCAAAACCTATCAATTCCACAATTGTACCACCCACTCCAGGAGTGTTTGTACCGACAAAGACTGGTGATGTAGTTGGATTGGATGAAATTGATGTGGAGAATATGTCAAATGAGGCTAAAATGGAAACCTTTCAGCAAATGCAAGCAATGATGGACAACATGAAAGCTATGATGGAAAAGCTGCAAAGTAAAATTTAACATTTTGTGATGGCTATTTCAAATATTGTCTCTATCGTTGGTGATAATACAGTAAAAAACTTGTTTCAAGCCATCAATCAGGGAAAAAAAAAACTATGTGATTAACAATAATTACACCATGATATCTCTAGTTCACTAGCCCAGAACTTTCATTATCTTTCTTGGGATATAATTTTCTGAACTATATACTGGTTTATATTATAGCGCTTGTATGTAATTATCGTCAATTCAAAAAATATCCCACTGCACAATATATACACCGGAAACCGCTCCACAATTTTGAATGCATGCACTTGCAGGCGCATCTAATATGAATAAAAGCAATCACGCACAAACAGTAACTCAAACAAATACAAGAACTTCTACTTTTTGTCTACATACATGAAACTGCTCCCCTAATCTAGTATAGTAAAATAGCAATTTCCAAAAATTTCATGTCACTTTGATAGTATTCACACCATGCTCTATCTAAGGCACTAATATTACCTTCAAGGGTCATTGTTACCATCTTTTCCAGCTACTTTGGCAAAGGTGAGGCAAAACTCATGCAACCGTTCAACGAATAAATCTCTTGCGGTTTTGGTGATGAATTCGAAATCAAACACCCACTCAGTAGATATAATAGAAAAAGTCTACATGGACACAAAAAATTATGAGTATCAAATAGCACCAAATTTATAAATCACCTTATCATATAAGTGAGTACTGTTCGTCTTAACAAATCCATAAGAATGACTGCCAGGACGAATTTCAGAAATATCGTCTAATTTAATTTTCTATTTGATAAAAACCAATTTGAAAATGGGTGTTGCGTTCAATATAAGCAAGATATATACTTACGAAAACTTCGTTTTTCACGAAATTGAGAAAACTCTTGGTGGCAACCACCAGCAATAACTCTCGCTCATCTTGATTGTACGAAAGAATACCCTTATTCACAACACCGTCTCTATGATGGCTGAGAACTTCAATTCCTCTTTTCCCCAATAACTCTTGAAATTGGTATACCGCTGTTAATGCTGCTGCAGGCAGAGGATCGGACTGTGCATTGTGCACACGGAACTTCGGCTCATTGCGTTCTTCATCTGTCATTACATCATCAGTCAAGAGAAGAAGCCGAGAATAAAACCAGTCTCTTGAAAACTGACATGTTCATAAAATCGTCAGGAAAGTCAGTTTTGATTGAAAAAAATCGTGCAGCTTACACTTGAAGGAAATTCTAAGCTAACCGTTCTTTCTGATCCAATCAACGATAGACAATGTTGAGGATCTGTGGGCTTCGTTGAATTATCACGGAAGTGAAAAGCATCAGCACCCTCTCGCACTTCACATATGTCTCGTAGGTAGATTCCAGGTGGTATTTTGCCCTTTGCCCTATCCACCACGGCAGGGCGAGATGTATCAACGCAAATTCTGTAGGTATCAGAGTCCATCCACACGATTCTACCATTGACGTGAGATTTTCGTGTACTTAAATCAACTTCATATTGAACAAGCTCGACACCTTGGGTAAGGATTGAGAAAATTTCTCGAATTTTTACACTATTTGCCTAGTTATGTTCAGATGTTGAAAAGATTGAAATAAAAGTTCAAATTCAACTCACCTCTTGCGCCATGTAGACTAAAGATTCAATCTGCAGAATGGTTTCAACGTTGGCCCGAGGAGAAAAGTGCAAGATCTGCGTTGATCCAGAAAGTGTCAATCAAGTCGCTTAAGCTCATAAAAATTTCAGTTGGTGTAGAGTGTGCCGTGCTGTACAGCTGATGAACACTATGTATCAGGCCTAAAAATCGGAAATTTGGAGTTTTAAAACGAAGGGAAAAGGCTGAAAAGCGGTCAAAAATAAATGTCCCCATTGGGCAACCCCAAACCATTAAAAATGCTTGTACTGTATATATACTTTTATGCAATATGGAATATTTCAATAAATAAAATAAATAATTTAGATAGATAAGGAATGATATCGATATCTCGTTTAATTCTCTCGAACTTTCCCCGAGCAACTGCCAAGTCATGGAGTCGATCGCTGTCCAATGGTGCTGTTGCGCAAGGATTGATTGACGTTCACACTCACATGTACACCCCGAAATATATGAATATCTTGAAATCTCGGGGGGATATTCCCAAGGTTCGAACAATTGATGGCGAAGATCGATTAATTATATTACCTGGTGAAGAAGATGAAAAGACAACAACCGTTGGTCGTCCTATTGGCCGTGAGTATTGGTCAGTTGAAGCGAAAATTGAATACATGAATCATCATAATATTCGTCACTCAATCATTTCATTAGCCAACCCCTGGCTTGATTTTTTAACTGGTAAAGAGGCTGAAAGTGTTGCTCAAGAATTAAATGATGAACTGCAATCAATTTGTGAAAATTCACAAGGAAGGCTTTCTGGTTTTGCAACGCTTCCAGTTAGGAACGTAGACGCTGCCATCAAAGAGGTCCAACGCCTTAGATCTGTTAATTCCATAAAAGGAGTAATACTTGGAACTCCTGGAGCAGGGAATGGGTTGGATGACGAAAAGTTGAGAGATCTTCTCCATGCCATATCCGATGCCAACTTCATGATATTCTTGCATCCCCACTACGGTGTTGGTAATGAACACTTCCACAATGCTGGACATGCTTTGTTCTTAGCACTTGGATTTCCATTTGAAACCACTGTTTCTATTTCCAGATTAATTGTTTCAGGTACATTAGATCGCGTTAAGAATTTAAAAATCCTCGTAGCCCATGCAGGTGCTGCTTTGCCATCGTTGATTGGTCGATTGGATTCTTGTGTGGCACATGATATTGGTAAGTTTTAATTCATGCTCTCGATTAAAATCATGATCATTTATATAATTCACTTAATATCAGCTGTTGCAAATCGTTTGAGCGATAAGCCAACGAATTACTTGAAGAACATGTACTTCGACGCGATTTCTTACAATTCCATCGCTCTTCAAGGTTTGGTGAATTTGGTCGGCTCTGATAGAATCATGTTTGGAACAGACAATCCATTTTTCCCTCCTGTGGGAGTTGCTGTGGATAAAGTAACTTCGGCATCTTGGCCAAGTACTCTTAAAGTTCAACAGTGCATTAGTGAATTATCGGATAAGCACCAACAAAAACACATTCAATTCGAAAATGCTCAACGTTTATTTGGTCTCTAATTTTACTGTCAATATTAATTACATCTTTTGATGGGAACGGGAATGATGGATTAAGCATAATTAAAACTAAGCCAATATATTATACAGATATGTTGAGATTGAACCATTCTCATTGTTTAAGTTTTAGGATCATCACGTTCTGGGCTGTTTTCCAAACGCACATCGGGTACTCCATTATCTAATTCACCCTCCATGCCAACGTTGTCGTGATGAGAATTACTTCCGCGGCTTCCTTTGCTGCGATGACTTCCATTTTCGTTTACAACTGTTCTATGTACATCATGCTTGGATTTTTCAGAAGTCTGGTGGTCCTGATCATCGCCATCATCATCACCATTGTTCCCTTCAGTTTCATCCACTTTCATCTTAAAGATATTAGTGCTTTTTGCAGCCCCTCCATCTTGGAACAATTCCAATATCTTGCCTGAATTGTCCATTAGAAATTGTCGATACAAGGCTGTTTGGTTTCCATCTGGATCTACTTCATAAATGAAAAATCGTTGAAATTTCCCCATAAAATTTTTATCTTGAGGATCCCGCTCTATCCCTTCTTCAATCACCAACTTACGTTTCGTCCCAGCCATGCCTCGGTATCCCTTTGCCTTAACAATAATATCACGCAACTCATCTCCGGATACTTCGAAATCATCGGGAATGAAAAATTCATCATGTGGCGCATTTACTCGTCTCCAAAGATCTAAAATACGACCGTCACGATGAACGTAAACCAAATACTGGTAGAGAAATAGCAAGGACAGGACACCACTTGCAAGATAGATCATTGCTGTAATAAATGCCCCAGTAATCCCACTTCCTTCCACTCGTAACATACGCGACCACAACTTGATAAAATCCCCACTATAACAATCACAGCTACCACTCGTGTAGTCCAGTTTGCATTGTTCGCTAACGGAAGAGCAATCATAATGGTGATATATCATATCGATCAAAAATATGAGAAGTGGATCCAAAACAGTAGCCACTCCAAAGTACGCAAACATTTTAGAGAAAGCATCTGGCAAAAATCCTGCAAACTAATACAGCACAATTAATGGTCATATTATTATCGAAGAAATAGAATTTACATTGTAAAACAAATTTCCAAATACTAAGAATAAAATGAAAACGCAAATGCATGCAATGGGACCAATAGCCACAATACCCACCTCAACGGCAGTTGAAAGGGATTCTGATGAATACCGAAAAGAAACGAACAGTATTCTCAAATCAAATCCATAGACTGGAGTATTTTGGGCCTACAATACAACAATCATATTTTAAATTGAAACATGATCAGAAAACAATTGCCTTACCAGCACAAAAAGATATTGGGCCAGATAATGAACATAAATTCTCATCCAAAACGTGAAAACATACATGAAAACGGTCATATAAAATTCAAAACTTCCAAATAAATAAGGGACTAAGTCGCCAAAAAGCTCCAGTGATAAATATCTTATTTTGCTAGCAATGATTTCATTGTGTCAACGAACAGTTTAGAGTCATTTTTGAAGAATGTCTAACCTTCTCGCTTTCGATCCAGGGACTAAATTTTTCTTTCTGGTAGGGTCTGCTGAAAGTGACATTGAATACTCTACCATTTCACGTTGATCTCGTAGATCTTCCCAGCTAATGCGAGACATAATTATAATCATATCGAGTTTGATGAAAGAATAGCTTACTCTTTATCAAATCCTTCGAAGTTGAAGTGGACTGGACTATTCCCTCTTGGTGAACCCCGAGGTGAATGCTTTGGTGAAGGAGAATGTCTTTCTGGTGGCAAATCAATCGCCTCCGTGTCAAATCGTGGACCTTCTGATTGCCACCTATAAAAAGGATATTAACAAAATGTAAGAATAGTGTTAATTTATTACCTTCGAACAATTTTTCCTTCTAAGCCGGCTCCCGCCCATTTGCGATTTTCTTTGGAATCAACCGTTTCCACGCCAGCCAATTTCCCGCGTTGTTGCGGATGTAGAAATACCTCATCCTGTAAATTATATCCTCGCTCTCGGAGCTATCAAAAACTTTTTAAAAAATTCGCTCTGAATATGATGATCGATTACCTCTGTCTCCTTTTCATCTTCAGACAATGCAGACTTTTGCTTAGGAAGCTTATTCCGTATATTATCTTTCCATTTTTGAAGAATTGTTTGCCGGTGTTGCAAAAAGCTTTGGTCACGATTAACAGACGAATTAACTTTATTAAAAGGTTTGGTGCTGGATTCTGGAGGATTTATACCAACAAACGACAAAAGCTGTTGAGCAATCGTCCGATGGGGTTTCGAAACTTTCGATTCATCTCCAGATACATCAACTCCTTCGACATGATTATTCCCAGCTTCAATATCAGTAGTGATGTTCAATTTTCTTCGGAAAATACCCTTGTCTACTGGAACTTGCAATCCAGCGGAACCCTCCTTCCGATTGATTTCTGCATCAAGAACGACAGAATCATCCTTATTCTGAGAAATCATATTTTTTGCAGCTAATGGCGAGTCGCTAACTCCAGTTTCGACCAACTCGGCATTATCAAGCGAAGAGTTTGGAACAACCACCTTATTTAAATAATCCAAATCAAAATCAGCAGATTTCAGCATCTCTGGTGTTGCGCCCAATTCATTCAATGAAATATGCCTGACCTAGAAAGTACAACATTTTATTATTATTACACTGCACCAAAAAGAAAAACAAGGTTCTAACCTCAACGTAGACATTACACAACCAATTACTCAAATCTTCAGCCATAAGGTGCTCCATAGCCTTAAAATGCCTTACGGAAGGTGAATGTTCACCACGTAACATCGGTAGTTTAAGTTTGCCTTCAACTAATGACATGTTCTCAAACGACATTGGAACAGCTGTCCACGCAACCACTCTAGATTAAATAAAATCAACAGCTAAATCAAGGCAATCACTAGAAAGTGAACGATATCTCACTTGTCAATGGGATTTTTATAACTGGCCAGCTGGAAGAGTTCCAAAACGAATATAAATCCTGGTCTGAAATCAGGCCAAGGAATTTAGATCAATGGAACTCGTAAAACCTGGTAAAACAATACTTACTTGAGCTGCGGTCTCGGTGGACACAAAGCAAAACAGCTATCTTCAAAGCGCAATGTACGATCGAAAAAGCGGCCCATATGCTTGACTATGCGCGTAACGCCGGGGCGGATTTCTCCAATACCAGTTGGGCCAATTTGACTCCAAGTCAATGGATGTCCACCGAGACTTTCATATTGAGAGAGCATCATCACATAGGCGCCCTTCGGTAATTTATTTTTTATTGCTCTCATAATGTGAATTCGAAACTAGTTGTATAAATAGTAAGTATCAAACTAAGTAATAAGATAACCCACTCACCTCGACAGGCTGAGGAAACATTTTCGTAAAAACGTTAAACCTTCTAGAAAGAGACTAGTAGGTTTGAATGTTTGATATACTTGAGTTAATTCAATTTTATCGAGTTCGAATAAAACTTACCTCGTTGTAAATCAAGATTTTCCCGAAGTGCTCCTTCACAGCTCCTTGTTGTCGTTGTATTCCAGCTTCTAATTCTTCTCTTGCTTTCCGAAATTCTCTACCGATAGCAGTTTCTTTACGAATAGCAAGCTCCATCATTTTTTTTCTTTCAGCATTTAATCTATCTCTGGCATCTTTTTCCATTTCTTCTATACGCTTTCTAGCCAAATTCTCCCTCCATACGGTATCTATTTTCATTTTTTTTACATCATCAAGTGTTTTGCGATGCTGATCAAGCATAGCTTTTTCAACAGCTTCTTTCTTTTTAGTGACAACTTCTTCAGGAATTTTATTTATCTGGATCTTGATATCATCCACGCCGATCGAAAACTGAGATCCAACATCCATCTCATCAGAAGGAAGAGATACATCAGGTTTCTGGCTGGAAGATAATATGAAAGGCTTAACAAAATCTGAAGCACCCCATATCTCATTCAGTTTCATATCTTCAGATTCCAATTGCGCATTAAGTGTTCGAAAATTTGATAGTCTTGGAGATTCTTGAGCTCTTGGAGATTCTTCACCCGCAGTTGCTGGTCTTCTTAGATCACTAACTGAGCTATTATTCAAAATACTTGTACCACCTTCCGACAACACTACTTTCCTCAGTTTTCCCCATCTCTCACCTGCTGAAGTTGCTCGTGGCGATGTACGAGGAGAAAAGCGAGGAGATATTTCTTCCGTGAAAGAGGATAATGACAAGGCTTGCTTATTAGGTGCAGTGCTTGCTCGAGAGAGCTTGGGTGGAACTTTTGTCGATGATACGTCCCCATCAGTTGGTGTCTGTATAGATGGCGCGATAACTGCATCATCGAGATTAAAATCAAATTTTACACTCCTTTTGGTTTGCAGCAATGGAATTGCTGCATCGTCCTTTTTGGAAGGTGTCGCTGAAGGAGTCTTTTGTTCTTGTGAAGGTGACAAGAGATTGTGTTCTTCGTTCGCTTTACTTTCATCAATAAGTTTCAACATTTGAAACTTTTCTCTCATTTGATACATCTTTTGCTCTAGTGCTGAGGGCTCGTGAAGAACATTCGACATTGAGGCTGCCCTGTTAAGGGGCCTCTTCAGTGGAGATGGTTTGTTGTCCATCCACTCTGAAAATCTCTCGCTTCAAAAATAGCGATACACTGATAGGCAATTTCAGCAAGTGGAGATGCAATTAATACTACGAGTAGTATACGATAATATACGGAATATATATTTTTAAATCTATTGCTATTTATTTAATATTGCGCGAAATTGGAAATCAGTTATTATTACTATGAACTAGGGAAATTGCACCAGCAACCTTAATTAGGCTATACGCCTCATTATTGCATTAATTAAGCGTCTTTTGTACAATAATTGCGATTCCATAGGGATTTGGGATTGGGATTATTTATTGTAGCAGAACCATTATATTATTGTATTATATAATAGCAGATGCGAGAAGCCAGAAGTACCAAAGTCCAATAGCATTTTGTATATAACTACCAGAAAATCACATTGATTGGCTTCCGGGCCGTTAGGATGGTTTGTATTGTATTATTGTTCGGATCCAAAGATGGCGAGTTCAGATGAATTGCGGTGTGTATCAGGCAAAACTTTGGAGTTTGGGTATATCCCCTATTCGATTGGGATGCAGTCTTCCATCTTACCGCTTACGATTCAAAATACTACCAATAAATATTTTCAATTGAATCTCTTCCTGAAATCTGGTGACGAAACAGATTTTCCGGTTCGATTGATAATTGGTCAGGATGACGACAAAGTTCCATCAATGTCCAGTTTGCGGAAGTCTATCTCAATGAAATCCCTATCCAATCATTCAGGTGGAATCCAAGATGCTAGTGTTGAAAGCAATAACGCGGGGCTAGACAACAGATCACGTTCAAGCTCTGTGTCAAAGTTCAATTCCATGGTAGTTAAGCCACTTTCAACTGTTACATTGAAAGCTCAATTGACGATTGTTCCAGAATCAATAAACAGCATCAATCTTCGGACTTCGTTTTTTAACGTAATTGGGAAATGTAAATTAAAGTATCGCGAAATAATTTGTCTCGAACATCCTGGCAATCCTGTTCCAAATTTTGACTTGGAATATGCTAGAACAATAGATATCCAAGGAGAAACATGTTTCAAATTGAAGTCTGATATTGGTCTGATAGAATTTGTATACAGTGCATCTTTATGTACTTCCGTTATGCATTTAGACGTGAAGGAAATTATCTTTAATGAATGCGCCATTGGTCAGTGGTATGTGCAAGAAATAATGGTGTGGAATCGTTCAGAATGTGCTTTAGAATTTATGATTAATCGAAAATTGTTATCTGAAAATGATTTCAAGCAGCAAAGTCTTGAAATGGCTCAAATAAAATTTTTTGATGGAGAAAATGGAAACGAGCTACCGCCAGGTCGAGTCGTTCAAGTGCCTGCATTCGCACCAAAAGTAATTGTTCTAAAGGTGATTGCCAAGGTTAGTCATCATTGTGTATTCATCAAATATCTGTTTGATTAAGTAAGCGCAGACTTTAGGTCCTTTCCGTTTTTATTTTGAAGCAACGAACATAAACAACCGTAGTAATAATCTAACTCTTGATATAGTTGGCCATGCAGTGAAAGATAGGGTAAGAACCGAATATGAGCTCTACAATGTGATAACCAATGTTGTAAATAGAAACATTATTTGGATAATTGCATGATTCATGATCCAGATACTTCCTCTGATTGGTGCTGTTCGAATTCGGTGTTGAATCTAAATCTCGGAGATTGGTCATGTGGAAAATCTAAGGTATATGGTTGACTTCACCCAGTATATTTTATTTTCAATGAATATGGTGTTTCAGATTCGCAGCTTTTGGTTTGTTAACAACAATTCTCATGATTTGGACATTGCAATTGGAGTTACTGGAGACGATGGAAATGAGGTGATCTATCCTATTGTTCTTAAGAACATGTTGTTTCAACCAAATTTTGTACAGATTCAGATTCATTGTGATGGTGACCAACAACAGAGTGCACCTTTTCTAGAAGATGTGTTTGATGTTCAAAATCCACCAAGCACCAAGCTCGAAGCTATTAAGAAGGTTGGAAAAGCAACAAAATTTGATGCAAACACGTTGGGAGGTAACTCTTTTCCTGAAGCAGAAGTCCTATTTTTAGCTGACTTCAAGGAAGATCAAACGTGTTCAAAATTTTGTGGACAGTGGTTTGGTAATGAATACGTAGACTCAGAAGTATCTGGAAATAGGGCATACGAGTTACAGGCAGAATTTGGAGTTGATTGTAGTGAACCGCTGTGTGATTTTCGACCGTTCATGTTAGTGATGAATGCCATTAAAAAGTCGAAGGCGACCCGCTCATCAGATGGTCATATCGAGGAGTCACAGATTTTATCGCAGTTTAGCTCTCAAATAGGTGCTAGTGAATCCGCTGCAAATATCGGGTTGGTTAAATGCACTCTTCCTGGGAAAGGTCGCAGACGATTGACGTTGGAAGTAACGCCCTCCCAAGAACACCAACGCTTGAGAGCAGATGACAAATATTCTCTGATGGAGCGCAACATTACCTTAAACATATCTTTTGCAGGTGATGTTGATGCCACAACCAAAGTAAACGTCAATTATCGGTCTTGCATTTCTGAGTTTGTCCTTACTCCTCCCGAGTATAATGTTGGTTTATGTAATATTGGGGAAGCGTATCCATTTACGATTATTGTTGCTAATATGTGTAATTTACCGATGCTGGTGAAACCATTTTGCTCCCTAGATTCCAATGATCTTGATGTACCGACCGTTAGTTTGGATTCGTTGGAATCGAAGGAAGTGACACTTGTTTTCACCCCAACAAAAGAAATGAATGATTACCATAACAGTATCACTTTTGAAAATATGGATAATAATCAAAATTCTCATGTGTTGAAAGTTTTAGGGAGAGCAGTGGATACTGAACATGCTCAAATCCACGATTTATTCTATAAAATTTTAGATAGTGAAAGCCACAATCAAAGTCAGTTGCAGTTTGGGAAAACTTTAGCTCATATGGTAAATTTTTCAATATTTCGACTCAAAAACATTTCTTCGGGCCCATTACAAGTAGATTTTCATGGGAATAATGATAGTAGTTTGGAAGTATTCATTTTTGAGAGACTAAGGTCAAAGAATATTTCGGGTGGGGCTGATAGCAGTGGTAAAGCAGTATCTGCACCATTCTCATCTGGAACATCATTTCCTTCTTCCGACGATAAAAATTCATCATCTCAAGATCATTCATCTCGGATAGTAGAATTGGAAGAATTGAAATGGGGCAGCAAGAAAATGAAATCAAATTCAGCGCGGCTCAGTTTGGATGATGATCCCGACACAAGGCTACGAATTAGCAATAAGGCTAGATCGGTAGAAAAAGGGGAAATATCGCAAAGCTTAAATGCTTTAGATATCCTACCTTCTCCCTCAACCAGCAAGTTTCACGGTAATTCGAGTTTAGGAATAAATCAGTCATTGCTTCTTTCTCCACTGAAACCAGTCCGTTCCATTATTCTTCCTTCCTATCCATCTGATGTAGTCGAACACGGAAATCCAAGTCCTGCTTTGGTAGGAAACGCAAGCACCTCACTTTTTACTTCTCTACAAGAGCTGATAAAGGTTATGCAGAATCAATTATTTCCGCGCATTTTTGATGAATCGTACTCTGATGAAGTTTCGCCGACTAGAGTTGAACGAGAAGATTCCAATGTAAATCCCTCCAATGTTCTTGATGTCAACACTGACCACGTACCTCAGAGTCAACCTTCACATCAGGAAAGCACTTTCTTGCAATTGCTACAAGAAACGTACAAAACTGTGGATATGATGCTTGGGGGCTTACGTAAAGTAACTTCTGGTGGTGGACTATCCAAGAAAAATAGCACTATTATTCCACAAGATTCATCTGTTCATGTTGTTGTCGTTTGGCGTCCTAACGCTTCTAGTGATGGGAAGTTTTTTGATATTGCAGCGGGTGGAAATCAATTGCGAGATTATCTCCAAATTGGACTCCCTTCAGTTACAAAGGAATTAATTCAATTAGAATTGAATAAAGTCCAGGGTGATCATGTGGACCAACAGGTACAGTGTAAATTTGATGAACTCTTTTACAGAGACCTCCAAGGATTACCTTTTCTGTTACCGCCACGATCTTTGTTGGCTCGCTGTGAATGTTTTCGATCTGAAATGACAATTGTTCAGAAAAATATCAATTATGGCCGTGTGGTAGTGGGTGATTCCTCAGTTCGACCCCTCACAATTATTAACAAATCTCCGGTTGCTTGCATTTATTCTTTTTCGAAATCAGGAAATATATCATCTGGTTTTGTTACCATAGTTGATGGCAGAAAGGGTATTATCCAACCTTTCTCCTCCAAAACAATCCAAATAGCTTTCAAGCCGACAATGCCTTCAACTTTTGAGGAAGTGATACAAATAAGAAATTTACTTAATCCTTTCGACGAGCACTCATTAATTATTAAGGCAAAAGTGTCACGAACAGAATCATTTTCCTTGACAATTGTTGATGAATCCTCAGCGACTCCAATCGTTTCTGCCTCGCATTTAGTCGTTGATGAGGATCTGGTCAATATGAATGAAGAATTTAAATGTTTGTTAAAAAGTATATCTTCAGATCGGCCAGCAGGAGATGTGAGAAATGAATCTGTGCAGCAGAATGGTTCGTCCAACCAAAAATTAAAAAATGAAGTGATTTTTGTTGGTGGAATGAGTGCCGTTGGAAAATCTCCCACAGTTACGGTCAAACTGAAGATCCGCAATCCAACCAACAAGAGAAGACAGTTTATTTTTGACTCATCATCTAAAGATTCCATCACTCTGTTGGACAAGTCGCTTTTGAGGAGGCATCACCAACTTCACAGTGGAGGTGCCGAGGCTTCTATTTCTTCGAACTTCAGTGTCCTCGAAAATTTGTTGGATCAATACTCTACGTTTGTTATTCCGATTCCTGAATATCTAGAAAACGTTTTGATAGGTAGATGTATAGTCCACAGCGAAGTTTTGAAGTCAGGTGCTTCCATGCAAGAAGTCGATGAAGATTTGATTCAGAGCTTGATGGATAATTTGGAAAAATTCCAGCAGAAGCTAAAAATTGCCATTCGAAAAGCAAAGCCAGATAAGATCGTAAAGTATCAGAAGAAAATTGATGATACCATTAAGCAGCTATCTGGTGCGAATAGTTCTGCTGGAGGATCCATTTCAAATGATAGGATTTGTGATATCAGTGCCAGTGAATCTAATCCTGTTAGGAGTGTTAATGATGCAGATTTTAGCCAATATTTATTTGTCGAACCAGATGAAGAAAGATTGGTAACTCTGAAAATATCATACCTCCCTGGCACACAGTATAAAAGTTGGAAGGGATTGCTTCCTTTTATTGGTAAGATACGAGTTTTTGAGGTTAAAAATGAAGATATAGTGAAGACGCTATATTTGGGTATGGGGTTGTTTTCTTCAGTAGCTTGTATGGAGTCTCCAACAGGAGAAGATGGTTTTCACGATTCTGCTGTCAGCCTTGTCAATGCCCCGGATGATTCTGTCAATAAAGAGTTTATGGTGGTGATTCCTCTTTGGTCATTATTACAATCAGATCAAATAACTTCTAAGTACAAGAGGAATCCCATTTTGAACGTTTCTGTGAAGCTCTCTCGTTGGTCTCAAGCTCCAAATTTCTCTGGAAAATTTTCGGTATCTGCGATATCTAATCAACCAGCTAAGTACAAAATTTCATTAGAATCTATGTTAGATCACTCTCAGTCGTTCCAACTATACGATGATAGTTGGGGAGAACTAAATTTGGTTTCCACTGAGGAGTCCTCCATGGTCACAATGTCAGACACAGACGATAGACTTTTGAAAGGTTGGGGCAATGAAAAAGTAGTTGATCGTAAAATATTGTCTCATAAATTGACTAAAGACAAGGACTATGAATTTGTTCTAAAGCCAGGTGGTGCTAAAGAGTTTTCTTTAGTGTGGTCACCACCAATGTTAAATGAAAACTTGAATGAAGAGTTTCGTCTTCTAGGTGCAATTAAATTGGTCTTTACAAGCATGACATTGACTAGAAGTCTTGTAATTCCATTTATATGTGTATATCAGCGTAATTCTATTATCAAAGCGGACAAACAGGTACTGGTTGAAAAGGTTGCAGTTGGTTCGTATATCACAGCAGAGCTCTGTATTAAAAATGATTCAAAAAATAATAGATCTTTAAATTATCAATTAGTGTTTGAAAAACTGTCTGAGAAGAATTCTAGCAGAGGCTATTTAGAAATTCTTCACGGTAAAGCTGGGCGTATAGGAGTTGAAAAGAGTCAGTCAGTAAAACTTAAGTTTCATGCTTTTTCTGCTGGAAGGTTTGAACAAAAGATATGGATTCAAAATATGAATGATAGTTTTGACCAAAGACGTGTTGTCTTTAATGCCAATATTGTGTTTGCACAAAATACGTTCGTTGAATTCCCTGACTTAACTCTCGCCACTGATACTGGAAAATACAAGCCAATAGATTTTGGGAAATTACAAATTCGCAGTCAAGAGTTTGATGTAGAGAGCTTTAACGCATCAATGACGATGGCTCTTCAAACTCCTTTTGAATTGAAAATTCGAAATGTTTCAAATCAGGTCTTATCGCTAACTCCTGTACCAAATCTACGAAATCAGTGTTTTGTGTTTAGCGATCGGGAATGTATAGAACAAGCAATTGATATGAAAGTGCATCCAAATGAAGATACTATTTTGTATATACTGTTGAAACCAACAGATTTAGAAAAATTCAAAAAAAATCCTCTAAATTCGGGAGTTGGTGATGATATCATAC
>JACCEA010513295.1_pt1 | contig 16400 bp, 14 predicted proteins | sample 7449851 | NCBI WGS metagenome assembly JACCEA01 (sample SAMN15323453, study PRJNA562643) | freshwater metagenome | isolation source: river surface water | place: USA:Blue River Watershed | collected 2017-08-18 | reverse complement strand
GAATTGATCGTTTGGGGATTTTGCTCAAAATAGGAGCAATTTCCTGTAAATCATCGTCTTCGCTGTTTAAATTATAGCTCATATTAGTAAGATTAATATAATGTCAAATGGTTTAATTGCCACTTAAATAATTCTCTATTTTTTTAACTGCTATATGATAAGATGCCTTTAAAGCCCCAACACTGGTGCCTAATTGAATAGATATCTCTTCATACTTTAATTCTTGAAAATATTTTAAGTGAAATATTATTTTTTGTTTTTCTGGTAATGTTTCAATTGCTTCGTATAGCTTTTTTTCAATTTCATTGCTTGAGATTGATTGTTCATCACTAGGTAATGATTCTTCATCTGCCTTGCTTAATGTTGAGACATCATCGTGATTTTTTGTCTTGCTATTCTTTCGATGCCAGGTTATACATTCATTATGGGTTATTCTAAATAGCCATGAATATAATTGAGCGTCTTCTCTGAATTGATCTAATGATTTCCAAACCTTTAAAAAGATTTCTTGCATAACATCATTAGCATCGTCGTGATCTAATACGATTCTTCGTATTTGCCAGTAAATTTTTTGTTGATACTTGCGAACTAAAAGTTCAAAGGCCTGATTCTTTTTAGAATCAAGCCTGAACATATTTAAAATCTCTTGGTCTGAAATATTTTCTTTCATTCGCAGTTTCTAACTGCAAATACAGATTTTTATCTTCTACTCATTACTTTCTGTACCGCAGCAATAATATTTGGTGTATCAAGACCATATTTTTTCATCAACTGATCTGGTGTACCACTCTCTCCGAATTTATCATCTACTGCTACCATTTCTATTGGTGCCGGAAAATGCTCGCCTAATAATTGTGCTATGCTATCTCCTAATCCACCATTCTTTTGATGCTCTTCAGCTGTTACTACACATCTGGTCTTTCTAACTGAATTTAAGACGGCCTGAGCATCTAAAGGTTTAATCGTATGTATATTTATTATTTCTGCACTAATTCCCATCTCCGCTAATTGCTGTCCAGCTTCAATCGCTTTCCATACCAAATGCCCTGTAGCAAAAATACTTACATCTTTTCCTTCATTTAACATTAATGCTTTACCGATCTCAAATTTTTGATCTGCCTCTGTAAAATTTGGCACCGCTGGTCTTCCGAATCGTAAATAAACCGGACCTTCGTAATCAGCAATTGCGATAGTAGCTGCTTTAGTTTGGTTATAATCACATGGGTTAATGACAACCATATTAGGTAACATCTTCATTAATCCGATGTCTTCTAAAATTTGATGTGTTGCACCGTCTTCACCTAATGTTAATCCAGCATGTGAAGCACATATCTTTACATTCTTTTTTGAATAAGCTACTGACTGACGAATTTGATCGTACACTCTACCCGTAGAAAAGTTAGCGAAAGTACCTGTAAATGGAATTTTACCACCTATAGTCATACCCGCAGCTAATCCTATCATATTTGCTTCTGCAATACCCACTTGAAAAAATCTATCTGCATGATCTTTTGCAAATGCATCCATTTTCAATGAACCGGTTAAATCAGCACATAAGGCTACAACATTGTTATTTTTATTGCCTAATTCTGATAAACCTGCACCAAAACCTGATCTAGTGTCTTTTTTTTCTGTATAAGTGTATTGTTTCATTTTTGGGGATTTCGATTTGCAAATATAAACTTTCTGATAATGCTTTTATTTATTAATTAAGAGAATCTTTAAAATCTAATAGAGTACGAACTGCCGCTACTTATTTGAAAACGCTCATCTCTAGTAGTCATACTTTTCTTAGAGCCTTTGTTTTTATATACCAATCTATAGGCACCTGGTTGCAACATTATTGTCTCTGTAGTGGTATTGCCATTAATGTCGCAAACCCATTCTATATCTTGACCGCGCTCGACATAAATGCTTCCCAATACGGGTATCGCATTCGTGTTTAATACTGTTAATAATCCAGGCGCTGGTATTTTGATTGTAGTCGTTTCGCTTTGCTTAATTTTTAAATTATTGATACTTATTCTCGGGTACGTTAATATCTCAATATCATAGGTTCCAGTTAAGTATTTCTTTTTTTGATTCAATCCAATCAAATCAATGCTCTCTTCTTTGTTGTTTATTTTTACTACGGATGTCAACTCTTTGTAACTGCTTAGTCCGTCGGTAATGACCAATAACTCACCTTGTGCCGCTTCAACATTTATAATACTATGTTGATTCGGATAAATTTCAATATTGTTTTTATAAACAGGCGGAGTTGTGTGCACGATTAAATCATAAGTATTAACAGGATCTAGTTGCAATGTATCGGGGTTTCCTCTTGCATTTAAAGTATGAACAAATTGATATCTCAACAGTCCAGCACTTTTATCATATAAACTTATACCCACATTTGTCTCAGTAGCTTTACCATTTTCATCTAATAAATTTATTTGAGAAGTACTGCTATTAAGAACGGTATTCATGACGCTTTTTAATGCTTTTCTAAATCCTACTTCATCTTGTGCATCATCATACCTACCAACACATTCAAATGTCTTTGCGGCTTCTGGCGTTAATCCTAATCCGATAATAAATGGTTGTAAGAAAATTCCTTTTGCTTGAAGTTTCTTAGAAACTTCGCATGCATTACCATCACATGATTCTATACCATCAGTAATCAAAATTACTATGTTTCTATAATTACCTGGCGTATTAATAAAATCATTCGCACATTGTTCTAATGAATAAGCAATTGGTGTGATACCATTACACTTTAAATTGTTTAATCTTGATTTTATTGTTTGTGCATTGTTTGCTCTGATTGGTGCCTCTAGCTTTGTGTCTTTACAATCATTCGCACTTAATGGTGACATGCTTCCAAAAACTCTTAAGCCCATTTCTAAATTAGGTGTCTTTTGAATAGAGTCAACTAAGTTCGAAATTACAGCCTTAGAAACTCTAAATCTATTCGTGCTATTCCAGGGGTTCATCATACTACCTGACACATCTAATACAAATAGTATTCTAGTTTTTACAACAGGTTTCTGGCTAAATGCATAAATCGCATTTAACAACAAAAATAATATGACGAATAATTTTCTCATTAGAAACTTATACTATTTGATGCACCTGATATTACTGTAATTTTTTTCTGTATACTGTTTTTACTTGTAGTGCTTGATTTTGGTCGGTATAATAATTCGTAACTACCTGGTTGTAATGAAACGGTTTCTTTAGTAGCATTAACATCTATCGTTGCTATTTTTTCTGCTATATTTTTTGCATCTCTTTTAAAGATGTAAACATAGCCTGCGGGTTTGTTTATTAATAGATTTCCGGGTGCAGCAATACTTAATGCTTTAGATTGCGATTGTAAAATATCAACATTAGTATATCTTATAATAGGTGTAGTTAATATTTCAATATCATAATTGCCTACTAAATAATTCACACTAGTATTAATTTCTTGCACATTTATAATCTGACCTTTTTGCTTTACAATGCACTTTATGTTTTTTGATTTTACATTACCAGGCATATTGATTTTTAATTGACCTTGAGGAGTCTCTAATGCTTTTATTGTATGCTTACCTGAAGTTAGTTGAATATCGTTTAACTTTTTAGAAGGCAGTGTATGCACCTTTAAATTGTATATGTTGTTAGGGTCAATAAATAATGTATCAGGCATTCCATTTGCATTCAATGTATGATAGATATTGTATTTAATTGAATTATTATCTGCATCAGAAAATGTCATATTTACATTGCTTTCTGTTGCTTTATCATTTTGGTTCAACAAATTTATTTGAAGTGTTGTAGGGTTCATCACTGAACTTATAACTACACTAGCTATCTGTGCTTGATTTTGATTTGATTCTTCTCTTATATCGAATAACTGTCCGACACACTCAAATTTCTTCTTATGCTCATCGGTTAAACCCAATCCAATAATATATGGCTTCAAATATATTCCTGCATTTTTTAATTTATTACTAGCTGCACAAGGGTCACCATCGCAATTTTCAAATCCATCAGAGATTAAAATTATGATTGGCCTTTGTTCTGTTTTCGTTAATGGGAAATCTTTAACTGCTTCCTCTAGTGATAATGCGATAGGTGAGTAGCCATTCGGATTTATTGATTCTAGCGTCAAACTTAATTTTGAAAAATTACCAGATGAAATTGGTAGTACTAATTTAGTATCGTTACAGTCTTCAAACTTCTTGTCTTTTTGATGTCCGAATACTCTTAATGCAAAAGGAATATTTTCACGTTTCAAACTATCTGCTAAATGGCTTAATATTTTTTTAGCCATCTCCATTTTAGTTTCTGTTTTCCATTTGCCAGCCATGCTACCTGAGGCATCTAAAATAAAAAGCACACGAGTTGGTTTCGTTGTGCTTCTTACTTGAGAATAACCATGCATACTCAGTGTTAAAATCACACTCAGTACAAATAGAAATTTATATTTACTTGATTTATTAAAATTCAAAAGAGTTGAATTAATAATCTTTTAACGTTTCTTCTAATTGAGATAAAGCTGATGCTAATTGCTCATCATTCGGAGCAATACCATGCCACTTATGTGATCCCATCATAAAATCTACACCTGCACCCATCTCAGTTTTCATTAAAATCATAACAGGTTTTGACTTATGTAAACGTGTTTTTGCTAGATTTAATGTATCAACTACATTTTGCATATCATTACCATTCATCTCTAATACATCCCATCCGAAGGCAAGCCATTTGCTTTTAATGTCTCCTAGCGACATTACTTGTTCTGTAGAACCATCAATTTGTTGGCCATTTAAGTCAATCGTAGAAATGATATTGTCAATTTTGTGGTGTGCTGCATACATTGCTGCTTCCCAAATTTGACCTTCTTGTAATTCACCATCACCATGAAGGGTATATACAATATGATTATCCTTATTTAATTTTTTAGCCTGAGCTGTACCAAGAGCTACAGACAAACCTTGACCTAATGAGCCAGAAGCAATTCTTACACCTGGTAAATGTTCCGCTGTAGTAGGGTGGCCCTGTAATCTTGTATCAATTTTACGGAAACTCGCTAATTCTGCTACATCAAAATAGCCGCTTCTAGCTAATACTGAGTACCAAACTGGTGAAATATGTCCGTTCGACAAGAAAAATACATCTTCAGCGATCGCATCCATGTTAAACTTGTTATTGTGCTGCATGATCTCAAAATACAATGCAGTTAAGAAGTCTGCACAGCCTAATGAACCACCTGGGTGACCCGATTGGCAAGCATGTACCATTCTTACAATGTCTCTTCTAACCTGTGAAGCTGTTTTTTCTAGTTCCTGTATACTCGGCATAATTTAAATTTAAAGTCCAAATTTAGCTTTTTTTACCGAGGAGGCAAGAAATTAAAATATTTGAAAAATTTTTGAAAATAATTGAAACCAAATCTATTATACTGCCGTATATAGGTGTAAATAGTAATTTAATTTAGTTTAGTTAGGTAAAAAGCCGCTTTTATAGCGGCTTTTTTTATTTATACAATTCAAGAATTTGATTTGCGTGGTCTTTGGTGTCTACTTTTTCAATAATGTGCTCTATTTTACCCTTTTCATCTATTATAAAAGTTTTACGAGCTGTGCCCATGTATTTTCTACCATACATGCTTTTCTCTACCCATACTTCAAAGTCATTCACCACTTTTTGTTCAGTATCGGCGATTAACTTAAATGGTAATTCGTACTTGGTAATAAATTTCTCATGAGACTTTTCATCATCAACACTTACTCCAAGCAATTCGAAGCCTTTTTTCTGAAGTACTTTGTAATTGTCTCTTAAGCTACAAGCCTCTGCTGTGCAACCTGGGGTATTGTCTTTAGGGTAAAAGAATAAAATTAATTTTTTGCCTTCGTACTTAATGCCCTTTATTTTAGGCGCTTTATCACCAATTTGTAATGCCATATACTATCTACTAAAAGTTGCTAAATATTGTGTTTTGTTATCTTTCATATCAGTAACAACTAATCTGAATACATGTTTACCCGGTGGGCAATTTTCATCAAATTTATAACTCAATAAAGCATATTTAGCATCATACTCCATCACTACCCAGGTATCGTCGATATAAGCATTATAAGATTTTATACCTGATAGATTATCTCCAATTTTCACCATTATTTTTGAAGCATTACTTAAATTTCTACCATTAGCTATATTCACTGGTCTAATGCTTGGTCCGACTGAATCTGCAGCAATATAAAAGCTCCCCATGGTTTTTGCCTTACCTTTCAAAAAACCATTCTCCCATTGACCGCCTGCTGAACCTCTACCTGATTGCACCACTACCGCCTTACTCTCTTGGTATTTTGTCATCGCTCGCTCTGGCTTAATTTTTACATCGTAAAATCCATGTACTGGTATATCACTGTTGCCAATACTATAGCCCGATGAAAATGCTGAGCTTGGTGATTTTACAACAGATTTAGAAATTATAATGCTATCATAAAAGCTATATGCCGGAAATTCTGCTATAAAGTTATTGTTGATTTGAATTTTATTGACTTTGTCAAATGCTAAGATTTCTTTTGACTTCGGATGTGTGCTAAAATTAAATTCGTAAGGATTTTTTTCTAAACTGTTAATACTGAAATTTACAGTCGATGTATTGCCTTTGACATCCTTAATAATATATTCCATATTATAAATTTCACCTGGCTCTAAAACTAATTTGCCTCTATTATCTAAATCTTTATATATGGTTAATTGGTTGCCTGGCTCTACAAAACTCTTCTGTATCCAGCGCCCCGAATAATTTCTCTCTTTAAAATCGCAATGTGAATTAATAGCTCTTGTGTCTTTAAAATAAAAACGCTCCATTAATGAGTAGAAAATTCTTTCTCCATTTTTTCTAAGCTCTATCGAATACACTCCATTTTTATTTGCAGAATTACTTTGTAAATCGATTGCCTCTATACCGAAGCCTATTTCGCCCCAAGCATCTATGATGTTGCCATTCTGAATTGAATAATTAGGTCGAGTGCCCGTAGCTAAAAAACGTTGTTGTGTTTTTAAATTATTTACTGATGAATTTATATTTAAGGGGTAAATAGTTACTGCTTGTACGAATGGATTAACATTATCTGGTACTTCAAAGCCACATAGCAGAGGGTTGATAGTTTCTTCTGTGACAGCATCTCTTATTTCGAAATGCAAATGCGGACCTTGAGAAGAGCCTGAATTGCCACCGTAAGCTATAACATCACCTTTGTTGACTTTTAATAATTCTGGAGAAAGTAATGTATCAATTTCAAATGATTTTACTTCGTATTGAATCTCTTTCATCTTATCAAAAATCACTCCTTTGTATTTTTGAAGATGGGCATATACACTCACTAATCCGTTAGGGTGTGTGATGTATAGAGCATAACCAAATCCGGTGGATTGAACACGCATTCTAGAAATATAACCATCGGCCACTGCATAGATTGGTAAGCCCTCCATAGAGTTCGTACGAATATCGATACCCGAATGAAAATGATTAGGGCGTAGCTCACCAAATATACCTGCTAGCTGAATATTAATATCTACCGGTGATCTAAAATAATTTTTAGGATATTCACGATTAGAAACTTTTTCAACTTCAGGATAAGAATAATTAAATGCAAAGTTGGTTACAACTAAAATGAAGAGTCCGAAAGCACTTAATTTTCTAAGCACTCGATTGGTATATTTTTTTATAATTAGATTCATTATTTAATATCGAGGCTTAAAAGTTTTTGTGTTCCAATAAAAGCGTCGAAATGATCACCAATATTTATCTTACCTACACCAGCTGGAGTTCCTGTGAAAATATAATCTCCTTTTTTTAAAGTGAAACGTTTTGAAACGTAACTTATGATTTGTTCAAAATTAAAAATCATGTCTTTAGAATTTCCAATTTGAACTTGCTCGTTATTTTTAGTTAGAGAGAACTCTATATTTCTTAAATCGTTAATTTCAGATAAAGCGATGAATTCACCTATTGGTGCTGAGTGGTCGAAAGCTTTCGCAATTTCCCATGGTAATCCTTTTTGTTTGCATTTTTCTTGCAAGTCGCGTGCAGTAAAATCTATACCAATGCCAATAGAGTCAATATAGTTGAGCGCAAACTTCTCAGCGATATGTTTACCCTCTTTAGCAATTTTCACCACTAACTCTACTTCGTAATGTATGTCGTTTGAAAAATCAGGATGCACAAAAGCACGGCCCTCTCTCAGTAATGCAGTATCAGGCTTCATAAATACAACAGGCTCTGCAGGCACTGGATTATTTAATTCTTTCGCATGATCTGAATAGTTTCTACCTATTGCAATGATTTTCATAAGAAGCTTTTTTGCGAATATATAAAAACAAGATAGGCTCTAAAAGAAACACTCTAGAGAAAATCAACAATTTTATTAATAGCTGTTAAGAAATAATTATTGTATTGAAATTCTTTTAATGCCTACATCGGCACCAACACTCACCTTTACAAAGTATAAGCCCTTGGTAACCTTCGTAGGTACATTAAATGATTGGCGATATTCACCCGAACTGTATTTTTCGTTTAAGATTGTAGCTATTTCATTGCCTAAGACATCCATCAAACGAATTGAAACTTGAGCGTCTTTCTTGACAATAAAGTTAACATTGATCTTATCTTCAATGGGGTTAGGGTAAACGCTAAGGGTATTGATGAAAGATTTTTGCTGAAGATTGTCATGAGAATTTTGTGCAAGTAGTTGATAACTAAGTGCAAAGTTCAAAAGAAGGAAGATTAAAATGAACTTTCTCATATTTTAAACAAATATAAATAAAAATACAATTAAGGCTTTTTAATTCTGTAACAATTTTGTAAAGTTGCTTATTGAAATTTAATATATTTTCTCATTGGACGCTAGCAAGTTAAATCGCTTAAGTTTCGCCGGATTGTTAATCTCATTTGGGATTATTTTCGGTGACATTGGTACCTCGCCTTTATATGTTATGAAGGCCATCATCGGTGAAGGTGCTATCATTAATAAAGATATTGTATATGGTGGTATATCCTGTGTATTCTGGACGATCACATTGCAAACTACAATAAAGTATGTAATCATTACTTTGAGAGCTGATAACAAAGGTGAAGGTGGCATTTTCTCGTTATACACTTTGGTGCGTAGAAAAGCTAAGTGGCTGTTAATACCTGCAATCATTGGAGGATCTACATTATTGGCTGATGGTATTATCACGCCACCAATTTCTGTTTCTTCAGCAATCGAAGGATTGTTGATTTTGAATCCGAATATTCAAACAGTACCAATTGTTATTGCAATTATTACTGCATTATTTTTGATTCAACAGTTTGGTACTAATATAGTTGGTAAGGCATTTGGTCCTGTAATGTTTATTTGGTTTGCGGTTCTAGGTGTGCTTGGTGTTTCACAAATTATGATTCACCCAGAAATACTTTATTCTTTAAATCCAGTCAATGCAATTAATTTATTAGTAAATACTGAAGGAGGCTTTTGGTTATTAGGTGCGGTATTCTTATGTACTACAGGAGCTGAAGCATTATATTCTGACTTAGGTCATTGTGGTAGAGCAAACATTAGAGTTAGCTGGACATTCGTTAAAATATGTCTGTTGCTTAATTATTTAGGTCAAGGAGCATGGTTAGTAACACAAGCTGGTTCTGAATTAAGCGCGAATCCGTTTTACACAATAATGCCAGAGTGGTTCTTGATATATGGTATTGGCATTGCGACTTTGGCAACTATTATCGCAAGTCAGGCATTAATATCAGGTTCCTTTACTTTAATTTCAGAAGCAGTACGATTAAACATTTGGCCAAAGGTTAAAATCAATTACCCTACAGATGCTAAGGGACAATTATATGTACCTGGAATCAATTGGTTATTATGGTTTGGTTGTTGCAGCGTGGTTCTTTATTTCAAAGAGTCAAGTCATATGGAAGCAGCCTATGGTCTTTCCATTACACTTACAATGTTAATGACTACAATCTTATTAATGATCTATTTATTAAGTAGAGGATTTTCAAAATGGATTGTTGGTTTATTAATCATAGTTTATGGTACGATTGAATTTTCATTCTTAATTGCGAACCTTAGTAAGTTCTCGCATGGTGGTTGGGTAACAATAGTAATTGCAGGTGTACTATTTATAGTGATGTGGGCATGGATCAATGCACGTAAGATTAAAAACAGGTACTTAAAATTCTCAGAGATCGATGATTACTTACCGATATTAAAAGAATTAAGTGCAGATGAATCGGTACCAAAATATGCTTCACAATTAGTTTATTTAACAGGTTCAAATTTCACTTCAGAAATAGAGTCTAAAATTATTTATTCGATTTTCCAAAAGAAACCGAAACGTGCTGATGTGTATTGGTTTGTTCACGTTGATGTTGATGACGAACCTTATACCACAGAGTATAAAGTCGTGCATTTGGTGCCAGGTAATGTTATTAGAGTTGAGTTTAAACTCGGATTCAGAATTGAGCAAAAAATTAATGTGTTATTTAGAAAGGTAGTTGAAGAATTAGTGAAAAATAAAGAAGTTGATATTAAGAGTAGATATACTTCTTTAAACAAACACAATATTATTGGTGATTTCAGATTTGTTGTATTAGAGAAGAAATTATCAGCTGATAATTCTTTATCACTTTACGATAAAGCAATTATGCAGATCTATTTTATACTAAAGAAAATATCTTTATCAGAGGAGAAAGGTTTTGGTTTAGATTTAAGTTTTGTTACGGTTGAACGAGTACCATTGATACTCTCTAGAACAAAAGATTACGAATTAACACGAATTAATTAATTCAATAAATAAAAAAAGCGCTGATAAAATTTATCAGCGCTTTTTTTTTGTGTTAAGTTTTATATAGCTAGTTTACTTTTTTTGTAACCATAGCTGAAGTAAATAATTAAGCCAATGATTAACCAAATTCCAAATCCTATCCAGTTAGTTACACCCAGCTCTGACATCATGTATAAACAACATAACAAGCCAAGTAAAGGTATAAGAGATAGATTGTATTTAAATGTATAGTAAAGCATTACCAAACAAACAAAAATAAATACCCAGAAAGGTATTTTGTGTTTGAATAGATTCCATCCGCTTTCATAAACTTTATCGTAATTAACGCCATTGCTTAATAAGATGTTTGCAGTTTCTAATTCTGAAAAAGAATTAAAATACTGCACTAAATCAGAGTTATGATTTACATAATTTAAACTGTCATTTTTTAGAATTGAAGTTCTAACAGTACTTAATTCATTATCATCTAATTTGGTTATGGTTTCTTCAATACCATATGTTTTCGGAGTGTTTTTAATAAATGCCAATGTACTATCATATTGATAGATGTACATGTAAAGTCCTATGAAAACAAGAGTGACAGGATATATGAACTTTGCATTCAAATAAGGTGTTCTAAATTTGCCTCTAGTAACATTTGGGTCATTCTGCAATTTCAATACACCACCACAAACTAAAACAAAGGCGAATAAAGTACCGATGCTACATAAGTCTGTAACTATAGTTAGGTTCATAAACAACGATGGCACAGCTACCACAAATCCGGTTACTATAGTCGCAAATGATGGAGTTTTATATTTAGGGTGAATTTTTGAAAATGATTTTGGTAGAAGTCCGTCTCTACTCATACTCATCCATATTCTTGGCTGACCCATTTGAAACACAAGTAGCACACTAGCCATAGCAACTATTGCACTAATGCCAATGATGCCAGAAAGCCATTTCAAATTTAATTTTTCGAATACGAATGCTAATGGGTCACCTACTGCAAGCTCGTCGTATTTCACCATACCAGTTAAAACTAGAGCAATTGTAATGTATAATAAGGTGCATATAATTATTGCCCACATCATACTTCGAGGTAAATCTCTTTGCGGATTTTTGCATTCTTCTGCAGTTGTAGAGATGGCATCGAAGCCAATGTATGCAAAGAATACAGCTGATACGCCTTTCAATATACCCGCAACACCATTTGGTGCAAAAGGATTCCAATTGTTGACATCCACATAAAAAATACCCACTGCTATGACCAATAAAATAATGGCAAGTTTTACGATAACCATTGCATTACTAGCATTACGAGATTCTTTCATACCTCTGTAAACTAACCAAGTGATTAATACGATGATGAATAAAGCGGGTATGTCTAAAACTAAATGGAATCCGAAAATAGTAGGAGCATTTTGCCATGCGGTAAAAGCTGATTGAAGATTTGCATCTATATTTTCGAATAACTTACCAGCTTGCATTAATTTAAGAACATCATTATAACCTCTGCTCGCGCTAAGGTAATCCATCGTCATCCATTCGGGTAAATGCAAGCCCATGCTACCTAAGAAGCCTGTGAAATAGTCAGACCATGAGATAGCAACGGTTATGTTTCCGACACCATATTCCATGATTAATGACCAACCTATTACCCATGCAATTAATTCACCAAACGCAACGTACGAATAAGTGTATGCGCTACCAGATACAGGTACCATAGAAGCAAATTCGGCATATGCAAAAGCCGCAAAACTACAAGCCAAGGCAGTGAATAAGAATAGATAGATAACCGCCGGACCGCCATCTGCGCTAGCTTTACCTATAGTGCTAAAAATACCAGCACCTATAATGGCAGCGATACCAAATGCTGTTAAATCTCTTACCCCCAAGGTTTTGTTGAGGCTTTGGTGATGAGAATTAGCATCTAGATCTTTCAAAATAGATTGAACTGATTTCTTTCTAAATAGTTGATTCAACATCTTTATATATGGTTTAAAGTATGAAAGTAAAAAAAATATAGTAATTTATTGCTTTATAGATAATCTTATATTTGTGCATGAGAAAATTATTTTCTGAAAACAAAGTATTTGTAATAGCATATCTCTCATTGCTAATTATTGCTTTGTTGTTAAAGTTAATTTACACAAAAGAGCAGCTTTTCTTGGCTGTTAATTTAAATCATAATTCAATAGCAGATGCTTTTTTTAAGATTATGACACATGTGGGTGATGGCTTTATGTTTATTGCTATTGTATTTCTATTGTTATTTGTGGAGTACAGAAAATCAATTTTAGCATTTTTAATTTATTTATTAAGTTCACAAGTAGCTCAATTCTTGAAACGTTTTATTTTTGAGGATGTACCAAGACCCAAAAAATATTTTGAAGGTTTACAAGAATTACATTTCATTGATGGAGTACAAGTGCATAATATGATGAGTTTCCCATCTGGACATACCACTAGTGCATTTGCATTAGCTACATTTTTGACTATTATTTCAAAAAATAAAAATATTGGAATCATTTATCTAATACTAGCTGTACTAATTGGGTATTCAAGAATGTATTTAGCGCAACATTTTTTTGAAGATGTTATGATGGGTTCTGTCATCGGTGTATTGACTGCATTCATCACTCAATATTTTTTAATGCGTACTAATTGGTATAATAATGATAAATTAAACTACTCTTTAATCAATAGAAATTATGATAGCAAAATATAGATCTGAGTTACTCATTGTTTTATTGAGTTCATTGTTTTTTATACCATTTCTCGGGCAAGCACATCTTTTTGATTGGGATGAGATTAATTTTGCTGAAGCAGCACGAGAAATGATTGTTACCGGTGATTATTTTAAAGTACAAATCGACTTCAAACAATTCTGGGAGAAACCACCTTTTTTTATTTGGCTGCAAGTGTTAAGCATGAAGATGTTTGGTATCAATGAATTTGCTGCACGATTCCCTAATGCAATAGCAGGTATTTTGACACTTGTCATTTTATTTAGAATTGGTAGAGACTATATCAATGCTGAATTCGGATGGTTGTGGGTATTAAGTTATGGTGGTACTATTTTAACATTGCTTTATTTCAAGTCTGGTATAATTGATCCTTGGTTTAATCTATTTATTTTTCTGTCAATTTATTTTTTCATTCCATTAGCTGAAAGAGAAAGTGAAAATAGATGGATAAAAGCGATACTTAGTGGTTTATTCTTAGGCTTAGCAGTATTAACAAAAGGGCCTGTTGCAATATTAATTGTTCTACTTTGTTTATTAGTTTACACCATATACTCTAGATTCAATTTGCCGATTAAATTCTTTGAACTCATACTAATTGCAATTGTTACGGGTATGGTTTGTTTTTTATGGTTTGGTGTAGAATTGATGAATAATGGAATATGGTTTTTAAAAGAATTTATAGTATATCAAATTAGACTTTTCAAAACTCAAGACGCCGGACATGGTGGTCCGTTTTTATACCATTGGTATGTATTGTTAATCGGATGCTTCCCAGCTTCATTACTCGCTATTAAAGCTTTCTTCTTACGAAGTATGGCAGAAGAACATCAAAGAGTTTTTTATAGATGGATGGAGATAATGTTTTGGGTAGTACTGATTTTATTTTCAATAGTTAAAACGAAGATTGTACATTATTCGTCATTGACTTATTTTCCACTTACATTTTTATCTGCTTATGCAATGTATTTCATGATACATTCAAAAACTAGATGGAGTAAATGGTTACATATAGGTATTTACACCATTGGTTCATTACTAGCTGTAGTATTAATGTTATTCCCATATTTAATGAAGAATAAACATTTATGGATTGGAATGATCAAAGATCCATTTGCTGTAGCTAATTTAAATGCAGATATCAATTGGACATTATTTGATTCGATTGGAGGAGTGATTGTATTAATCGGATTGATCTTGTATGCAGTATTAAATTCACAACATCATTATAGAAAAGCAACTGTGACAGTATTTTTAAGTATCACTACAGCTGTGTTTTTTACAAGTGTTTTGATTGTACCTAAAATTGAATTATTTTCTCAAGCTGCAGCTATTAGATTTTACAAGTCAATGAAAGGGGTAGATGCTTATGTACAGCCTATGTATTATAAGAGTTATGCGCATTTATTTTATACAGAAAAGACTAAGACTATCAATACAAATGCATTTGACCACGAGTGGTTAAGATCTGGCAAGATTGATAAAGATGTTTACATCGTAGTTAAGAATACTAAGAAAGAAGAAATAGAGAAATACTCTGATATTAAATTAATCAAAGAAGAAAACGGATTTGTTTTTTATCTAAGAAAGAAACAATAGAATTCGTAGTCGAAGATGAATATTCAGCAATTAGAATATATAGTAGCCGTTGAACAATATCGACAGTTTGCCAAAGCAGCTGAACATTGCTTTGTTACTCAACCAACTTTGAGTATGATGATTCAGAAGTTTGAGGAGGAGATTGGAATTAAGATTTTTGATAGAAGTAAATTACCAGTGTCGGTAACAAAAGAAGGAGAAGAAGTAATTGCAAGAGCTAAAAAAATTCTCTCAGAAATAAAACAAATAAAAGATTTTGGCAAAGAAATAAAAGGAGATGTAAAAGGTGAATTAAAAATTGGAATAATTCCTACTCTTGCACCTTATCTACTACCATTATTTATCAAGAGTTTTAGTGAAGCATACCCTGAATTGAAGTTAAGCATTAGGGAATTAATGACAAATAATTTGTTGACTCAGTTAAAGAGTTCAGATATTGATGTGGCAATTTTAGCAGGAAGTATAAATGAAAAAGATCTTACTGAGATTACATTGTTCAAAGAACCTTTTTACGTATATGGATCATTTGTTAAAGAGAACAAAAAACAATTCGTAGCACCTCAACAACTAAAAGCTGAACAGTTATGGCTTTTAGAAGAAGGTCATTGTTTCAGAAATCAAGTGATGAATTTCTGTGAATTAAGAAATAACACCCAGCATGATAGTCATATATCATATGAAGCTGGATCGATTGAGACTTTAATAAATTTAGTTGATAAATATGAGGGTATAACCATAGTTCCTTATCTCGCTATAAATCATTTAAAGAAAAATCAATCTCTGAAAATTCATGAATTTGCCAATCCGAAACCTTGCAGGCAGATAAGTTTAGTCATACAAAACAACTATCCAAGAATAAAACTTGTAAATGCATTAAAAGACTATATTTTAATGGCAACACCATTACAAAATGAAGTCAAAGGTTTAAAAGCAATTTCTATTAATTAGATATTTTTCTATTTAATTGATGCCAAGCTTTACCATTGTAAACGGTATATCCTTTAGAAGAAAGTAAGCTTTTAGCAGATGCACTTCTCATTCCGGATGCACAACATGTAATTATAGTTTTGTCTTTCTTGATTTTATTAAGATTACTCGACAATTCGTTAAGAGGTATATTGATTGCGCCTTTGATATGCCCTGTGTTGAATTCAGATTTAGTTCTTACATCAATAATTACTGCACCTGATTTAACTAGGTCTTTATAATTGGTATCATCATAAAGACCTAATAATTTTAAAATTGATTTAAACATTTTAT
>JACCEA010960099.1_pt1 | contig 16410 bp, 13 predicted proteins | sample 7449851 | NCBI WGS metagenome assembly JACCEA01 (sample SAMN15323453, study PRJNA562643) | freshwater metagenome | isolation source: river surface water | place: USA:Blue River Watershed | collected 2017-08-18 | reverse complement strand
TTAATAGCATTCAAATTGAACTCTTCGAAACTATTATGTAGTTGTTGCATGTGATTAAGGTTTGATTTGACCTTGCATACAAACTCGTTGAATAGCATTTTGGTTTCAAGTTCGGTTGTTTTTTCTTTGCATTTCTGCATCTCTTGTTGTAACTGTGTTAATAGAGCTGTGGTGCTTATTAAACTATCTTTAGTATTTTGTAGCTCTTGTAACTGTTTATCGGCATCTTCTTTGCTTATCTGGTTTTTGCTTTGAAGATTATAAATGTATATTTTTTGACTTTCAATTTGTTTTTCATATTTGGATATTTTATCAGTAAGATTAGTTATTTCAGTCAATAAACCTTTATTAGTCTCTTCTATTTTATTTTTTTCGGTTTCAATTCTCTGTTTTTCTGCTTTAAATTTTACATTAATACTATCTATTTCATTTTGTTTAGCTTGAATTTTTGCGTTTAATTTGTTAGTATTTTCAAGTTTTTTAGATGTTTCAAGCGATGTTTTTTGTAGTTTTGATAGCTGAGCTTGCAATTCACCACTTAAGTTTGCTTGTTTTGATAGTGAATCTATTTGGACTTGTAAACTTGCATTATCGGCATTCAATTGTTCGTTCAAATCCATTGTTTCGGTAAGTTTTTCGGTGGCTGTGGTAAGTTCAGCAGTAATACTATTAATTTTGGTATCATTTTCAGTAATTTTATTATTCAATTCATATATATTTTTGTTTAACTCAGTAATTAGCGTTGTATTATTTGCAATAGTCGTGTTAGCTTGATTATTCTCTGTATCAATTCTATCAATCTTTTTTTTTAATAATTCATTTTCAGCAGATATTCTAGAATTATCAGTAGATATATCATCATTTGTTGCTTTCAACTTTGAAAGTTCCGTTTCGGTTCGCTGCAATAAATTATTTGATGCGGCTAATTTTTCGTTGATTGTCTTATTAGCAATTTCTGCATTCATAGAAATTGTCTGTAGTTCTTGTGATAGCATAGCCACTTGTTCTTCAAGTTGTTGTTTTTCTTCTGCTTCTCTGAGCTTGGCTTCTTCTTGTCGTTGTTTTTCAGCATCATCAAGTCGTTTTTGTTCGGCTTCTTTAACTTCTTGTCGTTTGGCTTCTGCATCTTCTTCATTCGTATGGACAGCTTCTTTGGATTCGTTTGTTAATAAACATGTATTAAGATTTATGCCCTTTCGTTTGCAAATAAATGTTTTAAATTTTTCATCTAATTCATGATTAATTTCCGGGCTACTCATATATGCCAATATAGTATTGGCACATATATTTTTAGTTTGTCTAAACAACTATGAAATATATTTGTGGCAAAATGTATTCACTTTACCTAATTTAGATATGCTATCCATAATCTCTAACAATCCAACTTTTGTTTGTTTATTATGATAATCAATTTCTCTCAGTATGTTATTAATATATTCAATATCGTTTGGAGTAAAATAATTACCACCATTTTTTACATACTCATTTAATTTTGTAATTAGTTGGTTTGTGTTATTGTTAACATGAATATTATTGCGAAAAATATCATATGGTTTGCGTTTTTCATCAGTTTTACTGTAGTTTTTTTCAAGATAACTATTTGCAATATAAGCGTCTTTATTATATGTTATAGATTTCAGTAAATTAATATTGATAAATTCTTTTTTATCTTTGTTATAATTATCCATATTACCAACAAATACTATTTCTTTGTTATTTAAATAATTTGATATACTATTGTTTCCAAATGCAGTAATAAATATATCGGATTTTAATACAGGGTTGTCTTCATATTTAAAATTAAAACACCCAATTTTTGAATTACAGTATTCGTCTATGCAATCTTTATTTATAATGCTAGTATTTGGTATGTAATATGGATTATTATTATTAATATAATAATTGATAATGGTGTTCATGTCGTCATTAATAGATTGATTAGTTATATTATCATATGTAATGTTGCATATTGTGTAATTATTGTGATAATAGATATCGCCGTTTTTAGTTACATTATTAAAATATTTATTATCAAATACGCCATACCATATTATGAATGAATTATTCGCAATTTTATTAAATAAATCAGAATACATGTTAGGATTATTTATATTGAATATACTTGTAAATGGGCCAAATATATTATAAAAATTATTTTTGTCATTACCGTACGTGACAGTCATATCTTTACCATTATGAATATATTTTTGGTAGTCTGGTTTCAAGATATACGTTTTTATGTTCTTAATATTTTCTAATGGTTTTACTTTTGTTTTTAATATATTATTATTTGGACAAGTATCAATCCATATATTAACTAACCAATCGCAGTACGCTAATAAATTTATATTGTCAGTTTTTGGATTTTTTACTTTATTATTAATAAATGCCATCAGATACATAAAATCTAATATATGCATATGAAATGGCGAGTTTGGTGGTTTAGTTTTATGATATTTAATTTCTTTAACAAGTTCATAATCCATTTTTGTTGAACTTGATTTATACCAATAAAAGCAGTCTATATAATATAATAATTCATCAAATAATTTAACATTGTTTTCATATGGAAATATCTTGATATATAAAGCATTAAAAATAGTATCATCAACGTTTTTTTCACTATTTATGTAAAATATAGTATCAATACGTTCCTCAATTTCTTTTCGTATTTTGTGAACTATATTTAACGCGCTATTTCCAACATTATTTACAATTGTAAATTTACTATTATATAATTGCACCCGTGTTATGGTTTCATTGTATTCTATAATTTCTTGCGTGCTTAAAATTCCATTATTATATATATACAAGTCACCAACAGTTGTGTACTTAGATTTAACTATTGGATTTTCATTTTCAACACCATATATAAATAAATCAATTTTAGTGCCCTCGCCACAAGTTTTAATTAAATCATATTCTTTCAAAACTTCAAAGTGTTTTTTATTGTTTGAAGTTGGTTCTGAATAAGAATCAATATCAACATTTGTATTTTTAAATACACATTTCAAATCGTTATTTTCTACACCAGATTGACGTATATAATTGTTATGAATGATAGATGCATATTCTTTTTTAGAGTCATGTTTATGCGACATAGTCAATTCAAATGTTGTGTTTGTTTCATATACATTAAATATTTCGTTTTTAATTACAATGAATATAAACTCTGTTGATGATTTATTAATAATTCCAGGGTTATACATGACCCCTTTTTTATCATATTCAAGAATCCAATGTCCTGGTTGTTTATTATCAGTTGCAGATTTCCATGTATCATTTTTATTACTCATTGTCTATATCAAAATATATATTAAGTCTCAATATATATTTCCACGAAATTCTACAAATAGGGAATGTAGCTTAGTCGAGTGTTTTCATACACGGTGGCTTTGAACACCTCTGCATATCCTTCGACATACACGGTGTCGCCATTGTATATTTCGTCGCACCCATATTCCCCCGTACAACTTTTCCCATTCTTACTCACGGGCAATTTCACATTCATATTACCACTATTGCTCGTGGTATAGTATTGCATTTTATCGCGTCCGCTCAATTTGCGCCCCATCAACGGCAAAATCAACGTCCCCGTATTGTGGGATACGCTGGGTTCCGGAGTTAAAATGCCAATTTGGCTAAAACTGGGACTGGGGCCACGGGTCTCTATACCTGGACCTAAAGACCCCTGACTGCGAATGAACATATCATTGGATGGGGGTGTCCCTATTCCTCCGAGAGTGACATCATTTTTGCCTAAAGAGTCGCCAGTGGCAACAACAACCACCTTAGTATCAGAGGCAGGCATACTTCGTTGCTGGTAAAACATGTAGAGAACAACCACTAGAATCACGAACAATAAAAACAGTGTCATATTTTCAATGCAAAAATATCCAGGCAAACATTTCTTAGCCATTGCGTATATATTTATCTCTGGTTTATCTGTCGGTATGCACCTTCGGTCGGTTTACACCTTTATACTTTCGGTCGGTTTACACCTTCGGACATGTATAGCATTTTTGCAATATTGACTTGGGGTATCGATTAATATGAAACCCTGCGTATTTGTTCACATACGAATCCATGTAACGAATGCCTCTGGACACCATCTTTCCAACATCTTTGAGTCCGGGAATCACAGAGGCTAGCAACCCCCAAAACAAAAACCACACGCCAAATATCATATCGACCACATAAAAGAAGATGCAATTGGGCAAGTTCTTGATTTTATCGATGGCGCACTTAAAATATCCAATAATTTGCTTGAATGGTTTGGTGATGGTGTTGCCAATCTTTTTAAACTCTTTTTTTATGGCTCCTCCAATCGGATCTTTGGCTTTCTTTGCCATTACTATATAGAAGAAACCTACGGTTATTCGGATGTTTCTTTGAAACATCTTACGTCCTAGCCACTTCCCTTTTATAAAAGGGGGTATATGGGAACGTATGCCTCCTTATGCCTATTCATCCTTTCCTTCATCGGCATTTGGTTCTTTATTTGTATTCTGCATACGATGTAGCCTTGCTCATGGTGGCGAACGACTCGGTTTTAATCATGTCTTCGGCCTTTTTCAACAGAGGTTTCAACTGGGTCATGTTGGCCATCAGTTCTTTTTGTTTGTTCAAGAGCTCGACGGTTTGAGTGGGCAAATCCTTGGCGTCTTTGCTGAGCAATGCAACAGTCTTGGCAGTCTCTGCAATAGACTCAAACGACTCGTCTTTCTTTTCTTCTTTGTTTTCTTTATCAACAGGTTCTTCTTCCTCTGCAACTTCTTCTTCTTCTTCGACTTCTTCGTCTTCTTGGTTTTCAAGCCCCTCTAAAGCTCCAGTTCCAAATGTAAAAATATGGGTCAAGGCAAGAGCAATCACCAAAACGACGGTCATGTTTTTGCTAAAGAATGTGGTCAATAAACCAACGGCGAAAAACAAGAGAACCGCATTGGTATTTCCGCGCATATAAAACTGGGTCAAATCAACAAGCGACACGACAAATATGAAATAGAGAACCCATTTATTGTATAAAAGTTTACCGGATGCAGACGGAACAAGACGAAGAGCCTTGTTAATAAGCGCCTCTGAATAATCAACCATTTTATTAACAAAATTCATAAGTAATTATATGTTACAATAATATTATTTTTCGTATATTAGAGGTTATAGAAGTGAATTATAATAAATATATGCCGAACCACAGTTCTAAGAAAAAGAAGGGACAATCCTCCTCTGATACTATTGATGAAAAACACACCCAGATGTTGAACGAGTTTCACGACATAGAGACTAACCAAATACCAGAGCTGGAACAACAACTAGAACAGTATAGAGCCATTCTTGGTGGCTTAGATGACAGTAGCATTGACAAAAAAATGGAACTGAAAGACGCCATTAAGGAGACAAAAAAACAGTTGAAAGAATTGAAACAATGCAAAAACGACTATTTGCTCAAAAACGTGCCATACATATTCAATTATTTCGAGGAAAAGAAGAAGGTGTCCGAGGGCAAATGCGACAATAAAGTGGTACTTAATTCGTTTTTCAAAATAAAGACCAAACAAGGCGATGAAGACATTAAATACAGTAAATCGCGCACCTTTTACGAGAATTACTGGAAAAATGTGAACAAAAATTACATAGACCCGCAATACTTGTGCCAAGACTATTGCACGCGGTGTGGGACGGGTGAACTGATTCCACAAGAAGAAGAGGGAATCCTGATTTGCAATAATAACAAGTGTGCCGTGTGCGTGCAATACATTGTGGATAATGAGAAGCCTCTGTACAAGGAACCGCCAAACGAGGTGACGTATAACGTGTATGACCGCACGAACCATTTCAAGGAAATTTTGTCGCAGTTTCAGGCAAAACAGACGACGAAGATTCCGCCCGATGTGGAGAACGCGATTAGAGCGCGAATCAAGAAGGAACGCATAGTGGACATTACGAACGAGATTAATTATCAGCGAATGCGAGAGATTTTAGACACACTGGGATACAATAAATACTTTGAACATATTCAATTTATTAATTTGATGTTTGGCATAAAACCGCCGGTGATGAGCGACGAATTGCAGGACACGTTGTGTGTGTTGTTTATAGAAATACAAGAGCCGTGGATGATGCATTGCCCGCCGGATAGGACGAACTTTTTTAATTGCACGTATGCGTTGTATCAGTTGTGCGTGCTATTAGGACAGACACAGTATTTGCCGTTTATTCCGATGATGAAGGACCGGGACAAACAGCGGGAACAAGACTCAATATGGAAGAAAGTGTGTGAGACGTTGGATTGGGAATATGTGCCAACTATATAATTAATACTTTCCTTTGAATGGGTCAACAATGTTTGAATTGAATAAAATTTTAGTATGTTTAAATGGATAAAATACGGCACCCCAGCTTTTTTCAAAATAGTGTCCATCTTCTGGATTCGAATGGTCAGATACTAATTTAACTAAATTTTCATAATAAGACTTTGGTTTTTGTAATATGTCTTCTTTGCTTACAGAAAATATTCCATAATGAATAACATATGGCACTTTAATATTACCAAATTGTGTATAAAACCATTTTTCATATGGTCTAATTAAACTTTTACGTATAGTATGTTCATTATTTATTTTTTGATTTTCTATAGTAGTTGAACGGTATGCACTTACATTAAACCCTTTGAATTCCTTGGTAATATCATTGTCTTTAATATTTTTAAATGAAAGAAAAATGGCGTTATTGTATTTGTTAACATATTCTAATAATTTTTGTGCAAACAGTTTTTTTTTAAATATTTTATGTGTTGTATCTATGGAACCCGGTAAAAAAACATTTATATCAGATAAATTATCGTAATTATTGATAATATGTGTTAAGTATGTGTGGCTTTCTCTTCCAACATTAGGAAGGTCAATTACTTTATTTACATAAGACATGTTAAAATCGTTATTAGGACCTTTATTATATACAGTATATTTATATTTGTTAAATGGGTATAAATTCGTCCATTCTAATTTTTCATTATATCTAGATACAATAATTTCTATGCTTTTATTATCATTTGGTTTCATTCCTTCCTTTACTAAGGTATTTGGTACATACGTCAACAAAAACACGACTGACACTATAACCAATATCACAATCAATATTTTATTATACATAATTGCACTATATAATAAAATAACAATTAAAAATTGTCAAACAATGACTTTTTATTTGCAACAGGGTTTACGTTTTCTTTACCTGGTGATTTTTTATTTGGGCTAACTAGTTTGTTAAATTCCTTTTGTAATTGGTTTTTTGCAACACCTTGACTTACTATTTTTATTCCGGTTTTTATGGATTGGCGAAGCATTCCGCCTTTTTTGTTCTTTTTAGTTTTTTTAAGACGCCTACTTTTCATTATATAAAATAATAGAAGAAACCTACGGTTATTCGATTGGCCCTACGGGCCAACTTACGTCCTTTCCAGCCGACCGAAGGTCGGCATAAGGCCACTTCCCTTTTACCCTAATAGAACTCGTCGATTCAGAGGCGACTATATGTCAACTTTGCGGACTAAAAAGTCGCCTCCTATGCCCTCATAATCCCTTCCGTAAGAGGATTTAATCCACTCTATCTAAAGAATCCTTATCGGGAACACCATCGGATTCCAAAGAAACAACGCCCCCTTGAGAACCACTAATCTTCTTCACCTCAGCAAGGTCGCGTTCTTCGAAGTTCACAGTCTCCTTGACACCTACCAGCTGACCATCCTCGGTAATAGACTGAGTGAGCTTGTTGCCCGATTCGCGCGCCTTCTTAACGTTCTCCTCAATAGCCTTTCTTTTAGCATCCATGACGCGTTGGTCAAATTCCTGCTTGGCCTTCTCTTCGTTCTTCAGCTTCTCTTGGTACAATTGATTTAGCTCTTCTTCCAAGAACTCAACGCGACCTGTCTTGTAAGCATCAGGGTCCCAAGGCATCCACACACCAACTTTGCCCACTAGAACATCGTGTCCGCGCTCGACTTCGCGCATTTTCTTTGCACGCAGTTCGGCCTCGGCTTCGCTGCTATAAGAACCACGCACCTTGATGCCACGCACGGAGGTCTGGAACTCGTGCTCCTTGTTATATTCTTCATTTAGGCGGTCTTCGTTTTTGTCAATGAAGTTTTTGTAGTCGTCGGATACGGAATACGACTTTAGGTGAGCCTTTTCTTCGGTGACGAAGTCTTTCATGTCAGCCATAATATCTTCAAGCTTCAGCTTGTATTTATGGGAAATGAAGTTCATGAAATCACCGAACTTTTCAATAGACTTGGCAAAATCCCATTGTTGCACAAACTTTTCGAACAAGTATTGTTCACGTTGCTTAATGATGGTTTCAGGACTAACAAAAGAGATACAGACATATTTTTGGTGGGGGATGACGGGGTCTTCAAATAACAAATCGACGTAATCGGGATTTTTAGAACCATTTGCGAGCTTCTTTTTATTGAATTTAGACATGTTGGAATATACAATGATTAAGGCTCTAGTTTTAAGTAGTTTTAAGGCTATGTATATTAGATGTTGTTATGCAACATTTAGGGGAAACTACGTTTATTCGGTTGGCCATATGGGCCCTGCCCCTATCCTTACAAAGAGGTTATAGAAACCTTGGTTCCTTAAAAAAGTATGTTTTTATACAATATAAATGTTCAACGAACTCGTTAAGAAAGCTATTAAATACTTGGTTGAGGGTATCATTGTTGCTCTTGCTTCCTACGTTATTCCTAAGCAATCTCTTCGTCTGGAGGAGGTTGTTGTGATTGCTCTTGTTGCTGCTGCTACTTTGGCTGTTCTTGACACTTTCATTCCCTCTATGGGTGGAAATGCCAGACAAGGTGCTGGTCTTGCCATTGGTACTGGCCTTGCTGGCGGTCTTCGCCTTGCATAAAGGAAACCAACGGTTTCCTTTAAATCCTTCCTTTTTTAAGCGGAAGAATGTTTAATGGTGTAATTAGAAAACAAGTTTAAAACGATTGCAACATATTTATTAATTGAATGAATTTGTTGTTACAAGCCGAAGCTGTGAAGCCCCAATATATATATTTTATTGAAACCAAACCCAACATATTATTTGACGGTACGTTTACAAAAGTGAATTATTGCAACGATTTCTATACCATGTATGGTGTGCATATATCTGTGGAAAATGTGCGAATTGACACCATAACACGTATTGAGCTGGATATATTGAATGCATATTCCGAGTATATAGGCAAACCAGTGATTAAAAATCTAAGATTGGCAAATGATGTCAAACTGGCGTCGTGTAGACAATTGAAAATCTCGGGAATATGGGAAAATAACAATGGGGAAATAGGACTTTCATATAAGCTTATAGGACCCCCTTCCTTTGGTTAGTGTGTTAGTGTATATAGATATACTATATGAGTAGTTTATATTCAATAGGGCTCTTATCTTTGACGGAAATATTTGCCGATTTTGCGCTCAAAAAATATACGACTGACGGTGGGCTCTTATTGTTAATATATGGACTCGCAGGATACGCTGGGGTTGTGTATTTGCTGATACAAGTGTTACGTGGGTCGTCGGTGCTTATGATGAACGCCGCGTGGGATGGAATATCGGCGCTACTTGAGTCAGTAATGGCATATGTCGTTTTAGGCGAACGATTCACAGACCCCAATCAATATATTGGTTTAGGTTTGATTGTGGCGGGACTGTTTTTCTTGAAAATACCAATACACTAAAGGACCAAAGGCAGGACCGTCAGGTTCCTGACGGCCTTGTGAAACCAAGGTTTCCTTTTAATCCTTCCTTTTTATTTAATACTGTTTATTCTTTTAATCCTTAATCCTTCCTTAATTGCTTTGCAAGTTATACTATATAATATAATACGTTTATAATATATATACTATGGAATTTGAACGATTGTTTGCATTAGCACAATCACTAGTATCGCTAGTAAAATGCGTCAAACATCCTGATGTAAAAAGTGTAATATGTTACAAAAACGAAGATTACGATGCATTAAATATGGTGTTGCCTATTCGACAACACGTGGTGTATAATAACGATACCTGGACTATAGTTCAACAAATAGACAATGATACATATGATATATTGCCATATCAATTCACAAATATGCCAGTTCCACGACGTGTGAGTCGCAATGAATTGAAATGTTTGCAATCGCGCGATACAATGGCAAATGTGCCAATTGATGAATTTGTAAAGCAATGTGAGCAAATGGCCGTTTATTATATTATATATTGTTGTTATTTGAATTGCACACCTACTAACCAAACAATTGATAATGTATACAAACAGCTGGGAAATATATACGATAATCCAAATGACGGCGAAATTGTCAAAACAATTCACGAAAATACATGCCCACGTACTAACTGGAAACCCGTAAATATAAATAAAATTAATGAACTTAACAAAAATCGTGTTAACATGGTTGTAAAAGAACTGAAATTGCGTGTGAACGATGGAAAGGCCAATATTGGAACAAATTATGACATGAATACTAGTGAGTTATTGCCAGAATTTTCACGGTTTCAGCTTGTATACAAAGATGGTAAAATGTCAATGCCAGTATCACTCAAAAAATACATTTGCGCTTCTCTTGGCATTGATTTTAAAACAACTGTAGATGCTATCAATATTCAAGTGAATAAATATGTAAATCCGCTGTACGAATATGGGATAAACGTGTTATTACGTGCACCTGGAAGAACCGAAGGTTCCACTGCTCGAAAACAAAGTTCTCTTGGACTAAAACAAAAATTAACTAGTTTAAATGTAAATTCAATAAAGCCACCTATACCTCCATTAAAACAAGGTATTCGCGTTGGCGGTAAAAGCAACAGCGACATTTGTAAAAGTAGAAAAGGCAAAAGAGGAAGAGCAACAAAAAAACGCAAGCACCGATACACAAAAAAACATGGAATGCACGGAGGCGTATTGGCAAAATTAACATATGCATTAACTGCAATAACTGCCGTATTTAATAGCAATATGCGTACCGGATTAGATTCACTCGGATTTCAAGTAACACCCCAAGGGTATAGATTAGTACAGGATGCGGTACTCAATCAAGTTGCGGTTGGGCGCGAAGCTGTTCCATTAAACATGGTATCTGTAAGTACGCTTGCAATAGATAGTGTGCTTAGATACAGACAATCAGGAATTGTGTGGGCATATGCAAATGGATATCAACTTAGACGATTTTTTACACCTGAATATATTGCAGCAACTTACGGACAAATAGGCGGGGCAGGTAGCTATCTTGTTGCATTTGTTGAAAAAACTACTGGTATAGATACAACAACTGCGCTTGCAGGTGCTGCGCTTGGGTATGCAGCACAAAAAATAATAGATAGTGAATGGGACTACAGCCCAAGTCAAGCATATGGACACAATACTGGCATTGATGCAAACCAAGTTTTGTGGGAAGAAGCGCAAAGATGGGGCCAACAATATGAAAATACTGTGGTTGATGTAATTCAACAAACTGAAAACGCAAAAATGTGGGACAAAATGATTCAAGAGTCGGGAATCGAGTGGGCCAAACTATCCGAAGAACAGCGAGAAAAAACTGTTGCAAAGCTACGTGAGTTTAATGAAAACCATACTATATATGTTGACCCTTTTTTGAACATGTTAAAACAAATAGAAATTGACCAACAAATTATAGAGTCAGCCCGAACTGGTATTGATGAAACCGCAAAACAACAAATATTAGATGCGATATCATACAATATGGATGAAGTTCAACGCGTAGCTGGTGATTTTTACACGGCTTCGCTTATCTATGAAACCAATCTGGATAATTATGACATACCACCAGAGCACAAAGATGTGTTGCTGAAAGAACTCAATCATATTCGTGAGACAAGTGAGAACCTGGATACATTGGTGCAAAACATGAACCAGTGGATGGCAAAAGGAAATCGAATGGAACGCGAAGCCATGTTCAATGAGAAAAATCAAGGGGCATTGGTTGCAACTGATAGTGGTGTTCGAACACATGTAAATGAAAAAGTTGCTGTTCCGCCAAAGGAAACTATGGTTTCCAGAGCAATGGAACCTTCGATTGTAACAAATGTTGATAACGATTTTATCATCATACAAAATAGTTACAAAGAGTTGCTGGGTACATATGCAACTGTAGTGGCATTATCATGCGAAACTGACGCACCTGCGTTTTCAGTGCGTGGTGAAAATAAAGAAGAAACAATAATTACCCCAGATGTTCCAATGAATAATCAGAAAAAGTTGAATGACCAAAAACGCTATTTAGTAAAATTGCAACAAAATTTGTCGAAACTGTTGGAACTTGCAAAAACAAGTACTAAAAGAATGTATAAAGAAATAGAGCGCGTTAAAAAATGGATAGCGCAAACAGTAAATAAAATTGCCACGTTGGAACAACAACAAGAACCTCAATATAGCGGTAGCGGCAGCACCAATAATAGCACTGATAGCACAAATGATAGTGAAAAATCAAAAGATTGGTATGTTGAATTTGCTGCAGGATTAGGAATACTTGGTGCAACAACTGCATTAAATATAGGGTTAGCTATACATGATACAAAGCAAGAGATAGATAAAGTGCAACAAAAGTTTGACGAAGTGCAACAAAAAATAAATAAAGAAGAAGAAAAAGAAAAATTTATACAATCAGAGATTAATTTACAAAACGCTCGCAACAAACTTTACAAAAATATCAGCGTCAATGTGCTAACCACAGGTAATAAGAGCAACACAGATAATTTTAATCCAGGAGTAATTAATACAAATAGTAACGTAAATGTTCCTGGTGAAGTAACTGCAACTGATACAAATATAATAAATAAGGTTCCACAATATGTATATAGTACAATAAATACAAATCAACCGCGGGTTCGTAAATAAATATAATAATATATTATAATGATAGGTTCTTATAATAATATATTACAAAAGTTATCAAATGCAAATTCAACAACTAGTTACAATACTACAACATTAAATAAAATAATAAATAATGTGCCTTCGGATAAATTAAACGTAATCGAACAATTAGTTAACGATTTAAAAAATAATAACAATACTGAGTTTCATAAACATTTTAGGCAAATAATATCACACAAAGGAGGAGTCAATGAAGATTTCAAAGGCTATGCATATGGATTATTTAGATTTAACGATTCGCCCAGCAAAACCGATAATATTGTTAACGTAAATATGTTTGGATATTTTGATTTGTCAAAAATAAAAAACACGGTTGAAAAAGCTATACGCCCAGATAATAGCGTTGATTTGAAAACTGTTTTAAATGACCATTTAAAAAATATAAATTTTACTGCATATGATTATTCTTGTTGCTCAGACTTAAAGAAAGCAAATCCTTATGCTGAAACAGATTATGTATCAGATAAAGTTCCAAAGAATTTACCAACTATAGAGTCAGAATGTGATATAAGCATTGATATCGATAGTAACAATATTATTACAATAAAATCTATAGTATTGAAAGGCGATATTTGTAAAGAAGAAGAGTTAGGTAATGCAAAAAAAAAGTTGGATGATGCAGACGAAGAATACAAAAAGGCAGACGAAGAACACAAAAAGGCAGACGAAGAACACAAAAAGGCAGACGAAGAATACAAAAAGGCAGACGAAGAATACAAAAAGGCAGACGAAGAACACAATAAGGCAGACGAAGAATACAAAAAGGCAGACGAAGAATACAATGATGCAAATATCTCAGATAAACAAGCAACAATTGATAAATCTAAAAATGAACAGAATACTATAAATCAAAAAATATATACTATCAATGCTGATATTAATGAATTAATCCAAAAGAAAACGTTACTTACTTCTAAGAATGAGAATATCGTATCTGTCAACAACCAAATAAAAGAAAAAAAACTTAAATTGGCTCAAATCCAAAAAAATTTGGAACAAGTAGAAAATATATTGAAAGCGCTCGATAAAACAGAAGATGAAATGAAAACTCTTAAAAATAATTCAGAAAACACAAAAAAACAAAAGGATACTGCAAGAAATATATTTGATACTGCAATAAATATATTAGGAACTGCAAACCAGAATCTTAAAACTGCAAACAAGAATCTTAAAACTGCAACAAAAAATTTGGAAACTGCAAAACAGAATTATGAAACTGCAAAAAACGAAATCTCAAAAATAGTTGCAAGATGTAAGGATTATGTATTTATTGAACCAGCGCCTGACAATCTTGGTTTTTTATCAGGTTTAATTAAAAAATTTGAAAACATTCCACAAGAATATAATAACTCGCCAATTTCAAATATTAAAACTGAATTACAAAACCTTGTAAACTATTTTGTCATTATGATAAATAATAAGCTTCAACAGCAAAATGCAATAGTGCAAACAAAAATAACAGATGTAGTTAAAATATTAGAATCATATAATTCAAGGCTCACCGCAGAAAATAAAACAAAATCGTCTCTGGTGCTGTTTATGTTTGTTGCTGTAATTATAATTATATTTGGATATATGTATTCAAGTAATTTTGAAACAATTAACAAATTTATAATATTGGCTGTTATTACAGCAATAGGAATTGCATATAAAATCATTGAATCGGTAGAAAAAATAATAAACCCTATGGTTGAATTTGTGTATATAAAAACTGGATTAAATATAGAACAAAAAGATGTGCAAAAGCTAGCAAAAATATTGATGAACCCTGCTGAATTATCAGACGCTGACAAAACAATATACAATAATACAGTTGCCAAAATAATAAATAAGGATATTCATCGTTATGAAGGACATATAGGACAAGCAAAATTGTACGATGAATTAAAGGGCGGAACATACAAAACCACACGTCGTGGGTTTCCTGTATCTAAATTGAATTTGACAACCAAATACAAAACACGCACTGTGACAAACACAGATAATAATATGATAGGGTTTCTGATTAATGAAATACTAATTGCATATTTTAAAATTCGCATCTATATTGAAACTGAATCATCTAATCATACCAATGCAGAAAACATTGATTTTATGTTAAAAACTGTCTTGAAGATTAAAATTCCAGTGCTCACACAAAACAAGTCCAAGACCAAACCGAAGTCTAAGTCCAAATCCAAACCGAAGTCCAAGTCTAAGCGCACTCGTAGTCGCTCAAATTAAACGCGTGAATTTTGTCATTGGTTTCTTTTAACGGTTTGAATATATTGGTGTCCATTATATTTGTGTTTGCATTGTATTCCACGTGATTTTTAATGCACCATTGTATGCATTTTTGCGTGTTTAATCGCAAATAGTTGTTGATTTTATTGCTCTTGAATTTGCTTTCGATGAGAGCCAGTGTCTCGCTGATGTTTTCGAGTTGCATTTGCCCTATAATACAGTTGCATTCCTCAATTTTATTATAATAGTGCATCGGAATATGCACGTCTTCAAATATGCTCTTGATGTTCATTCCCACATTATTGATATTGCATATTTGCGTGAGCGCGCGTTCCAAGCATCCAATATTGACCGGCTGTTTGTATCCCATGCACACCACGTATCGCTCCGAATTGGCGCACCTGCTGGTGCATGGTTTGCTAATATACACTTTATCGTAGGCTGATGATAGCAAATACAGTAGCTCGGTGGTGGGTTTTAAAAAACAGTCGAACAGTTTCAGCACAAAATTGCCCCCGGGTTTTTGCAGTGCTAGTGCAAAGGCGATTTGCGCGAACAATAGCCCCACCATATTTTGCTCTTGCCCGCCAAAATCGTCGGAAAAGTTGAATCCGCCATCGCCACTCACCAATTCCATTTTATTTTTATGTTTGCGGGCCACATATAAAAAATTATTCACATCCAGCAAATTCCCAGTTCCGTCTATTCCCCGCTCTAATTCTACATTAGGATTTGACCGTAAAAAATACTGAGTTTTTCTCCACCCCGGGACTGAATCGTCGTTTGAATCTTCGATGGTCATCCCGTAATACTTATCGGCTTTATTCGAGCGAGTATTTGCAACGGCCTCAATAAATCCACCAGGACCTTCAGCTAGAGCAAACATTTGGATAGGAATTTTATCAAAGGGCAACAATTTAAATCCATTGATTATTTCGACCATTTTGAAGTATGCGCGTGAAATGGGTTTGTATTTGCAAATGCTGGTTTTTGCGCTATTGGTGTAAATATATTCAAACGGATTTGTGTATTTTTTGGCCATGTGCCATTCGTCTTCGTTTTGAGCAATGCGATTTTTAATTTCATTCAAGTAATGGTTTAATGAATATGACATATATGGAATTTGCTTTTGATTTGTAAATGTTATATTTAATTTATTGATGCATGTATTATCAGTAATAGAAGGCAATTGAATAAATAACATTGAATTATATTAATACATGCAATGTGTTTATATCACTTA